>Ga0208644_1002397_pt1 | contig 14996 bp, 10 predicted proteins | sample VirMetDEL_Nov_18_FD_184517 | JGI IMG/M metagenome (GOLD analysis project Ga0208644, IMG submission 184517) | Aqueous microbial communities from the Delaware River and Bay under freshwater to marine salinity gradient to study organic matter... | ecosystem: Environmental > Aquatic > Marine >... | reverse complement strand
ATAAGTAATATTACGGACGTAGTTAATTCTATACAGAATGTACCATGGAAAATTAACACAGATGTGCTAGAAGTCTTTAAAGAAGCTTGGGATAAATCTATACCAATAGGATTACCTCCATCAGAGCCATATATAGTACCAGTAAGTCCACTTAAAGATAAAAAGAAAACGGATTTTACAGAAGCGGATAAAGTTCTGTTTGATGAATGGAAAGCTGAGGCTAGAGTAGTTCATACTATGGAAAGGGAAAGAGTATCTAAATGCTTCCAAGTCGCTCGGATAATGCGATTAGCTAATGAGTTTAACGATAAGGATAGATTTTGGTTTGTACATCAATGTGATTTTAGAGGGAGGGTTTATGCGACCGTATCCGGATTAAGCCCACAAGGACCAGAGTTTGCTAAAGCTCTGTTATGCTTTGCTAACGGTAAGAAACTGACAGAGCGAGGAGCTTATTGGTTAGCCGTACATGGAGCAAATTGCTACGGTGAGGATAAATGCAGCTATGATGACAGGGTACAGTGGATAAAAGATAATAAAGAGTTTATAGTTAAATCAGCAGAAGAGCCATTGAGTAATAAAGACTTTTGGGCTAGTGCTGATAAACCATGGAAGTTCTTGGCATTTTGTTTTGAGTACACTAGATACCTTAAAGAAGGTGCAGATATGATTACATATCTACCTATAGCTTTAGACGGTAGTTGTAATGGACTACAGAATTTCTCAGCTATGTTAAGAGATAATATAGGTGGTAGAGCTACTAATCTAACTCCAAGTGATATTCCAGCAGATATCTACGCTGAGGTAGCTAAGGTGTGCACAGAGAAACTTAAGCACCTGTCTGACGATGAGGCTATAGAGTGGCGTAAGTTTATTGACCAGCAGCCTAATAAGACTATACCACGGGGATTAGCTAAACGACCCGTAATGACATTACCCTACGGTTCGACTCAGCAGTCATGTAGAGAATACATATATCGTTATATGGTAGAGGATGCTCCTAAGTTCTTTGAAGGTAAGAATAGTTTTAAACTAGCTAATTACTTAACTCCATTACTATGGGATTCTATATCGCACGTAGTTGTAGCTGCTAGAGGAGCTATGGATTGGCTACAGAAGTGTGCTGGAGATATATCTAAACAAAACAAGAGCATAATTTGGTGGACACCATTAGGCTTCCCTGTTCTACAAGATAAGAAAAAAGTTACGGTACGGCAAGTTGAGACAGAACTCGCTGGTAGATTTCGTATTACGGTAGGTAGTGATTCTAATCAATCAGATGGTTTAAAGAATAGACTAGGAGTAGCACCTAACTTTGTACATAGTATGGATGCCTGTCACCTTATGATGACTTGTAGATTGGCTGTAGGGATAGGTATAACTGACTTAGCTTTTATCCATGATGACTATGGTACACATGCCCCGGAGATTGACAACCTACATAGAATAATCCGAGAAGCTTTTATAGAATTATACCAAGAAAATTCACCACTAATCGACTTCAAAATATTTAATGAAGATAACGCAGGTATTACATTAATAGACCCTCCAGTCTCAGGAGGGCTAAAACTGGAAGAAGTCCTTGAAAGTAAATACTTTTTTGGCTAACTCCCCTATTAAGTAGTACCAATAACACCCTCTAAGCCTATGTACGCCCACTAACTGACGAAGGTGCAGATAGATTCGCTCGTATATGCTCAACCTAGAGGGTTGCTTAATTACCCTCCACGCCTCTTAACTGTGATAGAGTTCGATAAAGAACCGTAAAGCGTACCGGGAGGGTTATACTAGGAGATTTATGAAAAAGAAAAATAAAATTTATACAGTAAGTATACCGAAAGTTTCTTTAGACTTTGCTAAGTATTTAGACACAGCCTTTCCAGAATTAAAAATTAAACCGGGTGTGACACTAGATGAAAAGATGTATAATGCAGGTCAAAGAGAGGTAGTCGATTTCATAAGACGAGTAGCTACGGGTACTGTAGTATCAGGTGATGAGTCTGATACAAGAGGAGCTAAAGAAGCTCCTAAATCTTTATTAAAAAGGCTAATAGGTAGCTAATGATAGTAGATGATTGGGATTATCGTATAACAGATTTAGTAGAGGCTGGAAAGACCTTTATGCAAGAATCTAAGTACAGTCTTACTTTCTCAGAGAAGAATATGCTAGAAGCTTTATTCTGCGTTTATATAGACCCAGACGGAGCTTTGATTGTAGATTACAATGAGGATGTACTTACTGGATTCGCTGTTGTACAGAGAACGAACGAATGCCATAAGGAATACATAGGATATCTAAATAAGTTTTATGTTATGCCGGACAAGAGACGTACCAAGGCTAGTATCCGATTAATGAAGATTGTTACTGAATGGTTTGATAACAAGGATTGTGTTTATTCATTTGCTAATGCTATGGCTATGATTGGACATGACGAAGCTTTTATTAAACTTATGAAGAAATTTGATTACAAAGAGACACCTCACGGTGGACTAATACGAGGAAATGATATGACTAATTTATTTAGAAAACCTAAAGTATACATTCCTCCGGCTAAATTACCAGACCCAGAGAAAATACCAGCACCAACTGCATTAGAAGATACAGGAGCTGATGTTGTACTAGGTTCTGGCAGTAAAGGAACTGGAGATGCTGGTACATTTACTGGGGATTCTTCTAAGAATCAGAGGGTATCCGGAAGGTCGGCTGTAAGAAGCAAAAAGAAAAAGACTACTAATGTACTAGGTGGTGGCGTAGGGCAAAGCGGATTAAATATCTAATGGACTTTTTTAAAGGACTTAGAAAAATAGCTGCTGATGTTCTAAAAGCTAAAACTAATATACAAACAAACAAATCTACTAACCAAGATAACCCTAGGGCAGGTACTATTACAGGAGTTGCTGTAGATATACTTAGAGATAAGACCAAAAATAACGCTGTTTCTTCTAGTACAGACACAACCCAACGGAAGAAAAAGAAAGTGCAGTCTGTGCTCGGTGGTTTATCTGGTGGCAGTGGATTAAATATCTAAGGAGATTAATTTGGATAATTATAAACCGGGTTACACATCTCCACCATCAAAAAACGTAACACTACAACAAAGATTTCAAACACTAGAGAACAAAAAGACGAGTATGTACCGCAGATGCGAGGATTACTCTATGTGGACATTACCTTATTTATTTCCTAGTACTGGACATAAAGATAGCGAAATGCAAGGTCCTAAAGATAGTATAGGACCAAGAGCTGTTAATAACCTAGCTAACAAGCTTATATTAACCTTATTCCCAGCACATTCTCCATTCTTTAGGCTTAATGCCTCTGATGATGTTCTAAATGAACTAGCAGAAGAGGCTGACCAAGGCGAAGAAGAAGCTAGAGTTATAATCGGAGAGCTTGACAAAGCACTTGCTCAAGGTGAGAAGAGTGCCATGAAGTTATTAGATTACAATAAATTTAGAACTGAGGCTACTACTATAGCTAAACAACTTATTGTAACTGGTAATGCACTGGAGTATCACCCAGAGGAAGAAGACGGTCATGTACAATCTTATAGTTTAAGAGATTACTGTGTAGTCCGGGATTTATCTGGTACAGTAATAGAAATTATGACTAGAGATACTAAAGCATTTAATACCTTTAGCCAAGAAGTACAAGATAAAATCAAAGAAGCTTCTAAGAACAAGAAGTACAAAGATTCATCTGATGTTACTATATACACACAGGTATGCTTAAAGGACGATGGTAATTATCATCTTACACAAGCTGCTGATGAATACTTATTAGATTCCTCTGGTAAGTGGACTCCAGAAGAGCTACCTTGGATTGTATTAACATGGAATCTTGTTCGTGGAGAAGACTATGGTAGAGGATTAGTAGAAGACTATGCTGGTGCTTTCCATGCATTGTACGTATTAAATAATGCTATAGTAGACATGGTTGGTGTAGCGTCTGATATTAAATTCTTAGTAGACCCATCTTCTGTATTAGATGTACAGCAGCTTAATGATGCTGAGTCTGGTACTTACCACAGTGGACGGGAAGGTGATGTTAGTACTTTACAGTTCGACAAACAGGCTGATATGCAATTTGTAGACCTTATGATTAAACGCTATGAGATGCAAATCAGTCAAGCGTTTTTATTGAACAGTTCGGTACAGCGTGACGCAGAGCGTGTTACCGCTGAGGAGATTAGGTACGTTGCTCAAGAGCTAGAAGTATCTCATGGTGGTGTTTACAGTAGATTCGCTGAGGATTGGCAACTTAAGCTTGCTATCTTGTTATTGAGAAAATTAGATTTCAGGATTGGTAAAGACAAGACTATTTATCCACAGATAATCACTGGACTAGACTCTTTATCTAGAGCTGGTGATTTAGATAATCTACGTTTATTTGTGATGGATATGCAGTTACTAAACGAAGTTCCTGAGGAGCTACGTGGAGTAATTGACCCACTCAAGTTTGCTGAGTTTATTGGTATTCGCAGAGGAGTAGACTACGAGAAGTTTACAAAATCGGCTGAACAAGTCCAAGCTGACCAGCAAGCAGCACTAGAACAACAACAACAACAAATGGCTATGCAAGCCCAGTCTAACGTTATGGAAGAAGCTGGTAAGCAAGCTGTACAAGAATAGAGGATAATATGACGACTGAAACTAATACTAACACAGGCGAAGAGACTGAGACTAAACAAGTTGGTCTTCCTGACGGTGTAAAGCCCGAAGATACAGACCAGCCAGTTAGAGACGCAGGTGCTCCAGAAGGTCATAAGCCAGAGGAGAAGGATACACAAGATGCTAAAGATAGTAAAGAAGATTCTAACTCGGATGAAGAAAGTAAAGACAAAGGTACAGATGCAGATAACAAAGATAAAGCTGTGTCTGACGATGCTACTGATAACGCTGATTCAGAAGAGATAGAGTACCCAAGCTATGGTGATGCTAATGCAGATGCAGTAGTAGATATTCTAAAAGAGGCTAACATACCCGCACAAGAAGCTTTTAATTTATTTAAAGAGGCTGCTGATACAGGTGATATGTCTAAAATAGATAAATCTGTACTCATTGAGAAATTAGGTCAAGCCAAAGCTGACTTAGTAATGCTAGGTGTAGAGAAGTATTACACGACTCATATACAATCGGTCAACGAGACAGTTACTGCTGTGCATAATGAAGCTGGTGGCGAAGCTAACTACAATAAGGTAGTAGAATGGGCTAGGGCGAAGGGTCAGGCTGACCCAGAGTTCCAGAAGCAAATAGATAGCTTTAACCAAATGTTTGACTTAAATAAGACTGCTGCTACTATAGCAGCAAGAGAACTTGTTTCTCTATATAATGCCGATGATAAAAACAGCTCATTATCTAAAACTATAGTAACTGGAGATAATGCTGTTAATACCGGAAATACTCAATCTGAGTATATATCTCGTGCAGATTATTTAGCTAAGCTTAAAACAGCTTATGACAAAAACGACAATGTAGCGATAAATAATCTAAGAGCACAGAGACAACGCTCACTTAAATTTGATAAATAATTAAAGGAATAAATAATGACAGGAATACCTACTGATTCATCTCACTTATCTGATGTCGATACTGATTTAATCTTAGACGAGTACGGAGGTGAGGTAGAAAGCCAATTCGCAAAATCTTCCATTATGAGAGAATTTGCTAAAGTACGTAAAGTAATGGGTACTGATACTGTAGTTAACAACCGTGTTGGTAGAACACAACTACAAGCTATTACACCGGGTGTAAGACCAAATGCTAATGCAACTGGCTTCGGTAAAGTAGCACTTACTATTGATACTGTAATCCTAGCTAGAGATAACCGTTCTATGCTTAATGAGCTACAGATTCACTTCGATGCTCGTATGGAGCTAGGTCAAGACCACGGTAAAGAGATTGGTAAATTCTTCGATGAAGCGTTTATTATCCAATGTATCAAAGGTTCTCACCAAGCTGCTCCTACTGGACTTAACAGTGCGATTGGTGCTGGTAAAGCTGTAGAGTTATTAGCTGCTAATGACGAGCTTGATGCTGATAAATTAGCTGGTGCTATCCAAGATATTATAGTTGATATGGAAGAAGAAGATATCCCGGCTGAGGAGCTAGTGGTATTTGTTCGTCCTTCTCAGTATAAAGTACTTAAGGATAACGATAAACTAATGAGCCGTGACTACGCTGCTGGTAATGGTGACTACGCTAAAGGACTTATCTACGAAATCGAAGGTGCTCGTATTGTTAAGACTGCTCGTATACCAACCGCTGCTATAACTGGGCATAAATTATCTAATGCTAATAACGGTAATGCTTATGACTTAACTGCTGAGGAAGCTGATGCAGTTGTAGTTATCATGCACCCTAAATCACTATTAGCTGGTGAGACTATTCCATTGACTTCTGACATCTGGTTTAACAGAGAGGAGAAACAATGGTTTATTGACTCATTCCTAGCTTTCGGTGTTACTGTTAACAGACCTGATGTATGTGGTACTGTTAATAAGTATCGTGCATAAGCAACGTAACTAATATTGCCCTCCCTTGGTTTCCTTGGGAGGGTTCTTTTTTTTTGGAGTACAGATGACAACTACTTTAGAAGTACTTAATCACATGCTTAATGTAATTGGAGAAAGTCCGGTTACTGATGCATCATCTGACCACCCATCCGTACTATCAGCTAAAGTCGAACTTAACCGAGTTCTTAAGGAGCTACAGGTTAGAGGATGGTGGTTCAATACAGAATACAATTTAAAATTATCGCCTAATGAATCTGGGCAGATAATAGTACCAACTGGTACACTATACATAGACCCTGTGGATAAATGTTCTAAACTAGTCCGCAGAGGAGACAAATTGTATGACCCTAAGAATCATACATTTTTATTGAACACTGCTGTGTACGTTAATATGGTACTACAGCTTACCGTAGAGGATTTACCAGAATCTGCTGCTATGTACGTTATGCACAAAGCTGCTTATGATTTCTATGTAAACGATGACGGAGATGAACAAAAGTCTACACGACTAGAGAAAGAAGTTAATAGGTCGTGGGCGGTGTTACAGAAAGAGGAACTACAAGTAGCTAATGTAAATGCTAAGAATAGACCGCATGTAGCACACCTAACTTATAGAATGAAACAACATGGAGGGAATTATAACCCTAATTATCCGGGAGGTGGTTAATGGCTAAAGTAGACGGTAGTTTAAAATCGTTAATTCAAGGTGTATCTCAGCAACCTCCTAGAGCTAGATTACCGGGACAGTGTACACTACAAGAGAATATGTCTTCCAATCCCGTAGATGGATTAACACGTAGACCTCCTGTAGACTGGATAGCTGATTTATTTGATGAGGCTACTGATGTACAATTTTATGATATGACTCATGGTACTACAGATTATATAGTCTGTGTACTAACTGATGATATCCGTGTTTTTACCTTAGACGGGACAGAGAAAACCGTGACAGAGGTAGGTACAGCTTTTGACTACTTAGGTAGTAATTTAGAATTTATAACGCTAGAGGATACTACCTACATAGCTAATAAAGACACTACAGTAGCAATGGAAACAGAGCTACCTTCTTTTATAGATTATGGACCTATTGTATATGTACGTGGTGGTAACTATGGTGTTACTTATACAATAACAGTAAACTGGAAGGATTCCGGACCGGGTGGTACAGCTAGGGAAGCTACAGTAAGTTATACTACAAGTACTACTGATGTAACTACTATACGTACATCTTATATTGCTACACAGCTTAAAACAGCACTAGATGCCTCGACAGAGGATAGTTTTAATAGTTTATTTGATGTATCGAGAGTAGAGGACACCTTGTATATACAATGGAAGACTTCTACAGGAAGAACAGATTACTTTACTGCATTGTCTACAGATACTTATAATGGTAAGAATATTGTAGAATGTAATAACGATATTAAACTTATTAGTGATTTACCTAAGATAGCTCCGCATGGTTATTTCTTAAAAGTCACTGGTGATGGCTCACAGCAAGAAGACGATTATTATTTAGAGTTTTCTGTGACAGCAGATGACCAAGGAGATACTCCAGCTTTAGGAGCTGGATTTGGTAAGCCGGGTATCTGGATTGAAACAGTCAAGAGTGGTATAAAATATCTCATAAATAGAACAACGATGCCTCATCTACTTAAATATGATTCAGTTGGTGATTCGTTTACTTTTGAAGAAGGGGAATGGGCTGACCGTATCGTAGGTGACGAGGATAGTAACCCAGACCCAACTTTTGTGGGTAGGGAGATAAACAGTATGAGTTACTTCCAAGGAAGACTCGTTATGTTTTCCGGACCTGCTGTTATAATGAGTAGAACAGATAAGCCATTAAACTTTTGGGCAGAGACTTCCGTTAAAGTAAATGACTCAGACCCTATAGATATACAATCTACTGCTGCTAAAGTTAACCAGATGCTTAAAGGTATACCTAATAACAGAGATTTGGTAGTATTTGCTGATAATGCTCAGTTTGTGGTACTAGGGAGAAATGCCCTTACTCCACAAAATGCATCCTTAGTCCTTACTACTAGTTTTGAAGCTAACTTAACAGCTACTCCTGTACCAGCAGGTCGTAATATATTCTTTGCGATTAACTATGGTAATTTTACTGGTATACGTGAGTTCTTTACTTCGGATACAGCAGATATAAATGACTCTAGATTAATAACTCAGCATGTTCTAAAATATATAGACGGTAATGCTAATCAATTAGCTTCAACTAGTAACCTAGATTTATTATTAGTACAAGCCAGTGATGAAGATGCGTTATATGCTTATGAGTACACATGGATTGATGACCGTAAAGCTCAGTCATCTTGGAGTAAATGGATATTTCAAGAGAACATAAAGTATTTCTTCTTTAGAGAAAGTGTTATATACTTAGTATCGAAAATAGGTAATTCTTATATCCTAGAAAGTTTAGATATTAATACTTTACCGGACACTGACTTAACTTATCAAGTTAAACTAGATAGGAAAAGAAGTATAGCGAGCGTTAATACTACATTAGTAGACCCATTACCTCATGTAGCAGGTGCAGATTTATCTGATGCTGTTTATATACAAGGTACAGGCTGTCCTCATCCGGGATTAAGAGCTGTAGTTGATTCCGTAGATACAGGAACTAAAACAGTTACCTTTACTGAGGATATGCAGGGCGGTACTATAATATGTGGTTTACGGTATACATCTAAGTATAAACCTACTATGCCTTTTGTTAAAGACCAAGACGGGGTTAAAGTAGGAACTGGTACTTTAGTAGTATCTAAGTTCTTTATTAACTGTAGACAAACTGGTACTATGCGTGCTACTGTAAGTTCTCCGTATCGTGCAGATAGGGTACTAGATTTTACAGGACGTAAGGTAGGTAATCCGGATACTTTAATAGGACAAGCTGCTATAACTGATGCTGTATATACTATTCCGTTCAGAGAGAATGTAGATAATGGTGAAATACAAGTATCTACTGATAGTCATATGCCATTTAATGTAATGGATATAGAATGGATTGGTCAGTACAATAAGCGTGGACAGCGTATAGGAGGATAACGTGTCGATATTTAACTTTATACAAGCTGGTATGTCATATGGTGCTGATAAAGCACAGTACACTGCACAAAAGAAGTGGCAAAAATACCAGAATAAGATGAAAGACCTCTCTGCTACTGTTTCACAAAATGCTTTAACTACTAACGAGTTATTAGCTGCCGATGCTTTCTTAAATCAGGCTTTTCAGTTACGTAAGGATTCTATATTTGCTAGGGCAAAGGTAGAAGTCAACGCTGCTGCTGCTGGAGTTAAGGGTAAGTCTGTGAATAGAGTAATGCGGGAGATTATAGGAAATTCTGCTGCTAGGGAATCTGAGCGTCAAGAGTCGTTTAGGGTATCTATGCAAGGAATTAACCAACAACGTAGACAAATTGAGTACGATGCTGCATTTGCACATGACTACAGTTATATACCGAAGCCTAATGCTGCTTCGTACTATTTAGCTGCTACTCAGAAAACAATAGACCAAGCTGGTAAGGCATTTGCTGGAGGAGCTGGTTAATATAAGGGAATTATATGGTACAAGGTTTTGAACGAAGAGAAGTGATACAGGATGCAAATTCTAAATCACAAAGCCTAGAAGCTAAGTCCCTACCAGTACCGGGAGTAAGAACGCCTAGAGGGGCTAACTTCTCCCGTGTTGGTGAGACACAAAGAAAATTAGCTAATGCACTAGGCGGTGCTGCTGAGTCCGTATCTAAAGGACTGGGTATGTACGCTGAAAAGAAAATGGAAGATTGGAAAGTTGAGGGTGCTATGGCGAGAGCCGAAGGACAGACCCAAGAAGAACTTTACAAGAACGGAAACAGATTTCACCGGGCTGGTTGGCAAGCAATGAACGCTAAGATAGCTGGTGATGAACTTTATCAGAACGAACTCAATCATATTGAGAACGAAGGTAAGTCTATGGATACTAAACAATTCCAAGCTTATTTGTCTGATAAAGTAAAAGAATTAAAAGATAACTTACCTGCTAATGATAAAGCTACTAGAGAGATGATTAACTCGTATGCTTTAGATATGTACCCAAAATTAGTTAGTAAGCAGATAGTTGCTCATAATGCGTATAATAAGACTCAGACTATTGACTCATTACGTAGAGGACTAGCAAGTACTGCTGCTACTGATACCGAGAAAGAAGTACAGGAATTACTAGACCCTGCTATGTATGAATTAGCTCCAGAAGATTTTGGTGATACTGTAGCTGCTGGTATTATGGATGCGTATAAATTAGGCAATGGTGCTCCAGAAAAGTTTGAGATGGCTATGAAAGGTAAAATGGTAGAATTAGGGTTATCTAAAGATTCTCCTAAACCTGCTGATGTATCTTCAATTACTAACTTAATTGGTATGGCAGAAAGTAATAACAATTATAATGCTGTATTTAATGGTGAGAATCCGGACTTAACTAGTATGACTATTAAAGAAGTACTAGACATGCAAAGTGGGAAAGAACTTGACCCACGTAGTACTGCTGTAGGTAAATATCAGATTATACATAAAACACTATCAGAACTTAAGGATAAGTTTAATATACCCGACGACCGTGTATTTGATGAAGACTTACAAGAGGAACTAGGGCTTAAACTATTAGAACGTAGGGGACTTAAGGATTACTTATCCGGTAAGATTAGTATGGAAGACTTCCAAATGAATCTTGCTCAGGAATGGGCAGCTATACCTAAGGATGAATCCGGATTGAGTTACTACCATAAAGACGGGCTTAATAAAGCTAGAGTTGACTTAGATAAGGTTAGACATGCTCTACAGGCTGATAAAGAAGGTTTAGGTATATTTGATTATCTAAGCGAAATAGGTGCTTCTCCGGCTACTATAAACAAGGTTAGGACAGCTAGGGATTCCTATCAGCGAGAGAAATCAGCTAAGTTTGGTGCAGACCGCTTACTTACTGAGGAAGGTATTAAAAAATCAGCTATTGATTTATCGGATGAGGATTTAATCCAAGAAATAGAAACTGTTAAAACAGAGAAAGGTTACACTGATGCTTGGGCTAATAGTTTATTTCGTTCTGCATTATCCCAAAGAGAAGTTGCTAGGAAGGAAAGGAAGAAAGCTATAAAAATCCAGACTATGATTGACACTAATTCAGTTATAAATGGAACTAAGGACGAACAGCAGAAAGCTATAGATATAATTAAGACTACAGCCTTAGCTGCTAATCCCGAAGCTTTAGACCCTAACTCGCCTAATGCTGATAAGGCACAGATTGCAATAGCAACGGATGTGTATAGATTTATGCACTCTAATGGGTTAAAAGATAAACGCTTAACTAATCAGTGGTCTGTAGCTACTTCTGGTGATATAATTGACGCTAAGGGTAATGTTAAACCTGCTGCACTCAGTGCGTACACAGGATACTTGACAGCTAAACGTGCTGTTAATGACCCGTTGTTTGCTGATAGTCTACTAGACTCGGAAACTAAGACACTATTCCATTTTGCCAACAACTATGCACAAGGCGAGGATAATGTGGATGTAGCTGATGCATTAGCTTCTGCCCATACGCTCATACAATCACAAAACGCATTAACCGGAGTAAACAACTTACCGTGGTGGGAAGATGCTGATAGGGAAGAAGAGATAACTGAAAAGCTTATGGACGACACTATACCGGGATTCTTAAAAGGGTTCGGGATAGGCGATAGGCAAGCTCAGATGCGTTGGAGTATTAATGAGGAATCTGTAGAAGCTGCTGCTAAACATCCTGCTATATTAGCTAGGATTAAAAATGAGGCTGCCTCTTTATGGAGTACTAAGAAACATTGGAATAATGCTAAGGCTGCACAAGATGCGTCTGTGAAGGAAGCATCTGATAAGGTGTTGGCTAATGTAGAGTACATTGGTGGTTCGTTTGTATACACAGGTAATAATCCGTCTATAACGGAACGGCTTGGCTTAGGTGCAATAAAGAACGGCTCTAACATGGTTTTCTCTAGAGTAATGGCTGAATTAGGTCCTGTAGTTTACGAGGATTATAATGAGACTGCTCTAGTTTCATCTCAGCGTTGGACAGAAGTTTCTGATTCTGATGGACCTTTAGATATAATTGGTAAGGGTGCGTCCAATCTTGCAGCTTCTTTAAGCCCCACTACGTTAGGTAATGTAGTAGAGAAAGTTCAAGCTAACATTAGAGAAGTTCCTGATTTCGATGTACAATTAAATCAAAAAAGTAATGCACTTCTTGTCTATCCTTACAAAGATTATGAGAGGGTTAGACCAGATGCAGTCCCATTTATATTACCAATAGAAATGCTTAAGGAGGCTGCTGATTTAATTCGGACAGAGAACGAGGCAGGTTTCCGGGAATGGGTTGATAAAACAGCTATGGACATTAATCCAACACGATACAAGAAACTAAAAGAAAGCCCTAAATCACATATAGGGCGTATGTAGGAGGTTTATGTCAAAAGAAATACAGGGGTTCGGTGTTCCATCGGACCTCTTAAAAAGAAATCCGGCTACTCTGGAGTTAACAGATGACGCAATAGAAGAACTGGATTATAATACAGAGAAACGGGAAGAAGAGGAACAGAAGAGGCGTGGTGGTCCTACATTAGGTGACCAAACAATCCTTGATGAGGCGTTTGCTGAGAATACTATATTAGATACAGTGGCTACGCAGTTAACCGATAAGTACCTTAAGTTTAAACACGCTGATAGCCCCACGTTAGGTAATAAGCCTTTTGACATACAAGACGAAGTTAAAATGGGATTACTTGATGGTATCCCACCGGAGTACCACTCGGATATATTAGCGTCTAGTAATGACGTTGAGGCTTGGGGCACGAGGACTCGTGTAGAGAAACAATTAAATGATAGAGATAAAATAAGGCGTGCTGGATTTAGTGGTACAGCAGCGACACTAGCTGCTAGTGTCATAGATTACGATGCTCTATTAATACCTATATCTGGTGGTACTTACCTTGGTACAAAGACTAGTACAACTTTAGCTAAGATGGGTGTAAAACAGGGTAGACTCCGTGGAGCTATGGCGGGTTTAGGGGCTGGTTTAGAAGCTGGTGTTATTACAGGTGTAGCTGGTGCTACACTCGGTACACGTACAGACGAAGAAGATATTGCGTCTATGATGCTCGGTGGTATGGCTTTTGGTGCTACAATAGGAGCAGTTATAGGAAAAGGTCCTACAAGCTCGTATGACCAGATGTATAAAGCTAAAGCTGTTCATGACGAATACATACAGGCTAAGGATAGAGGATTTGTACCTGCTGGGACTATGATGTCCGAGGCTGGTTCATTGAGTGCTGGTAAAGTCCGTATGGTAGACACACCCACGAATCTTAGAGAATCTAGTAAAAAATGGTTCGATAAAGCTGCTGACGATACAAATGCAATTAATGCTATGAATGTGTTAAAGGGTAAATTAGATTCGGAGAGTACTAATGTTGATAATGTTATTGGTAGGGCTGCTCAGAAAGTCCAGAATTGGACTGATAGGTCGCCACTAAAGAGTTTGTACTCGGAGGTAGCACATCTTGGTGTAATAGGCAATAAACTAGCTTACGATACATTGTATCACCCCGGTGGTATAATAGATGGTTCTGTACCTGCTGCTGGTTATGATGCTATGTATACACAAGAATTATCTATCCCTATACAGAATTATCATAATTATGCTATGGAGTATATGGGTAAGCCTACAGACGGTTTAAAGAATCGTGCAAAGAACATGTTTACTAGTCGAGACGCTTATAATGACTTCAATAGACAAGTTCTTCTAGAGTTAGAAACTAGATACCATGATGGTGGTAAAGGGCTAGATAATGTACATGAGTCCGTTAAGAAGTTAGCAGATGACATGGACGAGATGCATAAAAAAGCTATAGATATCCAGAAAGGACGTGCTGGAGAGGCTGCTGTAAAAGGCTCAGAAGATTTAGAGCATAGACCCGGATATTTCTCTAGGCGGTGGAGTGGTGAACAAATGGCTAAATTTAAGGAAAAGGATTTAGTTACGGCTTTGCGTGAATCTTACCTTAAGTTATTACCAGAAGGTTCTATAGTGGATATTAAGACACTAGACAGTATAGTTAAGAGTATAATTACTCGTTCTAAGGCATTAGATGAAGGTATTGATACTAACTTAATTGGATTACTCAGAGATGGCGGTAAGGAGTTCTTAAGAGATACATTAAAGAATAATAGTCTATCTGATAAACAAATACAATCTATTATTGATGCATTTACAGGCAGTGCTGCGGAAAGAGCTAAGCCGGGATTTTTAAAGAATCGTATAGAATTAGATTTACGTGTTAAAATACCCGGTACAGATAAGATGCTCCTAGACTTACTTGAGCCTGACTTATATAAAGGTATGCATTACTATACTCGTAAGGTAGCTGGTACTAGTGCACTTGCTCGTAAAGGTTATCAATT
>Ga0208644_1002396_pt1 | contig 14996 bp, 9 predicted proteins | sample VirMetDEL_Nov_18_FD_184517 | JGI IMG/M metagenome (GOLD analysis project Ga0208644, IMG submission 184517) | Aqueous microbial communities from the Delaware River and Bay under freshwater to marine salinity gradient to study organic matter... | ecosystem: Environmental > Aquatic > Marine >... | reverse complement strand
TGAATGCATCTTGTCTGGATGGGAGAAGTTGATAAAATCAATATCACCATCTTGCATATACAAATACAACCCAACGATTTCTGCGTCAGATGGATGTTTTGTGTTGTTTTTGAAAATTGGAATACAGATACTTGGTGTATCTTGAAACATAACTTATCTATCGTATTTTGAATGTTCTCTTGGGTTCGTTAGAATTGTCTTCAATATAGGAAATTTTTTCGAGAATCTATCAACAATTCTTTGGTTTGTTTCAACAATACCCGGAGTCACCAACAGACCGTCCTTTCTCACATCAAATTCTGGTCCGTCTATTTTCCAAGGAATTTCAACCAATCCATACAAGTATTGGTTTATACCTTCATTATCTAAGTCAAAGTTTTCGGACTGTGATTTTGCTATTTCAAAAAACACTCGATTTTGTTCGTTACGTTTGTAAACAAAGTATCTAATCATGATCCCGTTTTTCTGCTCTATTTGATCAGGTGTTCTTTTTACTGCACGGGGTGCCTGATACTTAGAAAAATCAACAGGACCTAGTAATTTTTCTTTCTGATTGTTAACTACGGTATATTGTGTTAACTCAAGATACTTAAAGTATGAGTCTCCCTTTTTTTGTATGGAACCAGTTTTCTTGATTTGATGGGGTTCCATTCCGTTTCAGTAAATGTTTCTCCGTTTGTATATGAGTGATAAAAACCAATATACTCATTCCAATCATCTATTGTCATCCATTCACCACCTTGAGTGAACTGATTCCTAATGATCTGATTTTCTGGATAGTATAGTTTTTTGCGATTAGCCATCTTTAATCACCCATGTTTATTCTAGCAGCCGTGTTTAAAGTTGTTTCCCACACACCGTCTTTTACCGAATGGTTTACCTTTGTTACTGTGAATAGTAGCTGAACGGGTGGTTTCGAGTATTTTGAAGGAACTAAATTTGTCTTAATGGTGTCTCCAAACTTAAACCCATTAATACCATCAATGGTTACAGAAAAATTGATAGGATAAAGTGACTGGTTTAACCAGTGGGCATCTCCGCCCGTTCTAAACTTTTTAAGACCAACCAAACCACCTCGAAATGACTCTGACCACGAGTCATTAAATCCAGAAGATTTGGCACTGTCCAATCCGTTTTTAATCGCTTTGATTGATTCTTGTTCTTCAGCGTTAAAAGCGTCAAGATCCTTTTGTTCTTTTGTAGCAACCGAATTATCCAAGTTTGCCGGTTTTACTCCTTTACCATCTCCACTTCTTGCCGCGGTATAAGCAGCAGATGCCATTTCTTTTGGGGGAGAAGATGATATTTGAACACTTTTTATGAGTGGTTTGAATATTCTACCATCAAACAAGAATGCATTTCTAGCAATCTGATCTGTATGCTGTTTTGGAATATTTGAATCTTCAACGGATAAAATTGTAAATAGAGTGTCATCTTTATCGTCAGACTTTTTCGGATTTATCTCGCTTGGTCTACCGTCCGGTTTTTTTACATCTGGGTTTTCTATCAATTGTGTTGTTAGTTGATATATGTCACCGGTGCATCGGTTTATTCTTCCAATTAATGCATTTATGAAAGACGTTATGTTTTTGTAAGTTATGTCTGTTGAAGTTTCATCCAAAAACTTATTGTATGTCTCTTTTATGTAATCTGTGCCCAACAAGATATTTCCAATGTTTATTGTTCCATCTTGAACTCCTGTTGTCAAGAATCCAGTTTTAAACGGTTGTATTTCACCATACTTACCCATTTCTGGGTCAGCAAAGAATACATCGGTTGGATATGCCGATTTTATGTCTTTATTGTATGCAGTTTCATTTGTAAAAGTTGATATCCTAAAAAGTCTACCCAAAGTTCGATTATCTCCTTCAAATTTTTCAATGATGTCATTCATATATTCCGTCAAACTACCAAGCGCAACATACCATCTTGTTTTGGTAACAGGTGGCGGTGCCTTACTACCTTCCTCGGTTGAAGACTCTTGTATTGGCAGTGATATACCATAGTATCTAAAAAGACCTTCACCAGAACCATATATTGAATCCTCTTTTGCTACGGATATTACACCATTTTGAGGTGCCCGTTTGTTCTTAAACAAAAGTAAGTCATTATCTATTCTAGTTGATAAGTTCACTGGACTTATCGCCTTATCAAGAGGATCTTTTGGTTTTGGTGCACCATCATCTTTTGGCATAGTTTGGTCACCACTGGTTCCAAGTGCAATCGATGCCGCAGATACAATAGAAACATCAGCGGTAATTGACATATCGTTATTAAACGTCCAGTTAAAACTGTATATTATCCCCGTAAATTTTAATGAGCAAGCTGACGGTTTTGCAGCATGGACACTCCACCCGAATGATATTTCTACTTCATTACCCGGTGTGAAAAATGCTTCGTCTAAATCTCCCAAAGAAAATCCGTTGCTACCAAGAGACGGAAATGCAATGAATGAAAATTTACCTTTAAGTAATGACCCCATTGTCCCTTCATTAGAAACTTCTATCGATGTTAGTAAAGGTTTATTTGGAACATTTCTAGCTGCGTTATACAAAGTTAGATTTCCACCCTTATCAGACATTACGTTTGATCCTGGCAACCCTAAAGAAACACCTCTCTTACTTTTAGACACGACTCTACCAAAAGCAGTTTTCTGATATGACCAAACTACATTTTTAGGAAGTTCTGCACCAACACCACGAACTCTTCTTCCATAGAAGTTACCACGAACGTTTAGTTCAGTTCTAACGTCATCATCTACTTGTTGAAAAAATGGATTTACGTATGTAGATTTACCAGCGACTCTTGGCATTATCTATCCTCATTGAAGTCATTTAACAAAACACTAATTCCCGTGTAGTCTGTATAGAAAGGTATTCGTATGATTAATCCCGGTGGAACTGCCATACTACCCTTTCCAAGATTGTTTGCTCTTGCTATTGTAAACCAAAAACTTTCATCACCATAGAATTCTTTTGCAAGTAGATCCAATCTATCACCTTCCTGTGAAACAATTCTTGTATCATCGGCTGTTGAGAAATCTGGATACATGACGGATGACAATCTTCTTACTATTTTAACATTACCATCTGATTCTACTTTTCTAGAATTTGGCACTAAATAAGAGTATTCATATCTATTTGGCATATTTCATTTCCTATCAATTTTCACCAAGATTTTCTGGTGTCCCATCTTGTAAGTTTTCTATTAGATTTTTGTTTACATCGTTCACTCTCACCGGCATAAGATTATCATTCTCAGGTGATTCCATTTCAATGTCATCATATGTCTTGAAATAGTTGACACTATTAGGATCAGTTGGTATTAAACCATTTTCCGGATTACCCCGATCTTCATACAAGGAATACATAACACCTCTAAACTCTGGTCTGTAAACGCCAACTGGTGTAAATTCACAAGAGACCTGAATGGTTTTTGGTAACTGTAAAACACCAGGTCCGCTGGCCGAGTTTTTGATATTATCCGCATCAAGATTTGCAGTTTCCCAGTGACCGTTCGTATTGTCAAATGTGTATGAAAGTGAACTCAAGAATCCTGGCATTTTTCTGTAAAGGTTACCTATGTTCAATCTAATCAAAGGACCTCTAATGAAACCAGCTTTTGTATATTCTGGTGCAGTCCACGATGCTAGATAATTGAGTTTTCTCCAACTAGCTTTCATTTCATCTCTCGATCCAATATGAACAGTAAATCCAAACGAAATTGATCTTTCATATCCTTGATATACATATAGAGGATCGGCTCTTCCCATGTATTTTATGGGATTCCAACTTGGACTATGGTTGTCTTGTATCGAATCAAATGTTGCTCTAAATACAATTACTTCGGCTGGACAATAGTTGTGTCCACTCAGCACTACACTTGAAAAATAAAACTCTACCAAATCATCTTTTCCGGGAAGAGATGGATCAGCATATTTACCTTTTTCATATACAGAGTTTTTGTTTAGATTAAAGTTTGCTCTCTTGTAATCTATTATGTTGATTCTATCTCCTCTGAATTCTTGACCGGGGTTTAATACGGGAACGGGATATGTTCGTATGTCATCGTTTCCTTTTTTACCATTTATTCCAAAGTTTTGTTTTCTGTGTAGAACGTTTGTTACAGCTGGATTATCTCTCTTAGCACCAACTTTTCCCGGATTACCCATACCATACCAGTCTTCAAGATTCTTTTGCTTAAAGTCCACTAAGTCTGGTTTTGTAATAAATGCTTCAGATCCAGTCAAATTTAGGTCATATCTAAAATCGTTAAATCTATCAGTTCTGTTGCCCTCACCTTTTCTTACCTTTTGAAGTTTGTCATATGATGCAACTCGGTATTTTTTAATTGGATTGTTATCGATAGCTTCATTTGATATACCCATGTGAAGCGGACTACCACCTCTCGATGCATTTGCTTCTGTTATTCTTTGTAATCTGTCTAATGGTAATTCATATTTTGGATTTAAAGGGGATAGTTTCTCTATTCTATTTTTGGTAGATGCCTGAGTAGGAATTGTTTCTTTAAAGTTAGGAGGCAACGTTCCACCAATAGGATCGTTTGGTGCATTAGTTAGTATTTTTGTTAGTGCACGTAATATTCCGTAAAAATCTTTACCGTCATTATTAGACTGCTCGGACTTTAACCTATCCTTATATGTTGTTTCTTCAATCGCACCGAAAAACGATTCTCTTTTTGCAGAATCCAAATATTGTGGTTCTTTTGTTTGATTATAGAGGTTTGGTGCGGTGTTATAGAAAGTTAAGTATGGGTGAGAAGATTTACGAATTGTGGTTCCACCAACACCCAAATATGATTGAGCACCACCAAAAGGAGAAGATAATCTAACTATATTTGATTTACCAAACATTTCCTTTGTTAAAGCAGCTGCTTTTTTAGATTGAACACTAGCTGGATCTGTTGCAGTTGGTGATGAATTAATCAACGGAGAAAAAGAATTTGGAATCATTTCTCTCATCAAACCAATCAACCTGTTATATCCTTTACCAGTGGTTCCACCGGGATCTCTATTTGATTCTGATGGCGTTGGTAGATTTGAAAAAGACGAATAATTTACATCCACAAATAATTGGTTCAATTCTCTGTTTACCGTTGCCTTTTCATACTTGTTTAAGTATTCAGATGCATTTAAAACAATACCATGTCTGGCTATATGAACACCATCAGCTGCACTAGAAACATTAGCTATAAGTGAAGCTGGATTGAAAAACTGTGTTGCGGATAACTTACCACCAACAAAATTATAATTGTCTAAATCAAACTCACCACCCGTATTTAGTCCTAAAATATTTGCCGCACCAAAAAATACATTAGCAGTTGGTGTTCTTGGGTCAACATCAACATTAGGGTTCATAGACTGTAAGCCGATTTGTTTTGCACTAAAAAGTAATCCCTTTACACTAGCAAACCATTTACCCAATCTTATAGTATCGGCTAATTGTCTTTCTACTTTTGTAACATATCCACCCCTAACAACACCCTCGTCAATACCTGCACCGAATCCCCATCTTTGATTTTCAACCTCACCATCTCGTTGAATACCACGAACTATGTATGGTTGAAAGAAGAAAGCAGGTTCAAAATTTACAGACTCATTCTGTAACTTGTATTTGTTGTATTGATTATCCAATGGTGATGGCGATCGTCTTGTTCTTGCCCATTCTGTTAAGTATCCTGTCCTATTTGTTGTGTTTAACATTGACAATTCGTATTTGTTATCGAATGCACCGGCTGGTGCATTTGTTACAACGTTGGATATTTGATTGTCAAGAGTTGCGAATAGAGTTCCATCTGCCCAAGGTCTTCGTCCCAACGAAAGTGGTGCATATATTTCACCCTGTTGTGTAGAAGAAATACCACGCTTACCTCGTTGTGTCTCTATTCCTAATCTAGTATCAGGTGAATCGTTTACAGATAGTTTTGGATTTACAATTGGATAAAGCGATGCATTTGGGTTATCCATACCAACCATGAATCCAGTTCTCTCTTGTGGTCTAAATCCAAAGAATGTTGTGTATGGAGCATTTCTAATTGGTGAAACATTTTTTGCACCACCAAAAGAAAATCTTGATGGTTCATATGAAAGTTTAGTCTCGGCTGGATTAGTAAAGAATGTATCGAATCCAGTTACACTATTTGGTTCCACCGAAAAATAATCAACAGAAGGAGCCTGTGTTCTATTTCCCACCCAAGAATATCGACTAGATTCTGCAATATACTTTGTTTCCAATATCTGAGAAAGTGTTGTGAACCCGACTCCGTTAGAATCTACTATGTTATTTACGGCAGGAGACTGTTGTCTATTTCCTGCAAAAGTAAATCTTGATACATCAGACTGATACTCTGAAACGAGAGACTGTGCAAATGAGGTAAATCCCGTATTTGAATCGTTTGTAAAGTAATTGACAGTAGGTGCTTGTTGTGAAGAACCTTTAAATGTAAACTCACTTATGTCTGTGACATATTCCGTTTGTAGCTTTTGTGGACGTAAAGTAAATCCAGATGATTTCTCATTTGTGAAGTAATCAATTGGATTGGGTAGATTTCCAGTGAAAGTAAATCTAGACGATTCTGTTTCATATTCCGTCTGTAATGCAGTTGGGAACTTTGTGAATCCAGAAGTATTTTGATTTTGGAAATAATCAGTTACCGGAGCATCTTGTCTTGTGCCATCAAAATCGAATATCGAGGAATCCTTAACATACTTTGAATCGTATAGTTGAGCAAGTCGGTGGAATCCAGATGTTGTGTGTGTTCCAGTCAAATCGAAATAGTTTACTTCTGGAGCAGAGGTTCTGGTTCCATCCCAATCAAATTGTGAAGACTCTGGTATGTATTTGGTTTCATACAACTCAGCTAGTCTATGGAATCCTTTTGTTGTAAATTGACCAGTTATATCAAAGTAATTCACTTCGGGTGAAGATGATCTTACACCATCCCAATCAAATCTTGATGATTCTGGAATGTATTTGGTATCATAGATTTGTGCAAATTTATGAAAACCATTTGTTGTAAACTGTGAACCTATATCAAAGTAATTTACTTCGGGTGCACTATCACGGGTCCCGTCCCAATCAAATCTTGATGATTCTGGAATGTATTTGGTATCATAGATTTGTGCAAATCTATGGAAACCAATCGTAGTGTATTGACCAGAAATATCAAAGTAATTGACCTCTGGAGCAGAAGTCCTGTTACCATCCCAATCGTAAATAGAGGACTCTGGAATATACTTTGTATCATACAGTTGAGCAAATCTATGAAACCCAGCAGTGGTATGTTGGGTAGTTAAATCAAAGTAATTGACTTCCGGTGCGTTTTCTCTTGTCCCATCCCAATCATATAACGAAGACTCTGGAATATACTTCGTATCATATAGAGAAGCAAACTTATGAAATCCAGTTGTTGTGTGTTGACTACTTAGATCAAAGTAATTGACCTCTGGAGCATTTTGCCTTGTTCCGTCCCAATCGTAAACAGAGGACTCTGGAACATACTTCGTATCATATAGAGAAGCAAACTTATGAAATCCAGTTGTTGTGTTTCTACCAGTTAAATCAAAATAGTTTACTTCTGGTGCTTCAGTTCTGTTTCCATCCCAATCAAATTGAGAAGCATCAACAACATACTTTGAATCTAACAACTGTGCAAACTTATGAAACCCGTCCGTAGTTGATGTTCCTTGCAGATCAAAATAGTTTGTTGTTGGTGCTTGTTCTCGGTTACCAGACCAACCAAAAACAGAAGAATCTGGTTGATATGCCGATTGTAGAGATAACACAAAGGACTTGAATCCTTCTGATGTATATTGTTTCGTTACATCAAAGAAATCTGTTTCTGGTATATTTACAAAACCGAATATAGAACTCTCAGCATTGTAAGAAGTTTCTAACGGTTGAGTAAATGTTTGGAATCCATCGCCGTTAATATCTGTTATGAAATTAGTTGAAGGCGGTGCACCATCCCAACTGAATGAAGACTGTCCTGTATATCTGGTTTCATTTTTTTGTGCACGAACAACGAATCCTCTAGCGTTTGTATCTTGAAATACATTTATCTCTTGTGTTCCAATAATAGACAATCTAGATTCATCTGGATTTTCATGTCTTCCAGATGGATTCGTTAAAGAAACCAAATCTAAGTTTAATCGAGAGTTATCTTGTAGTTGTTGTGATTCACCGTTATACTTTTCATCATCTATTTCTCTTGGCAAAGATTTTTCCGATAGTCTCGATGTTGTCACAAATCTAATGGGTTGACCATCTGGATTTAAACGGCTCTCATCATTCAAATGAAATGTTCCATTTTCCATTCTTAGAACTTGCGTATCTGGATCAACAACAAGTCCTTGTTTTATAGTTTCTGTTATGATCTGAGCACTTTGTCCCACCCTATCAAACGTTAGAGTTGTTGGTAAAAGTGCAACATCTGGATTTATAACATTATTGATAGGAGACAAAAGATCAGTGTTTATTTGAACAGATTGACCACTTCTATCAAGTGACAGTGGTATGGTGTTTATACCAATATCTGGATTAGTAATGTTATCAGATGCATCACCGGGAATTGGTTTCACATCCAACGGCGACGTTAGATTATTCTGACCTGAAATTGATTCGTTAACATCAACTGGAGAGACTAAGTTATTTGTCCCATACGTGTCTGGTAAAACATCAGTTGGTGATACCAAATTGTTAGTTCCAACTTCGACCGAATTTACATCGGTTGGTGATTGTAGATTATTGGTTCCTCGTTCTGCCGTAGTTATCAATACATCCGAACGATTTAGTTGACTGACAAATTCTCTTTGGTTGATTTGATTTAATCTAGATGCAATCTGTTCAAGTGAAACTCCGTTAATGTTTCGTGTATCATATGTTGTATTGATAGTAGAGTATTTTGAAACCTGATTGATTATCAGATTTTCCATCGCAAATTTACGAATGTCATCCAATCTAGTATCTTTGAGGGATTCCTCTAACTTTTTAGGTTCTACTCTGGATACAGCAGAAGAATACTGTGACAACTTTTCGGTGATTGGTTGAAAAGTTGCGAAGTTTTTGTTGGTAGTTGCCTTTGAAGCTTCAGGAGAAGATTTAGGTTCTCTCGAAACTTCTGATCGGAATCTTGACAAATCTGATGATAAATCTAATAATGACATCCTTTACTCACTTGTTATTTACATATAAATATCGTGTAACTAGGATTATTAGATCGTTCTACCATATGTATTATCTACACCAACATTGTAAGATTTTTTGAAGTTTAATTGGTTCTTTATTTCCTCAACAGTCTTATCACCAAACTTAATAACCGTTGGTTGTGTTGCAACCTGACTAAACAATCCTATTAACGTATCTAGTTTTTGTTCTACCTTCGCCATACTAGTTCCACCACCAGAAGACATATTTTCGGCTCCCATCGAGCCCAACACACTACCAATCTGTTCCGTTGCACTTGTTGAAGCAACACTTGCACCCTGTGGAAGTGTCACTATTTCTGGACCGTTTTCACCAACTAATGTCAGTCCACCACTCGAAATCATACCACCTTCAGCAGCTGCCGGTATAGCAACTACATTAGTTTTGTCCACATCAGCACCAGATGCCTTGGTTGCAGATGTAGCTGCTTCGGGTTCTTCATCACCAAGTCCAAGTAAGTCAAGTGCCCATCCTGGTAATAAATCTTTAACCGCTGACTTTATCTTATTACCTATACCCTTAAACAAATCAACGAATGCATCAAATAACCCCATTACATAATTTACAGGTGTCATGAAAAAATCAAATACTGCCCGGCCAATGATTTCCAAGCCGCCCACAAGATCGCCTGTGAACATCATCCCAATTCCCTCAATTACACCACCTATGAGTTTGAACGGTGCCAACACATAATCAAAAAGCAATCCTGCAATCTTTTTTATGAAGTTAAAGATGGGTTCAATAAAACCGGCCAGTAATTTAAAACCGTCTTTAATAAATCCAAAAAAGCCAGTAATGCCTTCTGTTAAGTTCGTTCCGAATATGTTGTCTATTATTTTAGTTACGGCAGTAATTACCATTTCCGGTATACCGAGAAAACGATTAAACAAGAATTCGCCCAGCTCATCCACTGCACCTGTCATATCTCCAGTAAATAGCTTAATTATAATCGAAATCAGGCTTGCAATCATCTGAAATGGTTTCATAATTAGACCACCAATCAATCCACCTATTACTTCGAGTATCGGTGACAATGAACTAATTACTTTTTTTACAGTATCCATCACACCAACAGTTTCTTCACCCGCATCTGATGCAGCAAATAGTGGTTCAAACGCTTTTGATAATGTATCGTATATTCCTTTAAATGTTTCCCATAATGGAGTTATAATCCCCTTCCATAACATCTTACCTGGTTCAATGAGTCCAGCGATAAATACTTCAACTACACCAGCTATAACATCGTGCATCATGGAAATTGCACTGGCTATACCATCGAATATATCTGAAAGACCACCGGCACTTTCTTCACCAGAACTAAATACGGAAAACACTTCTTTTACCGCATCAATAATTGGGGAAATAATCGAAAATACAAGTTTGAATGGAAATATTAAACTCTGAAAAATGATTTTGCCTAAACCAAAAACAATATCCATTATTGGTTTAAGACCCGATATTATCCCATCAAAGACATCCATAAGACCACCACCTTGCATCACACCATCCATAAGACCATGAACCACGTCAAGAATTGGCGCAACAAGTTTCATTGCAGTTTCTTTTACTTTTGTCATTATATCACCAAACTTTTCGGCAGTTGAAGCAGACTCTTCTTCGGCAGCTTTACGAAGCGCCAATTCTCTTGCCTCTCCCTGTAAACCTTCGGCTTGTTTTTTATAGATAGCTGCTCTTTCTTCAGCTGTTGCGTTTGCCAAATCTTCTTGGAGTTGCTTATCCAATCCAAGTTTATTCATTTCTTCTGCTTTGGTCAACATAGTTGTCATCTCTTCGACCGTCATTCCCATTGCATCTGCCATGGCTTTCTGTTGAATTGGTCCCATTGAAGAGAATTCTTCTAATGACCCAGCCTGTTTTAATAGCTCTTCTTGAAGAGATGCAACATCTCCTTGCAATGCATACTGGCGAGCCGCATCGAGATTCAGATTTTTTCCAGTAAGAACTCTTGCTTCCATTTCCTTTTCAAGTGAAGACTCAATGTCTAACATACCCATACCAATATCTTTGACTTTCTTCAAGTCCGTCCCAAGAAGTTTTGCTTTCGCTGCAGCTGCAATAAGTTCTTTTGTCCCACCTTTAAATGAAATTGCCACATCTTTTGATATACCACCAAGAAGTTTAACTGCATCTTTGGTTTTCATTACACCGCCGGCAACTTGTATAGCTTCACCGGCGAGATCTCCCATTGATTTTCCACTAATAATAGAAAGACTATGGACATTTTCAATTTCTTCTTTTGACAGTCCGAACTTTTCTGAGAGAAGAGTCGCATCTTTGACCATTTCTTTCATACCAGGTGCTTGCATCATATTTTTTACATCTATCCCGCCCATTATCTCAGAAACGGTAGACATACCCTTTACAACTTCTTTTGCATTTACACCGACGAGATTCATTTCACGTGCCATTTCATGTGCTGCCTCATGTGCAGCCATTGCCTCTTTCTTTGTCCCACCAAGTTCTTTTTGAGTTTCAGATACTGCACCATCTAAATCAAAAAACAAGCCAATTAACATACCCACTGCCGCAGCAATAGCGAAGATCGCGGCCTGCGGCCCTACTAACAGAGCCTTTCCAAATTGCATTGCTGCTCCAGGTAATGATTTCATACCTTCAACGATACCACCGGATTTAAATGAGTTCATTACATTTGATAGTGCACCGCCCATATTTTTTTGGATTTTTTCTTTCATCTCATCAAATCCAAACAACTGCATTATAGTATTTCCACCGGGAATTTTTGATATTGCACTTTCTATACCACCAAATACAGATGACATTCCACTATTTAGTGCATCATAAGTTTGAACGGCTTCTTGCGATATTTTGTTTTGTTGATTTGCAAGATTAATAGAATCTTTAAAGAGTTCTGCTTTTTCTTTTAAAACTTCTACTACTTCTTCTGACAACGAGTGTGATTCGTTTTGTAATATATTGTTTATCTCATCTAGTGCATTCTGCTCACGAGTTAAATTGATCATTTCAAGTCTACCATTTGACGCAGATTCTTGTGCACTTGATATTTTTTCTTCCAAATCTAATGACAACGAACTAACATCGGCAGAGGATTTCATAATTTTTAAGATTTGATCACGATTTGATACATCATTGACCAATAAACCATTAAATGCAGCCTGCTCTAATGTTGAAGATTCCTGTATAGACTTTATTCTACTTATAGAGTCTAAACTTAAATTTTCATTTCTTAATAGCTGTTCGGATAATCCAGTGGTTTTGTCATATACGTCATCTATTTGCTCATAGGTTTTTAACTGTTTTTTTGAAAGAATTTCTCTGACTTTATCACTAGACACAAGATCATCTACAACGTCCCGTTCATCTTCACGAGACTGAAGAATCTGATCTTGTGTTGAAAAGATATTTCCTTGTATATCTACAATCCGATTGGCAATCTTTTCAGACTTATTCTCTAATTCAAGAATTTTTTCCCTTAAACTCTTTATTTTTTCTAGATTTTTTGCGTCTTTTTCCGAAATAGATGCGAGAGTATTTCTCAAAGATACAAGTTCTTCGGTTAAAGAAATTTCTTGTTCTTTGAGCGCGTTTATTTCTTGTTGTAATGCTTTATTTTGTTTGGTATCGGCCATTTATCCACTTCATTATATGTCTGTATCACAATTGTTTTTACTACACATCTTATTGATGCTATTCATCAATTTCTTATGTGTGGTCATCCATTTATTGTGTATTTGAGAAAATTCTCTTATGTCCTTCATTAGTGTTGGATTATTTTTAAATGCATTCTCTAATTTAGATAATTTGTTTTTGGAAACATAATCTATTACTATATCACCGAGTTTTTTCGCGTCATCAGTGTTTTCATTCATTTCAATTTCTCCATAATAAAATAGTCCATATATCTATAAATATATGGACTCTTACTATTTTCTGCCAAATGATGGTGGTTTACCTTGTGATGATTTATTAGAATTTGCAGATTGTTGTGCTTTATTTCTTTCTTCAACAAGCTTAACAATCTTCTGAATATAAAATCGTCTCAAATAAATTGGAAGACTGTAAACTTCTTCCCAACTGAATCCACCTTGTCCGTGATAACAAAGAGAAAATATCTCTTCATGAAGTGAGATTTTATACTCAGGAGTTAGGCCAAAAAAACGAAACCCCCATAGGGATTTCCATCTCCTTAACTTCACCTGTAATATCCGACTGAAATGTGAATGTCATATCAAGATCAGGTGATATTTCTCTGATATATGACCGGAGCGCACGAGAATCCATAGCAAATAGTTCGTTATCAACAAAGTTGTTTATGGTTGCCCTTCCACTCTCACCATCCACAGCAATTATGATATTTTTAAGTCTAGTTGTTAATTCTTTATCTATACCAGTTCGTATTGATGTTTTATTCATGCTTTTTATTTCAGCCTGAATATCTTTTTCAATCTTATGGGTTATTAAACGGAAAGTGACGACCCGCTTTGACTGTGGTAGTTCAAAATCAAACTCGTTTTTTCTATGACCAAATAGTGAATAGTCCACCTCCTTGTGTTCTATTTGAGTCAAATCAATTGTTACTTTTTGCTTAGTTCCCGGCGAAAACGGATCGTCAACTTCTACCGTATAATCTTTTCCATATCCTAAAATTCTAGCCGCAACCATGATTGCGTTTTTATCACCCGTAAATAAGTCACCATAATTAATTGGAGTAATGATAAGAGACTCAAACAGTTTATCCAACACAACTCCTTGTTTGATAAGGTTTTGTGAGGTCAAAATATCTTCTTCCCTTGCAGTCATATACTTCATTTCAATTGTTCCACCAGCAAGTGGATGTCCTTCTGGATACAATAGACCCTTTGAAGGCAGAGGAACGATCTCTGTTGGAAAGTTTGATCTTTTTACGTCTTTTTGTTTGTGTTCTGCCATTAACTGCGCTTTAATCTCAGCATCAGTCATCTCAGCACCTGTTTTTGTGGGTTCATACCCCGTTGGGAGTTGTGCCATAACATTTGTCCTATAACATTAATGAAACTTATGTCTTACATATAAATATGGGCATACCAAAAAAAGGTATGCCCATATGTTTAATATCTAATCTAAATTAGAACTGGAGGATCGCGTAGTCATAAGCGATGTCAAGTGAAATCTCAACAAAGTTATCTGTTGACCAATCCATTTCACCGAACGTTGTTCCAGCAATAAATGCTCCTTTAAGTGTCCATTCTTCAACCTTGTCACCTACTGGTCCAAGAACGTTGAATGTAATGTCCTTCTTATAGAAGTCTGAGTAACCGTCACGTCCTGTTACAGATTCGTGTGATAGACGAACCCACTCCATCACTGCTTGTGCAGCGGATGGAACGATTGGATCGTAAAGTTTAATTGAAATGTTTTGCCATTCACCTTTACCCTTGACCTTACGCTTAACGTTAATGTGATCAAGTGTAATAGGATTGAATGTGATGTTTGGTCTACCAGCACCCTTAACGAGATATGCCGGAACACCTTCGATATACATAATAAACCTATTCGCTAGTTTAGGTTCAAACGGGGTAAAAAACACCTCGGTGGGATCTAGTAATTCTGCCATTTATTTCTCCAAGTTTAAAAATCTTTCTTTCATATAAATATAGACATTGATAGAAAAATCATAGTCCAATAACTTACTTAACATCATTAGAATAGATTCCACATAATGTCTTCAACTTCAGACATACCGATAGAAATGCCGGACTTCTTTGCAGTTTCTTTTATCCACGCCCTACAATC
>Ga0208644_1002395_pt1 | contig 15000 bp, 30 predicted proteins | sample VirMetDEL_Nov_18_FD_184517 | JGI IMG/M metagenome (GOLD analysis project Ga0208644, IMG submission 184517) | Aqueous microbial communities from the Delaware River and Bay under freshwater to marine salinity gradient to study organic matter... | ecosystem: Environmental > Aquatic > Marine >... | reverse complement strand
GCTTGACCGGCTCTGCGGCCGGATGCTGTTGCGCTAGCGCGTCTAGTTGTAGCAGCCGCACGAGGAGCTGGAGCGGCTGCACGAGGAGCTGGAGCAGCTGCACGAGGAGCTGGAGCAGCTGCACGAGGAGCTGGAGCAGATGCTGGACGGCTACCACCCATTGCTCCGCTGCCACCCATTCTTCCGCCCATTCTTTAACTCCTGAAATTAAATGAATAACTTGTTGGTTCTAGTTTAATTGACCTACTCAGATCAATATCCGCCGTAATAACGGAAAGGTGAGTTCATAGCAGAAGCCAAGGTCACCTCTTTAGGCAAATCATAACCTTTTTGACCACTACGCATTACACCTGTAATCCATCCATCCTCAGGATCGTCTGCGTATTTCTGATATGGAGTGGTCAACGAACTCGGATCAAACTCGGATTGTGTGTAATCTTCTTCATCACTTGATGTCGGAAACAGACTACTGAAATCAAAATCGGAATCGAACCAACCTTCATCTCCATCGGTTGACCGTCCTGTTTCCTGACCGCCGCCACCGGTTGTTGCATCGCCTGCTCGACGACCGCCCATTCCACCACCCATTCCGCCACCCATTCTTCCGCCCATGCGTCCGCCCATGCGTCCACCCATGCCCCCACCTAAGCCAATACCAAATATTTGACCTGCATTACGTCTACCGCCGCCTCCTCCGCGACGACCGCCACCACCGCCCATGGCGGGGCTGGGGGCTGAACGACGGCCGCTGCCACCCCTGGCTGGAGCAGATGCTGGACGGCTACCACCCATTGCTCCGCTGCCACCCATTCCGCCGCCGCGACGGCCGCCGCCGCCCATTCTGCCGCCCATTTAAAAACCTAAGCTACATCTTTATAGTTTAGTATTTATTTACTTGAGATCTTTGATAAAGCTAGCGTTATCCTTGCCATAATTCAACAGAAGCTCTTCTCCGGCTGCAATATCCTTTGTAGCATAGTGACGAATTATCTCACTAACTTTATCAACTTGATAATCGACATTAGATTCAAAGCTGTGGTTGTAAAGCCCCGCGTAACCCATTCCAATCAAACTGGATTCATCCTCTAGCCAATAAGTGTATGGATCACACGATGGCGCCGAAGCGACCTCTTCGAAGCTAATCGCGATGTAAGGCGACTCTTCAATAATTTCTAATTTTTGTATTGGCTCCAGGGCAAACACACCCCAGCGGTGAATCTCCGACCGACGAATGCAAATTTTATTGCTTTTGAACGGTTCTTCAATTGGCATTAAAAACTTGGGCGTCTGCACGGCCTGTAACTCAAGACGCCCTAACTTACCGTTCCTAAATACAGTTGTAAATCAACCGTAACCAAAGGTTGTGCCGCGATAACCCTTGAAACCTCGTGTAGATCCCTTGAGCTGGGCCAGGGCAGACATCAATCCTGCTTGTGCTCCAGCCGCTTGAGTTGCTTGGTTCTGCTGTGAAGCAGCAATCGCCTGCATGCTAGAGGGAAGGAGCTCCTTGAACTTAGCCCAATCTTTACTAGCGAATAGATTAAGACCAGTTCTAAATTTTGCAGCTTCGCGCAAATATGGACTAATAGAGGCAAGTTGCTGTTCCGTTAGCTGAGCACTAAGTTGTGCGGCTTGTGCCTGTTCTTGACTCCGAATGCGAGATGTGGCGCTATAGATGTCCAGCCACTGCTGAATCGACGGGTCAACACCGGGTAGTGCACTACCTGTCGGTGCGTAGTCAAACGAGGGAACATCACGCCCGCCAGTTGTGGTATTGAGTCCTTTAGCTTTCTTTTGAGCTTCTGTCGGATTGAAGACAGCAGACCAGTAGTCAGGAAGCCCAACGTCAGATTGCCAGTTAGCGGTCGCACCAGTTGTAGGGAACTGGTAAAAAGGTACGTTGGGATTTGACATCTTACTGATATTGGTACTGGCTGGTAAGTGCGCTACCCATTTGAGAGGCAGCATTTAAGCCCATTTGCTGCGCAGCCTGCTGACTACGCTCAAGCATGTTCGCTGCAGTCGCGATGTTCTGGCGAATACCTGCGGCTGCCATTTGACGCTGGAATTCAGTCTTGGAGCGTGCTTCTGCGGCTGCAAAGAGTTCAGGCATGATCTTACGAAGCCCCGCAAGTTGTACGTCCTGTGTAAGAAGCTCGTTGGCACGATTTGCGGCAAATGAACCGGCTGGGTTATAAATCTCCATTACCCCGTATGGAGAAGCACCGACTGGTACGTTGGTTGGAACGGCACCGCCCGCATCATACACAGCCTGTCCTGGTTGCAAAGCTTGCGTACCAAGATTCAGGGCTCCGCCAGCTACGTTGCTTGCTGCAGGAGCTAATCCAGCAGCAAGGCCACCAGCCAAGGACGGGGCGCCGAGGAATACACCAGTTCCAGCGGCTAAGCCTCCTAAAGCTTTGGGGAGAGCTGTGGGATCGGTAAGTTTCCCTGCCCCTTTGGCGGCCTGTGCAGCAGCCTGTGCAGCCAATCCTCCGCGCAAAGTGCCCGCTCTACTGGCAGCAACCTTACTAAGATCAGCTGCCGCACCCATCAACCCTGTGCTCGCTCTTGCTGCTAAAGGAGTTCCAGCAAGTTTAGCTCCTATTGCGGTGCCGGCCATGCGGAGACCTACTGGCGCTAATGCACCGAGACCGGTTCCTAAAGCTGTGGCGCCAAGATTGCCGCCACTTTGGCGATAGGCTGTGTACCCTCCTAAACCTGCACCGATAAGTGGCAGCAACATAACTATTTACTCTTTTGATTTTTATTTTAAATGCTATAAATCAAATCAACCAAACAATCCACCAAGACCACCAATTACAGATCCAGCAATCGCTCCAATCGGTCCGCCAGCAGCAAAGCCGCTCAACGCACCCTTGCCTGCACCCAGGGCAGCCCCACCAACCTTATCAGCCGTAGAGGCACCTCCCCCGCTAACCTGCATACCTCCCATAGAGCCAAGTTGTGAAGCTAATGGGGAAGGAATGTAAGCAAAATTATCGAAGATCTGAGAATTAAGATTCCTTTCAGCACGGCGTTCACGAGCACGGGTCGATGCTTGCGAAGAGTATTTACCAGTTGGGCCGAAATTCTTCTCAGTGAAGTCCGTTAAGAACTTGACACCTTTCAAGAATCCTGGTAATTCACCACTACCTACTGATCCTCCCAGGGCTCCTAAACCACTTAAACCAGGTAGATCAAAGCTGCCACCATAATCAATACCTGGGGTCTGCCCCCAATCAATCCCGGACGTGTCTTGCCAGCTGAAAGGACTTGACATGGTGAATCAATAAGTAGAAGGTGTAAGAACTTGTTGCGCTAATCTCATCATATCAAGATTACCGCCTCCGCCATATAGAGATCCGGCACCTGAAGCTGCTGCATTTCGTGCAGCAATTAAACGCATTTGATGTTCAAACTTCTGTTGTTCTAAAAAAGATGCCGCTGCGAGTTCATTGGTATAAGGAGAAATGCCAGGTATATATGCTTGGTTAGCGTACGAAACAGGTGTTCCAGCATGCACGCCAATCGGTGCTACATCCTGACGGTATTGTGACGTAGTCCGCCTAGAAGAAGGAGCTCCGCTGTTTAAAAGATTAAGGGCGTATATGGTCCCCCCTGCTGTACCAACATCAGCCAGTCCGCCAGCCACAGCAGGCGTTACCTTCGCTATGTTTTGCATGGCCGACACAGGCAAAGGAACTGCTCCCAATGCTGGGCCAATTTTGGGGATTGAAGTTAACGCTTGTGCTGCTGCTTCAGGTGTTCCGGTGGCCAGCGTTGCAAGCGTCGGGTTCTTCTCTAAAGCAGCTTTGACTGCTTTACCAGCGCCTGACAGTTTTCCAACATAGCCTTTGAGCATGTCGTTGGCAATTTTTGCTTGTACCGGATTCATTAAGCTACTCCTGGACCACGACTTGGGAAAATACCTGCGTTACCTGCATTTGGATCCTGAATGGAATAATCAAAAGGACCAATTCCAAACTGTCTTCCAATGTTTTCAGGTAATACTGCTGTCTTAGGATCAATTATACGTCCCACACCAACAGCATACGCATTTAAGAATCTGTCTGCTTGATCGCGTACTCTTGGATCTTCAAAAGAAGAATAAGAATTTAAACTAAGGTCATATAGTTTCTGATACGACTGTGCGGCCGTATCATCATCAAATTGCGCACGTGCACCGAAGCCGCGTGCTTTCGGATTATCCAAGAGCCGCGCACGCCACATGTTATCCCTAGGATCTTCCGATTCTGATTCCGGAAACATTCCAAGGGTGCCGCTGTAAGGGCGTTTACCTTGTTGTATAGCTTTTTGACCGGGATTAGTTTGATCCCAGCGGTAAAGAGGTTTTGCCATTACTTACCACGACGGCGGCGTAATTTTGCGAGTGTCTTCGCCAAGTTTGCCTGTTTAACAGTCTTCTCCGAATACTCATCCGGATTAGCTTTAACTTTAGAAGCGAATTCAGAAGTACTCATATCACGCTTTTCAGCTTTACGCGTAAAAGCACCTGGGTTCTTGCTGACAGCTTCTTGAATCCAATTGTCGCCAGGCATTACCTAAACTCGGTTCAATTTGCAATCACAGCATCTACTTTAGCTGCAACAATTGCGGCGGACCGGAGCTCAGGAGAAGAGGCTTGGAATGCGCGTACTTTGTCAGCAGCTTTCTGTGGTAACCAATGCTTGGCCATCTCGAAAGCAACGTGCTTGATCTCATCTGCTGAGAGCTCGCCATCAGAGACAGCCTCTACAGAAAGTTCAAACGCTTTATCGATTTTTGATCCATCCCAACGACCAAGATTTTGGTCAAGGACAGGGTCGATAATGTCGTAGGCCTTTTTGATGATTGGGCCGTACTTAAGAAAAGTCTGTGTTGTCAGATTCTCTTTTAAAAAGACAGCAATTGCAACAGTTGCTGCGCCAATAAGACTGGCAATAACAGGTTCTAGGAAAGTCATTTCCTACTTCACGTAGCTATGTTTACTCTACTCAGAGTAAGCCTGCTCGACGCGCAGCTGCACGTTGCTCGAGTTCCTGCATAATCTGCTTAGTTTCAAAGTGGCGCTCTGCCTGCTCTTTGGCGCGGGCATTCCTACCCATCCCAGCAGCGGTGATATCCGCATCACTCATTAAACCGGAATAAACAGGTTGGCGTTTCTCGCGGATCGTGCCTCCAAGCTCAACAGCTTTCTGAAGTCCCATTTGATGTGCCAGTGCTTGATTAGCCGCAATCCCAGCAACGCTTCCCATCTCAGCCGGGAATCCTTCTTCCGCGTAATCACGCATCGTTAAACGATAGGGATCGGCGGCAGCATAAGCATATTCAACAGGCTTACCCCGACTCTTCATCTCCACGCCAATCTCACCGCCAGGGTAGAAGGTCATTCCAGAAACAGCTTTACTCCTTTCGGGGGAGATGGCGTACGTGGCAAGAGGACCTTGTTCTTGGCTCATGGCACTCAGGAATTCATTTGTCCTAACTTTAGCTGGTTTGGCAACACGTACGGTTTCAGGTTGGCGTGTAACAATTTCTCCAGGTGCTTGAGTTTTAAGGGCAGCTTGACGTAGGATCTCAACTGGTACGCCAGAGAGCCGTGAAAGTTTTTCTAGTTCCTCACCTTCAGCAGAACGGCGAGGTGGTGCAGAGAATGCTGCAGGGACCGCAGCAGACACAACCTCCCGTACCGGTGCCGGAGAAGGAGCTGAGGTTGGAGTTGGAGTTGTAGTAGAAATCCGCGTCTCTGGAGTTAAACGGACCTCAGTAATTGTTGGGGTTGCTCCAGGAAGACCAACCAATTCTTCAGGGTCCATGTTGGCGCCAGCCGCCTGCATCATTGCGCCGTAAGCGGGTGTCTCACGAAAACGCGCTGCTTTGGCTACGGAGCTCCTCCCAACTGGGCTAATGCCTTCTTCGCGGCCTTCTTTTAAAACCTGCTTGAGAGCGCGTTTTGCTTTCCCAGCTCGCATTGCTCGAAACTCGGCAACTGACTGATCGATGCGTTTCTGGGCACGTTCCTCAGCAGCGACACCACTCAGATACTCGGAGACTAAATCGTCTGCACGATCACGTACTGGGGAGTGTGGAACGACACTTGTTGCAATCTGCTCGGCTTCAGTTCCGGGTCCGAAAGACTGGCGAGTAGAGATTACATGGCTCTGTGTAACCGGCTTTTCTTCTGAATCAACAACGGTTGGTTTAGCCGGAGTAACTCCCCGCAATAATCCTGCAATACGCGTTTGAAGAGGTACAAAATTCTGGTTATAGTTTTCTGCTGTTGTATTTGATGTGACATCAGACACTTGCACAGGCACAACAGAGTAATCCGAAGTGCCCGAATCCTGAGGACCAGCTGAGATAGCTGGAATAACTGGTACCTCAGGCTCATCATCTAGCTCTAATGAAGAGAACCCGCTTGCACCATTAAACGCACCCGCAGCATATAAGCCGCCAGCAATGGCGCCAGCCGCTAAGGCAGTCTTACCGATAACATCGACTGCACGTCGGATTACGCCAGGGGGGCGCCTTCCTTGATTCACATTTCGTGTGAAGTTATGAACCTCTGGCGCTAACGCCATGCGTTCAGCAGGCGTCTGAGGATAAGGGTTGCCTGTAAGGTCGGACCAAAGCGCATAATCCTGCGGAGAGACAGGCATCTTTATAAATACATTATCTAGATATAAGTGATTTTAGTTCGACTAAATACGTCAAAGTTGTCCCCCTACCCGCTCAATAAAAGGGGCGATTTTGGGAAAATTTTCCGGCTGCTATCTGGCCCGCTTGTCACAAAAGTTTACATACCAGGAAAAAAAGAAGCTGTATGTGAAGAGTTGCGACATTTTGGCCGATGGGTCCGGTGGGGTGCTAGGGTATGCGAAGCGGACCTAGAAGCCGCTGCACCTTGACAACTGAATCTTTTGTTGCCTCGGGTTCTCCCTACCTGCCGGGCTGGCGCTGGAAGCGATGTGCCGCCTGGCTAAACCTTTCCCGGAGAATTCTGATGACAATCACAGTCCCCACCACTGCGCAGATCGCGCAGAACCTTGAGCGCGCAGCGCGGATTGTTGCGCCGACCATTGCGTTGGTGCTCACCTGCCTGGCGTTGCTGGCACAGCTGGCCTTTGACCTGGGCTATCTGCTCGGCAGTGCCGTGCACGCCCGCAACGCTGAGTTGGCTGCAGTGTGGCGCCGCCTGTGGGTGCCGAACACTGAGCCCCCAGCCGCACCGATCACGGTGAGACCAGCGCCCATCAGGCTGGCGCCACAGGAGCACCCGCTGACCGACCTGGCGGCCGACCTGGAGAAGCTGACCTGCAGTCAGTTGCGAGTGCTGGCCGGCACCAAGCGCAGGGCGCGCAAGGCTGAGCTCATCGCGATGGTGCTCGCCTGACTGAGAACCCGAGGCAACTGCCCAACACCGTCCTGGGTTAGGATGACGGAGTCCATCCACCTAGCAAGGAGGCATCATGTTCAAAGTCGGACGTATGACAGACGAGGGAACCTGGGAGGTTCTGGTCGAGTGCGAAACCTACGGGGATGCGGATCGCGCTTGCGCGATCTGGGAGCACCGATACCCGAACGCCTGGGTTGACATTCTCTGGATTGACATTCTCGACGGGTCACTGACCCTGGTCGACTGACCACCAGGGGGCTCTGGCCCCCTTCATTCCACCTAGCACGGAGACACCATGACCAACGCCACACTGTCCGCTTCTGACGCCCGTTGCCGCATCATGGCATTGGCTGATGAGCATTCTTGGGAGAGCATTGCGAAGGCAATGATTCTGGCCATGAGCGGAGATGACGCCAGGCAACATCTTGAGTGGCTGGCAGACGAAGGCTTCACTCTTGAGGATTAAGCTTGGGGGCTTCGGCCCCCTTTACAAAATTTAAGCCGCTGATAGTAGTTGATAGTGTTTAATGAAGAAGTGTTACATGTAACGAAATATCAAAGTTCGGCGCCAGGGGCAGCCGATGGTCTAGATTGGTGGAGTAGTTCGCCCTAGAAGCGATGACACTCACCAAAGCCCAGTACAACGAGCTGTTTGAGCATCTCTCCCGCCGGACCGACGTCCTGAAGATCGACGACAAGGACGAAATCACCGCCACAGCGGTGGAGTGGCTGGTCGACGATGAGTGCCTGCGGTTTGCTCACATCGATGAGATCGCACGGGAGCTGACAGTCCGTGACTGCGAGCTGTTGGCCTACGATCTGCGTGATCTGTGGCACGAAACCTTGGCCGCTGCGCACGAGGCACGACAGGCGGAGTTCGACTACGCCTGACCACCAGGGGGCTTCGGCCCCCTTTTAATCAACTTTTACAAAGTTGATAGTTGATAGTGCTTCATAAAGATATGTAACATGTAACGAAACATTTCATTCCGGCACCAGGGGCAGCCGATGGCCTAGGATTGATGCATCGGGATCGAACCCGATCATTCACTCGCACTTAGTACGCGATGACCAAACCAAACCTGAACGGCCGCATCCTGTGGGAAGGCCCCAGCCCTGTGGACGGCTCTCCGCTTGTCTGCATCGTGACTGGGCTCAACAAACGGTCGGCCAATGGCAAGACGGGCAGCATGCTGCAGATCTGGATTCTGCGCCAGGATCTGCATCCGGTAGAGGCTTTCAATACTGAAGCCGGACGTGCCAACTGCGGCGACTGCCCCCACCACGGGCTCAACCTGGGCTCGTGCTACGTCAACTGGGGCCAGGCCCCACGGTCGATCTGGGAATGCTACCGGCGCGGCGGCTATCCCCACATCGGCTACGGCTGGCCAGTGTTCGCCGGTGCAACGGTTCGGCTCGGTGCCGCAGGCGATCCCGCCATGGTGCCGGCTGGTGTCTGGGCTCTGGTGCTCGAGCACTGCGCAGCCCATACTGGCTACACTCACCAATGGCGCCAGCCCTGGGCGCAGCATCTGAAGGGGATCTGCCAGGCATCCTGCGATGGCTTCGCCGATTATCTGGAGGCTACGGCCCACGGTTGGCGCACCTTCCTGGTGAAGCCTGCCGGTGAAGCCGATCCTGCAGGCCTCGTGCACTGCGCGGCCAGCATCGAACGAGGCGCCAAGACTACTTGCGAGCGCTGCACCCTGTGCGATGGGGCCAGCGCCGACGTGGTGATCGATGCCCACGGTGCAAAGGGCGGCCGTTTCGTGGCTGCCTGATCAAAACGGGGGCTTCGGCCCCCATCTCACCCAACTTAGGAGGATCTCACAATGGAATCACCGTACATGGGCTGGATCGTGCCCTTTGAATGGCAAGAACCGGGCTCAGACGATGATCTAGAAGGCCAAGAACCCGAACAATGGGACGATTGTGACGGTGACCCGGACTTTACACTCTGAAATTAGCCCCGAAAGGGGCTTTTTTTGCTGTTGATAGTAGTTGATAGTGCGAAATATGGCGTAATTTACACTTTTTTGCAATATAACTGAGTTTTAAGCGATTTCGGCGGTTTGCTAGGCTTGATCAGAGCGACCAAAGCAGTCGCTTTTGCGTGTTTTTCACGTTTTCTGAGTACCTGTCGCTTGTGCAGGTACGCTGGACAGGGACAGGCCCGGAATGCGTCCGAAATGGCGCGCTTTGGGGTGCTTTTCAGCCCGTTTTGTGCACGTTTTTGTTACAAATTCTTGCACTTAATAGGCTTATATAACCCTGACCCCTCACGACCCCTCCCTTGAAACCCGTTGCGGCGCAAGGGATGTCAAGCCTCTGGCCTGACGTTTGGTTGTACATGGCTCTTGTACTTAAACTAATTTTGTGGAAAACCCTTTAAGAAAGGTTTACACGGAACTGTGCAAGGCTGTGTACTTAATTGGGAACTGTGTTGATTCATTAACACCCCGCGACAGCCAACCCCGATGAGCTAGGTTTAATACCGAACGGGATCACCGCTCACCTCCACCTAGTACGGAGCCGACCAATGCTGACCTTTAGAGTCATTCTCGAACACGCGGTCACCCATAAGCTGGCGTTCCTCACCATCGAGGAGTGCATCGACATGGATGACTGCATCAACCACATCCACCGGGAGAACCCTGGGTTCAACATCGAACAGATCACACAGGTAAAGTCCTGATCACTGCCCAACCCCGGCCTGGGCCAGAATGCCGGCCTTCCACTTAGTACGGAGCCACACCATGCCCACCACTGCTGATCGCATGCAACTGCATCAGACCTTTGAAGCTATGGAGCGCAATGGCGGAGGGTTCTGCTCGAAGCTGGCACGCGCCTGGTTCGCAGCTGACCCTCGCAACAAAGCCAAGATCGAACAGGCATTCCCGGAGCTCCTGCAAGACTTCGGCCCTGAATCGCCTCTCTTCAATTGATCAATGCCCAACTCCGGCCTGGGTCAGGATGCCGGATTCTCCTCTTAGAAAGGTTCACCATGGATCACTGCATTAACATCACCATCTGCGTCGATAATGACGCATTCGGCGAGACCTACGATGATCAAGCCGCTGAGCTCGGTCGCATCCTGCGCCATGCTGCAAAGCGGATCGAAGCCAACCCCAACTACATCGATCCCTATAGTGGCGTTGGTCTCTGCCTGAATGACATCAACGGCAATCGGGTCGGGCACGTAACGCCTGAGATCCTCTCCCTTTCCTGATCACCTCCACTTAGTACGGAGCAACACCATGAACACCGACAAACTCCAGGATCAGTTCGAATCCGACACGCTGCCTTGCGGTCACTGCAATGGCACCATGATCAACGTCTACGAAGGCTTCACCGCTGTCGATGGCACGGTTTACCCCAGGAGGGAGAAGCCTTGTCTCTGGTGTGAGGGCCTCGGTCACTTCACCAAGCCTGATCTGACTGCACTGGTCAAAGCTGTGAAGGGTCGCAAGCCTGGCACGCTGCGCTCGAAGCGCCCTGATGACAGCCGCGCCTACTTCATCTGGCGCATGGCCCGGTTCCACACAGGAGCTGACGTCTGTCTGCCGATGACGGCTCAGATGGAGATCTCCGGTGACCCTTACCGGGACATGCTCGAGCTGGTGGCTGAGATGCTGGCTGAGCGTCTGACTGGTCACAAGTCTGCCGGTCGCGCCAGGTGGCAAGCCGCTATGTACGGTTCTGCGCCGCAGGAGCGCTACATGCCGGACTCTGCCTTCCCTGGTGGGCCGGTGGCTGATCAGCACAAGCCCGTCGAGGAACTCCTCGAACTCCTTTGACCTTTACATTCTCTTAATCTTTCCTCCGATGTCTGACGCTCGCCGTAACCAAGACCCGCATAAAGTCCGGATCAAGATCTCCGGTGGTCTTGAAGATCTACGTGATCTTGAGGAGCTGATTAAGTCAGATCGTGAAGAGAGTGGCTGGGATCTTAACTGGTATCGCCTTGAGCGACGCGGTAATCACGGCCCTCTTCATGATCTCGAACTCGGCTTCATTGAATCCCTTAACTGACACACCACAACCACCATGGCCACTGCTTACGTCTTAGTGCAGATCGAACACCGAGAAGGTCTCGATCCCAATGACATCATCCCTCGCATCGAGGGTGGCACCAACATTCAGAAGATCGAAGTGCTCGACATTGACACACCGAACGGGCGCGAGAACACACCTTACATTGCATTCTGATTCACCATGGAAAAGCAAATTACTCACACGTTCACCGCGTACAGCGCCAGCATTCACTTCTGCACTCACGACTCCGAGGTCGTGATCAATGATCACGCAGGCGGTGAAACTGTATCGATCGAAGGTCTTAACTCTCGTGATTTACACGGAGCCATGATCAATTACGTACACAACGTGAGCCTACGTAAAGATAAGGAAACCTTCCTCAGTTTCCTGAAAGGAATGCAGGAGGAAGTGGCGAAGACCCTGGAAGTATACGAGGCTCTCTGATCATGACCGCAAACTACTTCAAGCCGGTGAAGCTACTCACCAAGGCACAAGAGAAGCGGCTGCCCGCCCTCGGTTCACAGGATGGTCTCGGAGATCAAGCCACAGCCTATGTAAAACTCTTTACACCCGACGCCAACTGGACCTGGTTCATCCTCGAGCGTGATCCTGAAACCAATGAATGCTTTGGTCTCGTCTGTGGGCTGGAGCGTGAGTACGGCTACTTCAACCTCGAGGAGCTCCAGGGTCTGCGCGGGCCGCTCGGTCTCCCACTTGAGAGAGATAGATATTTCGAGCCGACGCCCGTAAACCTTTGCAAATAGTGTGTTCTCATATACAGCCACCCACCCCTGGCTGCGCTAGAACACCACCAAGGGCATCAGCTCGGTGCCCTCTTCCACCCCGCAACCACCACCATGCCCACCACCACATCACGTAAGCGGAACATCCCTGGCGTTGTTCCCGTCGCGCAGCGGGTTGTCACCCGTGAAACGACTCGTACCAAAGCAGCACGCGCTCAAGCTCAGAGCGACGTCGAAACCTTCCGCCAGCTCAGTCAAACCGTGAAGGAGCTCAAGGAGGAAATGGAGGCCGTACGCGGTCGCTTGCTTCACACCATGACCGCAACCCAGCAAACGCAGCTTCTCACTACAGACGGTGCCTTCGTCATCAGTCTCAAGGAGCGTGCCAACTGGACCTACAGCGACGACCTCGAGGATCGCCTGAGCCTCCTCAAAGCGGAGCAACAGAACGAACAGCGTAAGGGCATCGCGATCAACAACCCAACCACCTACATCGACGGTCGCGCAGTCAAAGCCTGATCAACACCACGCACACACCACCACCAGGAACACACCATGGGACTCGATCAATGGGCCTTCATCAAGATCAGTGAGGCTCCCTCTCACATCACCGATCCGGGTGAGAAAGCTGAATACGAATACGAGAACTGCCACATCAAGCTCAAGCAGTGGCGCAAGCATCCAAACCTCCAGGGCTGGATGGAGCGCTGCTGGCGGGAGAAGAATGGCACCATCGCTAAGTATGAAGCCAACACCTTCATCGATGATCCATTCAACGGAGTGGAGCTCGAGCTCACACTCGATGACATCACCAAACTCGAGATCGCTATTACCGAAGGCAACCTCACTGGCGGCTTCGGCAACACCAGAGGCTTCTTCTTCGGTGAACCATCTGATCAAGCGTACCGTTGGGATGATCTCGAATTCTGCCGAAATGCACGCATTGCCTTAAAGAATGGTCTTCGCGTCATCTATGACAGCAGCTGGTGATCGCCACCACAACCACAGCCCTTATCTACTGCAGAACAATGACAACAGCTGAACTGCCTGACGATTGGGAGAACTACTACAAGGAGAAGGGGAGGGATCTCCCGCAGCATCCGCCCGACCCCGTCAGTGATCTGCTCCAGGAGCTAGACAGAGCAACCATCGCGATGCTCAACCACGGAGGCTCCAAGATTCGCGTCGAGGAAGCATTCGAGGCAGTGCTCAATCACCCTGAGAGCACCTGGAAGCGCGACGTCCTGAACTACCGTCAACGCGTTACCCACTACTCATGACAACACTCCCAACCATCCATCTGAATGGCACCAGCCGGGAGATGCTGCTCGAGGGTTACGATGCAGCGTACCGGAAACTGATTAAGTTCAAACATGCGTTTCGAGCGATTGAATTCAACGCTAGGGACTATTACGTAGCGGAGACCAACGCTTGGAGTAATGCATGCGAAGAACGAGAGAAGATGGTGAATAACATCAGCGAACTTCTCGATTATTTCGAAGCCCACCTCATTCATCTCGCGGAGTAAAACCATGATCTCCAAGCGTAAATATACTTTCAAGCAACAAGTTCTCATCAAAACTATCGACGCTGCGGAATACGTAGCCAAGCAAACACCATTCATCATCTGTTCAGGTATCACTCTTCTCTGCATCGTAGGAGTGCAGAAGATCCTCAACCAACAAACGATTTACAACTGTCCTAGCGCGGTCAGCACCATCGTCACCTATCCCACTGCAATCGGTGATTCGTATGCCTGCGTTTCTCGGATGCAGGTCTACGGTCCACCAGCACCGCTCAAGCCATGATCTCAGTCATCGTCAGCGCATCGCTACTGACCATCGTCATGCTCTTCCTCTGCCTCTGAGGATCTTAATACTTTCTTTAGATCAACGCCCTACCCAAGTGGACCGTCATCACTACGCTGCCAAGGCCTTCTGGGATAAGCCACCTGCTCTACCAGAAAACATCTATCTTCTCAACCTAAAGCACCCACCTGATCATCGTGATGCTGATCCTCATGGAAACGTTCTCCTCTATTCTCCAACTCATGGATGGATGGTCACGTCTCTCGATGAAGTTGAAGAAGCTTTTCATGAGAACGGCTGCACACACTGGACCTACACACCACCAATTCCTCCCCATGCACGCAATCATCTACGTTGAAAAGTTCGACGTCACTCTGAAAGGTGATCTCGAGGTCACAGCTGTACTCGAGAACGAAGGAAATCGTAAAGGTATTTCCTACATTGATCAGGCGCCAGATGTTGCTCCAATCCGCGCCAAAGCTCTCATCTATAAAGAGATTCTCCCGCCCGGACAATCGTTCAAAGGTCAAACAGAACATCAACTCGTTGAGTTGATTGAACGTCATAAACTTTTCCTAAATCAAGAATGGAAGCCGTCTCCCATCAAGCTAGAGTCTGATCGGGGCGACAAACCTAACAAGGGTGGGCGCCTCCACTTCTGACCGTGGTTGATGACAAGATAGGACAAAACCTGTCCCTCCGCCACGGCAAGCCTATATCTAATGCAAATTAGTAAGGGAGTAATGTTGTAGCAATCTGCTACAGATATGAACCTAATGGATCAATTTCCCTGGGCTGTTTCAATCCTGTTGGCTTTAGGCCTTCTCGGTACTGGTTACATCATTGTCTCAATCATGATCATCGCCAGTAAAGAATAACAGCCTCGCAAACACACACACCACCACCAAACACCAACCATGGACCACGCAATCTCAATCAAGCTCACAGAGAATCAGTACAACGTCCTCAAGGAAATGGCCCGACAGGAGTACAGAACGATGGGTAATCTCTTCTC
>Ga0208644_1002392_pt1 | contig 15006 bp, 16 predicted proteins | sample VirMetDEL_Nov_18_FD_184517 | JGI IMG/M metagenome (GOLD analysis project Ga0208644, IMG submission 184517) | Aqueous microbial communities from the Delaware River and Bay under freshwater to marine salinity gradient to study organic matter... | ecosystem: Environmental > Aquatic > Marine >... | reverse complement strand
ATTCCCATTCTCTCCTAAATAACTTTTTAGCTTGACAATGTTGCTCGGCTTCGGTTTATAGGTGTCTTTCTTTGCCATACTAAAGTACCCACGATGAAAAGTTGGCATCCGTGTCAGGGAACACATCAGCGTTGTTGTTCAAGTAGTATTCAGGGAACGTAGCCTGATTGTAGCTCATATAGGTGATGAAGCGGTCAGTATAGTACTGCGCAATGTTGCGCTCCTTCTCAACCAAAAAGTCAACCTCGTTCTTGTCTACGCTCGTAGAGTTCTCACTCGTGTGCTTGTACACACCACCATTGGCAATCGTGTACGCAGCAAAAGGCAAGTACTCCACCATTGCGAAGTGAATCAGCATCGGCTGCAAGTAGTCGTTCACCAAAGCCAAGTAGGGATTCGCCAACGTGCCCGCAATGATGTCATCGCTGATTTTGTTGTAGAGCCTAGTTCCAGTATAATTCTGAATGTGGATCTCTTGAGCAATCTTAATGAACTGAATGAACTTGTCCGTGTCCACGTTGCCGCCAAGTGCGGTCTGCCGCACCAAATCCTCTCGCTTAATCCAAAGTGCCGTTTCCATTATTTGCGTGGTTTTAAGAATCCTTCGTTGGGCATATCAACAGGCCGCTTTGCCACATCCTTCGGATTTGTTTCTAAATCTACTCCTGCTCGCTTGGCTTGGTTGACCGACACTTCAGCATTCGGGTTGCCCACATCAGGCGTTACGCCTTCGGCCTTTGCCAAGTAGGTCTTGCGCATCCAAAAGTGATGACAACGTGCGCCTCCCTTATACAACCATATTGAATAGGTTGCTGCTCCTTCAGGGCCGAAGCCTGCGTTTACCGCTTGGCCTCCCATACGCTCAATGTCCTCCTTGCGGTAGACCTTGCTTGCGTTGACCATCTTCTTGCAGAACTCACGGCTTGTGGCTTGCGTTCGCTCTGGAGCATACGAATACCGAACCTTGTATCTGCGGCCTTCTTCCGTTACGCCATCCTGCGAGCTTTTAGCATTGGGGAATGCGCTGCCTGTTGATGCAAACGCATACTTGCTCAATGCCTGCTCCGCATCGTAGTCAACAGGTCGCTCGTCAACAAGCTCCCACTCGTCTTCGTTGATGACCTCACCTACTTCTTCCAAAGCAGCAAACACCTCGTCAAACTGCTCGTCAGTCGGCTCTTGGCTTGACAACTTGATGCCAGTTTCTTCCTCACGAGTTTCTGCATCCATTGGCGTTTCAATGTCGTTTGAGAACTCAAGCGGCTGAAGCGTTTTGAAGTACAGGTTCAAGCGAAGGTCGTTGTACGACAAGATCTTCTCAAAGCCGTCAAGCAGCATCTCTTGGATCGGCTTTATGACGATGTTCTCAAATAGGATAGAAGCCGTTTTAAGCTCGTCAGCGTTGTTGCCTAGTCCCGAACTATCCTTGATGCCCAAAAGCATCGGTGAGGTGATGCGGTGAGCCACCATCAGCTTCTGCATTGCCTCGTTGGACAAGAACTGATATTGGTTGTGGGCATCGCTTAATTGTACCGTTTCAAGTGTTGCTTTAGATTCGGCATTGTCGTTGAACGCCAAGATGAACTTGCCTGCGTTATTGCTGCCACTAAACTTGTTGGCAATCTGCATCTCAATCTGCCTGCGCTCCTCCTCACTCGGAACTCCGTTGTTGAAGTTGATGAGCATTGAAGGGTTGAGGCCGTTCTGAATGTTGTTGATGTGGAAGTTGGCAATCTCCTCCTCCAATTCAGCATACGGAAGGCCGCCCTGATAGTCAACGGGTGAGTAGTAATAGAATCCTGCTCGGTAGGGTTTGATGTACAATACCTCTAAACCTTCACGGCTTGTACCAAATGCTGGTATGCGTACAGGCTGCTCTCTGCGTTGTGCTACATCCTCCCACGACTTTGCGTAGTAGTAGCCCTCCACTTCACCTTCTTCGTTGCAGAGTTCTGCACGGAGGCTTTCAATGGGGATATGCTCAATCTCTACGATGGTATTGTGGTCTTGCGAGTAGATGACTTGGATGGCGCATTGACCCATCATCTTGTAGTCAGCCACCAACTTCTTTACGCAGTCCTTACTGAACAAGGTCTTCATCGCTGCGTACTCACTCGGCTTTGCGGCAGAGTTTGTAGCATCTAGTCCCTTGCCGTAAACGAAGTCCACTACGCCATTGATGAGGGCGTTGTTAGTTGGTGATCCGTTGTAGCGGTCAATCAGGTACTGGAAGTAGTTGTTATCATCACCATACTGAACCCAATCCTTGCCCTGCACCTCGCTGATGTTGGGCGTGGTGTAGGAACTCAAATTGACAACGTGGACTTTAGATGATGATGTAGTCGTTGTCGTAGCTTGTTTCTTCGGTGTAGGCATTTTGATTGACCGTGAATTTGTCGTATTCGGTTTGTGAAGTTACGAAAACCCTATCACGATAGATTAGATTTCCTGCGTTAAAAACCTTCAAACCATAGAAGCGGTTGTTGACCAACGAGAAAGTGCCTGTAAGGGTCATAAAACCATTCGCAGAGGCAGCAGTCACCGTAGGTGTTGCCGTGTCGTTTGTTGATTCGTCAATCAGCGCAATCGTAACGCTCGCAGGGAAGCTGCGTGGGATGATTGTAATTGATTGAGGCGAAGCCGATACTTGTAGAATATGCATCTCAACTAAATAACCTCGCTCAAAGTTTTTGTAATGAAAAAGGGGGCTTTCGCCCCCTCCATCCCATCACGTTTAGCCACTCTTTCGAATTGCTAACGCAAATATATTAACTATTTGACTTCAGCCAAAACTGCGACCATATCATTCTTCATCAAAGAATTGGTCAGGATCAACTGACGTCCCATATCTACAATGCCATTGGCTTGCTTCCACAATGGAACTTGCTGCGGTTTGCCACCCATCTCTTGAGCAAGAGCAGCAACAGGCTTCATATCTTGAGCTAACTCCGACACAATCTTTTTGACCATTTCGTTGTCGTCTTCAATGATTTGAATGTTTTTTTCCAGTTGTTGCTTCTTAATGCGAACCTCTCTGATGATAGATTCAGCCTCGCTCAAAGATGCTGACTTCAATTTAGCCATCAAGGATTCAATCTCGTTGGCTGGTCTGCGAAGACCTTGAGATGAAGAACGCTTGGGTTCAATGAAGTTGTAAGCCTTGATAACGCTATTGCGAAGGGCATCAAGTTGTGGTGCGTTCAAAGCAACCCTAATCGGCTCTTGAGCCGACAACTTGGCAAATACTCGTTTAGTGGTACTCATATCCTGAAGGTAGGGGGCTTGCGCCCCCCAACCAAATTTAAGAGTTAGTTCCTACTACGATGGTTTCGGTGGCTCCTGCACATCCTGCGAAAGGATTGTTCAGCGTAGCACCGCTGATGAAGTTTGCAGGCAGTTGCTCCTGTGCTTCCATCGTCAAGGTGTAGCCTGAAAGGTCACCCATAGCAGCACCCGTTACGATAGTGCCACCAGTTACCTCTGCTCCGTAGTTCTTACCCATCAAGAAGGCGTTGCCGTTGTAATCCTCTACAACAACGTAGGGACGTCCATAGGCCAAGAGCTTCAGCTCCTTGTTGTCTTCTTTGGTGAGTTTGGTCAAGGTCAGGTTCAACGTCTGCGTGAAGAAGGTAGTACCATTCTCACGGCTTGAGTTGAATGCCTGCTCGAAAGAGCTATTGCCCTTTACCAAGTATTGATAAGCAGAGAAAGTTCCGCTGATGTCAGTTACCTCATCGTTCGTGAGGGTTACCGTGCCCAAGTCACCGAAGTCTACGAAGTATACGGCATAGATGCCACCCACTACGTCTTTACACGGTACTGCACGTCCTTTTGTTAAATCGCAAGCCATTGTTTGTTGTTTGAATTAAAAAAGGGGGCGGGGCAGAACCCACACCCCCTCGTGGTTTAACTTATGTACTCGGATTAAGAGTAGAGAACTACGTCAGTACCGATGCCGTATTGTACACCTGCGAAGAAGCGCAAGATTACACGGATGTTGTCAGAACCATCAAGGTCAGCCATATCAAGGACACGAACCTCGTTGCGCTCGTTCAGGAGGCCAGTACCGAAGTACAGGTTGCTAGATTGAGCAGCGACCATCTTGTTAGAAGGAAGTCCGTTGACCATAGCAACACGAACACCATCAAAGAACAGGTCACCTTGTCCGTACCACATAGTGCCTTTGTTATCAACACCATTAGCACCAAGACCTGAAGTACCGAATCCACCCAAAGCACGAACGTAAGCCTTAGCAACATTCTGAGGAACGTAGATGGTCAAGTCTTCCTTGCCGTAAAGGGCAGAAGGGATAGCATCCATTACCTTACCAAGCTCGGTGATTACGTTAGCAGCCGTCACGGTAGTAGCGGTTACGTCAACAACGTCAGAGTCAGCAGTCATCAAAGAAAGGAATCCTGAGAACTCACCTGCTGAAGCAGCGTTTCCGTTCCAAATGTTCTGCTCAATCTTTTGGGCAGTCTTGGCAGCAACGTGGGCAATCAAGAAGTCAGCGAAAGAAGCAGGGATGCTATCGTAAGCAGAGAAGCCCATTTGACCACCGATCCAAGAATCGTAGTAGTCTTTCTTGCAAAGCTGAAGGTTAACTTGGAACGGCTCAACCTCAAGAACACGGTCAGTCAAGGTCAGCGTAGACGTAGCGGTAAAGTCGCAAGTAGCGTCCTTAACGATGTCATCGGTGTTAACCTTCTGAAGGGTCGTTTTGAAGTTTACGTTTGGAAGGATTTCAACAAGCCCTTTGTCAAGGGTGTCGGCAGACAACAAAGCGGCAGAGATGTACTTGCTCGCAAATTGACCTGCATAGTTGGTAGTGATTGAAGTGGTCGTAGCCATTTTCGGGTTTTGTTAGTTGTTAAGACGTGCAAGGACTCGGTCAATCGCCTTTGCGGGGCGGTTAAATTCTACCTTGTTGACTTGCTTTGTTTCGGGGTTGTGTTTGATGGGCTTGGCAGCAGGTGCGGCAGACAACTCGGCCTTAACGGCAGCCATCTCCTCCTTCTTGGCGTAGCCGCCCATCTCCTCACGCATAGCTTTCATCTCCTCACGCATCATTGCAATCTCCTCAAGGACTTTCTCCACGATGGCTGCAACGGCAGGAGCTTCTTCTTTTACTTCGACTTCTGCGAGTTCAGTTTCAACTTCTTCGGCTGAGGCTTCTACCTCAATCTCAACAGTTGCTTCTTCTTCAGGTGCAGATGCCTCTTTAATCTCGGCAATCATTCCTTCTTCGGTGATGACGAGTACACGACCATCAGACAAAAGGTGTTCGCCTACTGGAGCAGGAACACGATCTTCGCCACTTACGACAAAAACCTCATTTCCTGCTTCAAATACTTCAGCCTCAAGAACGGCTCCGTTCTCAAGGGTCATTTGCTCAAACTTAACCTCACGGATGGAGCTAAGTTCAGCAAGGATGCGGTTAAGGATATTATTTGCTTTCATATCTAACTAAATAAAAGGGGTTGGGTTAATTGTTACATTTTTAGAGGTCTTGCCACATCGTGTTGGTGGCCTCCCATCGGGTGTTGATGGTTTGCCACTCCTCGCCACGAATGATGACACTTGTGCCTTGTCCTACAAGCGAGCCGATACCTTGAGCTTGAAGTGTTCCATTGCAGCACTTGCGTGAGTAGGTGTTGTCCTTGCAAAGGCATCCCCTGTTGCCGCCTCTAGGTGAAGCGATGGGTAGGCGTTGTGGTCGCATCATAATTTGCCTAGTTCTTTAAGTTTAGACTCTGCCCAACGCTTTGCAGCCAATCCACCCCACAACAGGTATGAGATAGTGCCGCAGGCTTTGGTGTCGTTCTCATCGTAGTATTCTTCGGCTCTTGATAGGTACGAATGCATACGGGTGATGGTTTCTACGCTGATGGGCTTGCCCTGTGCCAACTGCTGCGCTCGCACCTTACCAACAGGCGTAGCGCATTTGTTGCCGTTGGCTTCGTTTAGCTCAATGCCTCGCTTGGCGTTGTTGCGTACCGCATCGGGATAGTCCGAGTAGGATTCAAGCTCCATACGCTTGCCGCTTTTCTTGCGCCCATCCTTTTTGATGATGGCTACGATTTGCGACAATAGGAGTGCCGCCTCTTGCTCCTCCAAACGCTCCATCTCTTGCTTGGCGAAGTTCATCTTGTCAACGAAGTAGCCCTCAATGCTGAAGCCCTTGACCTTGCCTGTCTTCACGAAGCCATCCCATATTTCGGGGTTGTTGACCTTCATAGAAACCATCCAAGTGCCAACAGGCAAATCCATTCCGTACTTGCGGCTCTTGTCGTGTGTTTCGTCTTCAATAATCCAAGACTCCACCACCGTGAGGCCGTTGATGCCTACCTCGTGTTCAAGGGTAGCATTGTTCTGCTTCGCCTTTTGAAAGAACATCTCGCTCGCTTTGCGGATGGTGTCTTGGCTGAAGTAAACGTAGAACTCCTCCTCGCCATTGACTCGGTAGATGGGCTTGTTGGGTACGAGTGCTGCTCCCATCAGGATGCGCTTCTCCTCGTCTTGCTTGGCGAACTCCACACGCTCTGAATTGAGCGCAATGAAGTCCTCCTCAATAGCGGGATGCTCTACTAGGCTGATGGCATCAATGCCAGTCAAAGCCATCGTTTCGTCAAGTATTAGTTCTATTAGTTTCATCCGAATGTTGCGGTTTTTACTCGTTGGCGTTCTAATTGTTGGGCGGTAGTCACATCCTGTCCTACCACATAGGCACGAATTGGCTGCTCAAATTGACCGCCAATACTTTGGGCAAGTTGGTTCACTCCACTTTGTCCGACCACATTAAATTGGGCGGGAGCAGATGGCGTAGTTGGTACTGCCGATGAGATAGTACCTGCCCCACCTGATGATTGGAATGACTGACTTCTAATAGCAGCAATTTGCGAAGCCGAAAAGGCCGCTGCCGCTGCAGCCTGAACTGCGGGATAGGCAGGGAATCCTAATGTGATAGGAGATTTCTGCGCAGTAGAATAAGCGTTCAGTACCGACTGAATGCCCTCAATAATTGCTGAAGCAAGAGAAAGTCGTTTCTGAATGTTGAACTCTTTTTCTGCTAACTTGTCACGCTCGGCAATTAAATTCTTGTATGCTTGTGTTTCGGTTTGGTTAGCATCCTCAAGTGCTTGCATCCGTGTTTCAATGGATGTCTTTTCTTTTGTATTAGCCGCCTCATAGAATCCCGAAATGGTATTTATTGACTGACTTGCAAGCTGACCAAGTTCTGCTATTACTGCCTCAATCTGCGCTCTACGCTCATCAAGAAGGCTTTTGTTCAAAGCAGACAATTCAGCACCATTCTCTTTTTGGAGCAGCAAGAGTTGGTTTTCAGCTTCAGCCCTTTGAGCAGTACCTTCTTTGTATTTGCTTATTTCGTCTTGCAAAAGTTTTTGCTTCCTTCTGAATAGTTCTTCAGCAAGAGAAATTTCATTCTTTATGCGCTGAACATTGTTTTGTATGAGTTCAATTTGACTGCGCTTCTCCGTTTCGTAGGCTTCTATGTTTGTTTCAGAGATGCTCTTGTCAATGTCCAACTGCTCACGCAATAGTGAGTTTTGGTTTGACAATGCCTCCGAACGCTGACCTTGCAAACGCTCATCAAGATCCGTGAGTTCCAACTGCGCCTGTTTAAGAGCGACAAGGTTCTCGTTGGTCTTGTTGATTTCGTATTCTGCGGCTGCTGCTGCTACCTTGATGTTGAGTTGTACACGCTCTAGTTCGGCTTGCTTCTCAAGCGATGCCAAGAGGTCTTGGTTGGCTTTCTGACGTGCCTCAAGTGAGTTCTGCTCGTCATCACGCAATTGGCGCAACTGCTCTTGCGTATTCTGGTATTCAAGTTGAATCTTCTGCCTTGCCACATCAGCAAGTGCTGCTGCCTTTTGCAGTTCCACCAATCGTGCGGCTTGGTCAGTCGCTTTCTTGATGTCAATGGTTTGGATTGTCTTGACTACGTTCGTTGCTACCGCTGCTACCGTGCCTGCTACCTCGCTTGCTGCTTCGGCAAGGTTGCTGATTACCATTTTGCCCGACTCAAGCAATCCCTCGCCTGTCTTCTTCAGCTCCTCACGAGTGATGGCGATCTTCTTGTTTAGTTCGTCAATGGTCTTCTCGTCCTTGTCACCAAAGAATGATTTTTCCCACGCTAACTGCGCCTCTTGCACTCCGAGTGTGATTCCCTGAATGATGCCGACAAACGTCAGCAGAACGCCCGAGATGAGGCCACCGAGTACCTTCTTCGTTGCATCAAACCCTCCGTTGAGTTTGCTCTGCTCCTCTACGGTGCTGAAGACCGCCTCTGCGATCTTGTTGAAGATGATGCTCAACGTAGCCAACACTTGGTTGACCGCATCTACGACCTTTTGGTTGGCGTTAAAAGATTCCGATAGTTTGTCTACCGCTGCCGTGATAAGGCCGAATCCAAGACCGCCCTTTAGGAGTGTTCCAAGTCCGCCTGCTGCTTTCTTGGCAAGGTCAAACGGAGCAGTCACCACCTTCTTCAGACCTCCGAAGGCTTTGCTGATGACGTTGCCTGTCTTCTTGGCTTCTTTGCCTACATCAGCGGTTTCCTTTTGTACGCCACCGAGATTCTTCTCAAGTTCCTCAATCTTTTTATTGAGCGCATCAATCTGCTGCTGAAACCCTGAAGTATCGCCCTCTACCCGTATTTGTTCAACTACTGCCATTACCTACGATTTAGAAACTCCTTCCAAGTGCGTGGTATCGCATACTTTCCTTTGGCGATGTCTATGTTCTTAGACACCTTGCGATATTCACTTGCTTGCAGCAGTTCAATCAAATAACCTAAATAAGTCGGCTTCATACTACGTTAAGGAGTTCAAATGTTGCTTTACCTGTGGTCATATTCACCTTTGCCGAGTTCACGATGTACTTGGCGTTGTTCCAGATGATGGCATTCTTGAGGTTCATCGTGATGATCTTGCCAATCGGAAGAACCGCATCAATCTGATAAATCCTACGGCTCTTGGCGTAAAGGTCGGTGATATAGTTTGTCCAATAGTTGTAGTACAAGCTCTTGCTCACGCTTTGCAAGTGGTAAGGGTCAATATCCGAACCAAAGCAAATAGAATTTGACAACGCTGCGCTCGTATAACTATTTGAGGTGTTAGCGTACCAACAGGTTTCTACAGGCAGGTTTGGGTCTTCTGCACCTTCTGCATTTGTGAAGTTGATAGGCGTTGCACTTACGTCCAAGCCATACTTTGCGTAGAATAAAACGGGCGCACCCAAATACGGCTTGAAGCTCACTCCATCATCAGCAAGCTCGTTGGTGATTGATTTGTACACAAGCACATTCGTGAGGTCAGTAGAATCCAAGTCAGTCAATCTCTCAAACAAAGGACACTCAAACGGAACCTCAACAAGGAACTCATCGCCATCAAAGTTGAAGAATGCTCGTAAATCACCAAAGCCCGTATTGTTGGTGTTCATATACTGCGCTCCAAGAATCTGCTGCGTTTCTTGGTACTTATACTCAATCTCTCGGTAAAGCGATGGGCGGTTGACTGCGTATTCCGTGATGTCAAAGTAGGTTTGGTAGTCTTGGTCGGTTCCTGCTGCGTACCAATCCTCTAACGGCTGAAGCAAGAAGCTCGTTGCACTATTAGGTACGATGACCATATTGTACATCTTGATGATTCCCGCCAAGAAGTCCTTGACCTTGATTTCAGGCATCAGGTCGGTAACCGACAATTGGAAGTTCACCGTTTGGCTTGCCGTTTGGTCTACCGAGAACTCTTGGCTTACAGGCGTTCCAGTTTCTCGGTCTAACTGATACGCATTGTACTCCGTTGATGTGAATGTGAGTGATGATGGATTCTGCGGGCGGATGAACAACTGCACGTCAACATCCAAAGGCACATACAAGTCCCACACCGTAGTCACCGATGACGATGGGTGTGCGCTGATTTTTCGTGTTGCATCAAGTTGACCATTGATGAACAAGCCAAGCTCGTAGCCTACCGATGCGTTCTGAATAACCACCGTGAATTGGTAGTCGTTGTCTGCAGGGCTTGTCCACGTTTCGGTGTCAAGATTAAAGTCGCTTCCGCTTCCTGTGTTACGAGTGAAGTTGATGAGTGTCCATTCAATGTCGTTGCCGTTGGCGTACAAATATCCTTCTGCTCGGTGTAGCCACAAAGACAAGTCCGTGAATGGAGCAGAAGTGATAAATGAACCCGTAAATGTGATTCCGTATTTTGCTTCTATAGCATCAAGGATAGCCCAAACCTTTAATGCGGGCTTCAACTCATAATAGTGAATGCCGTGAGGGTCGTTGGTGGTGTGGTAGGCGATATTATTGTCATCGTGTGAGCTATTGCTTGAATTGTAAAACCAATTCTTTACAGGACTCATCAACGGGAAGAACAATGGGTCATAGTCATCCGTTGTAAATCGTTCAAAGATTTTTGTGTCCGTGTAGTCAAAGTTCAGCTCAGCAAAGTCAAGGTCGTACAGGTAGTCATCACCAAACAAGTCGGTAAGCGTTACCACATCGCCATAGAAGGTCATCGTGTACGCATATGGCTCCGTGCCTTTGAGTTGTACGTTCTCAAGTTCAATTACTCCTGTGCGGAATGGCAAGGAGTTGATTTCAATTCTTGCGGGCTGACGTAAACGACCATCAAACGTATTGGATACGCTTGTGCTTGATGCTCCTGCGTTCCAAGCCGTAGACCAAGTGTTCCAAGTGATGCCAATACTATTCCAAACAGGGCTGCCGCCCGTTTCGGTAGTGATGACCGAACTAGTTATGTTGGAGTTATAGTAGTGCTGAAGGATCTCGTTGTTGCGTGGGCTTGCAGGCACCGTGAACCCTTGCGTGAAGTCCGTGAACACCTTGCTGATGTCTTGCACGTTCTGCACCGACAGGTTGATGGTGATTTCTTCATCATCAAAGAGGTCAAGGCGAAAGCCGTTGACGTAAATATCTACCTTGTTCATCGTACCAAGCTGCGTTCGTCAAATGCGTAGGTGAAGGTCAGCGTGTAGTTGATGAGCTTTTGGTTGACGTGCTTTTGGTATTCAATGCTGCCTCTATCTGGTACAACGCTAACCCATTGGCTGCCGTCCAACACCGCAACATACTCGCTCATCAGAATATCCTTGATGGTTTCGTCATAGTTCTGATCTACGAAGCCTGTGTTTAGCGTGAGGCTATTGCGTGAGTTTACGTTGAAGGAATTGTACTTGCCGACCTCAAGTGATGGCGTGGTGAATCCATCGTTATAGATGCTCTTTTGGTAGGTGTCCTGCGTAAACGTGCCACGCTCATCGCTGCGCTTGAAGAAGGTGATGAAGTCAGCAACGCCAAAGCGGTTAATGAATGCAATTTGATAGGGCGTGTACTTTGGCTCGCACACGAGGTAGTAGCGTACCGAAGCAATTGGGTCACCACCCGTGTCTTTTAGAATCACATCGTAGTAGTCCCCGATGTCGTGTGCTGATGGCTTAATGATGGAGGCCAAAGAGCCATTGTTTTGTAGGTTGGCAGGCCCTACTCCTGCGTAGATTATCAGGTCTTGCGTGTTGGTCGTTGTTGGGTCGGGCAATGGAGAAGGCACATCAAACGTATCGGCATCTCCGTTGTTCCAAACAATCTCAATCTCTGCGAGATCGTTGGCTACGCTATTATAGATGGCAAGTACCTCGTAGTTGCTCGGCAAGCATTGGCGGTCACGGCTTGTTGCCAGAACCGCTTGGCTTACCGAAGTAGGCGTGATGTTGGTCATCGCTGCCCATCCATCCGTGCTGATGTATGCGGCAGTTACGCCTGTTGCGAAAGGTGTAGTAACAGGCACAGTCCCATTGTCTGAATACGTCCAACTACCCGCAGGGCGCACCCATAGGCATTCACCTTGTGGGCTTTGCGTGTACCCGATGTCGTTCCAAATGCTAAAGTCGTGGTAAAACTCCGAGCGCACCAAGTCGCTCACCTCAAAGTTGATTACCTCGTTGATTGAGTAGTTTTTCTCAAGCGTGTAGTTTGAGGTAACAGACTTTGTTTTGATTCCCGAATAAATAGCAAGCACAACGCTCATACTATCAAGCGAATCATTGGTCAATGCGTTATTCTTGCCCGTGATGAACTGCGGGCTGCGAGCCATTGCGAGGCTGCTTGGGGTGGATAGTACAGGTACACTCATTTTCTTGCTATTTTAATGTCATCAGCAGTAATTTGAAAAGCCTTCAATACTTCAGGCGGTAGCTTGTCAAAGCCCAAACGGAATGGGGTGCTAAAGAACTTGGTAGGCGCAATACCTTGCCGATAGACCGATTCTCGTACTGCGTATGGATTTAGACCTTTGGATGCTGCCCATTGCTTGAATGCTGAAATAGGCGGTTTCTTTTTGTCGTATTTGAATGGGCTATTGGGAGCCTTCTGCTTCCAAATCTTACCCTTGTTATTTCGCCTGTTGAATTGGCTTGTGGTCTTGCGTGTACCACCTGCGCCCTTTACACCCTTGTCTTGGTACTCGCCATACTCCTCCATTCTAAACACAACGGAGAACTTGTCCTTGTCAACGTAGATAGAGTAGTCAATTGAGTTGTAGAGTTCCTTGCTAAAGTTGTGCTTGCCTTTGGTCAAATTGGTTCTTGCTTGCTGAACTACATATTTAGCAAACTTCACCAACACACCCTGAACCAACTGCTCTCGTGCCATTTAGCAGATAGAGATTTCGGTGTTAGCAAGCAGTACATCAAACGTAGCAGTCCACCCCGCAAGCAAGTTCTCAAAACGCTCCGTGAAAGGTACTGCTGATGCCGAGCCATCCAGTTGATACAAGTCCGAGTACAACGTGCCTCTGCGCAGTTCGGTCACCACATCATTGATGACTGCTAGTTGCGTGTTCAGAATGTCTTGCTCGTTGCTTGTTCCATAGAACGGCTCTGCTTGATCTCGTGGGTTCTCTTTGGTTTCATCTACCAAGTCCATACAAACCAAGCTTACGTTCATCCGTACTATTTGTCCTTCAAATGTTGCTTGGTTGATGATGATGTGGCTCAACGGGAAGATGGTCTGCTTGTTCAGGTCAATGTCAAACAGGTCACCCGTAGTCACTACGTTGACTTGGCTATGGGCTTCAAGGGTATCCTTGAGCTTGGTCGTGATGTCGTAAAACTGCCTCATTTAATTTTTGCTATTTGCTTGCGTTCTAAATCAATTCGCTCTTTTTCAAAAACGAGAAAGGTAAGGGCTTCGTGAACACCAAGCCTTCCGACTCGGTCAAATCTTGTAACATCTCCTTGAGCGAGCTGATAGAAGGAAGAATACCATCCCCACTTACGTCCGAACTGGGCTTCGCTTGTGTACTCGTTTTCTCCTTCTCCAAAGAGGTCAGGGTAGCGACCAACAAGTCGTTTCCTAAACGCCAAAAAAAAAGCGATGCACCCATTACCGCATCCATTGGAGCATCCTTCATCTGCTGCTCATACTTCTGCGCTGACTCGTATGGCTCAATGGCATATCGCTTGCCTGCCTTCTCCGTGACAGGTCGGTACAACACCGCCATCGTCTTGTGGAGATTTTGCACGTCACCCATATAGTTGTCAAGGTCAACGTACTCCCCGAAGGTGATGTCTTCTAGATTGGGGATGAATCCGAACTCCTGTTCACCGATTGTGAACGTGGGCTTGAGTGATGGCTTCTCCTCAAACATCGTATTGATGTGGCGCATCACATTCGCTACGCTTGAGAACTTGACGTTCGGCAGTTGAGCCAAAGGCACACCGCAGAAGATCTCAAGCATCTTGTGGGTGAGGAACTCCTCGTCACCCTCCAACCGTGCAAAACGCTGGTATTGGTCAAGGGTGATTTCAGATAGTGAGGTGGGTACTACGACCTTCAGTTCCATATTCAAATAACCTTTTAAAATTAGCGTATAGCATACCGCCCGTAATTCGGACGAGAGAGCTTGTTGTATGTTGCGTAGCGCATTGCATCAATGGCGTGGTTGAATGCATCTATGGGCTTATTCAGGAGGTTTCCGTTCTTGTCCTCTACCCATTTGTAGTTCTGAAGCTCTTTGATTAAGTTGTTGCTTCGTGGGGTGACGAACAACTTGTGTCGCTTCAGCACATCAATACCTACTATCACGCTATCTGCGCCCTTCTGCGTGGGTTTTACGTTCCATCCCATACGATGCAGCTCCTCAATGGATTTAGGCTCCGCAGAGTCAGCAAATACCTCCGTGCGCCTGTCAAGGTTTAGGTCTTTGAGGCGGTTGCTGATGTCGGGGTTGGTGAGTCCCGTTTGGTAGATGAGTTCATCCACATACAGATTGTCCCCCGACTTGTAGACCGCTACAAGAGATGTGGGATCGTTCGTGTAACCGAAGTCCATTCCGTATGCTAGCAAGGTGGCATCGGTGGGTATTTCGTTCATCCCAAATTGGAAGATGGTAGCACGGCTCATACCACGCTCACCCAAGCCGTAGATACGCCAGTAGTCCTCGTCCGTTCCTTGCAGCCTTTCAATCTCGTCTACAATTGACCTGTCAAGGAATGGATTGTCCTTGTAGGTACTTTGTATGTACGTTACATCATCACGGGTCAAGAGGCGGTCGTAAATCCAATGGAACGCATCGGAGGGGTTGTAGTCAATCCATATCTTGCCCGTTGTGCGGACAAGGAGCTGGAAGAAGTCCTCCCAAGTGAGTTCGTTGGCCTCGTTGCAGAATAGGTAGTCACGTCTTGCTCCACGCTTCTTCTGCGGTTGGTCTAGGCTGATGAACTCAAAGAGGTTGCCGTTGAGGGTGTAGGTATAGTCGCTCTTGTTGTGGCGTGACTCATCGTACAAGTCCATTGCACGGAGAATTTCAAAGAAGTCACGGTAGGCGGTCATCTTGAGTGATGGCAGCGACTTACGCACAATGGAAAAGACCTTCCCCTTTTCTTGCATTGCGATGACAATAAGCATCTGCAAGATGGAGTAGGTCTTACCTGAACGTGAGCCTCCCTGATTGACTACGATCC
>Ga0208644_1002391_pt1 | contig 15014 bp, 17 predicted proteins | sample VirMetDEL_Nov_18_FD_184517 | JGI IMG/M metagenome (GOLD analysis project Ga0208644, IMG submission 184517) | Aqueous microbial communities from the Delaware River and Bay under freshwater to marine salinity gradient to study organic matter... | ecosystem: Environmental > Aquatic > Marine >... | reverse complement strand
CTTTTTGAGGTCATGTTAGGCTTTACCATTAATCGTGAAATATTAGAGGAGTATTTATCATGAGCAAAATTGATAGAAGAAAAATACCGAAGCATTTACGCCACTTATCCGAGTGGAGACTAAAAGCATTATTTTATTTATTTAGAGGGAGTTTATAACCATGTCAACATATTACCGACCAACCGAGCCGATACCATTACAAAAAATCAAAGATAGTGAATATCTTGAAGAGATTGAATTTACCGTTCATAACGACAGAAAAATGCAATACTTCTGTTGTGAGGGTAGTTGCATTCATTACGCTTTAGATAAGCAAAAGAACGTCATTGACTTATTCAGATACGGTGGCAATAACGCAGACGATATTTTAGATCCTTTAGAAACCGAGTTCGGAGTAAACTTTGTTTCTGAATATGATGAGGAATATGACGACTACTGCCACCCCGATACAGGAGTTATTCAAATCCGTGTAGGAGACTTAGTTGATGAGCGTTGATACCATGTTCATCATAACCATAGTGTGCTATGTCATTGCATACATAGTCTCACAACCTGAATGAATAAATACCATATCAAAATAGTATCATTCGACCCTGAGAAGTTCGACTTGCTTAGATACCCAAATATCGAGCAAGTTGGCTTCAAAGTGGGTTATCTAGTCTATTCAGACAACAAACTTACTCATACAGCTTGGTTTAAGACCGACAGACAATTATTTAAATCCCTAGATAAGTTCTTGAACATAAAGAACTAAAGTGATATATTCGGGCTAAGGCATAGTCTGATTTAGGTATTACTTCTCAATCCCTCTCCACTAATCTTTTTATGCCTTTTTATCTTTCTTACCAGCAGACACTATCTCATAGTGATTAACTTCACCCTTATCATAGGCTTCTTTGAACAGCTTACGTAGTTCTGGATAAGTCTTATCTATGACTTCCTTATCGGTATAAATGACACACTTAATCGTGTTCGTCATTTTGTTCCGTCCAACCCTCTTCCCATGCTTCTTCTTCCTCTTGGTCAGTTTGTTCGTCTATGTTTTCTTGTCTCTCTTCCTGCTGATCTTCCAGACTTAGATCTGGATCTAGATCAGTCTTATCCTCTAGCACTACATTGCCCATAAGCTGAGATAACCTGGCTTCGACTTCCTCCCGACTCATTTGATCTACCTTCCCGAACATTACCTCTTTACGATCTACTATTAGCCCCCCGACTTTAAGTAGCGAGTTCTGGGCAGATATTGCAGCATTAAATGATCCAGCTTCCATAGCCTTATCACGAATATCGTAGAGATCCTGGACTGCCCGATCATAGTTGAGTTCATACTTCTTTTTCGCCTCATTCATCAAATAGTTATACTCCTTACGAATAAGGGGCTTGTTCATGAGTTTGTTTGCAGCTTGCCTGGGAGATGTGTATCCGGCCTTGTAGGCACATTCTACTAACGATAGCCTGGGATTATTGACTGCTATCCAGATAAAGTTTCGTTGTCGTCTATTGAGGGAGTTGTCAAGGTTGCAATATTCAATGGGTGCTTCTTCTTCAGCAGATATGATTGGTTCATACTCTAGTTTATTTTTTCTATTTCCCATCTATGTATCGCATATTAGAGTTTGGCGTAAGCTTAATAATACTTACCCCCACTTTACCCTAAAGTGTATTGAGAGGATACTTGAGAAGTATAGATCTAGTCAAGTATTTTATAAATTATTTAGTAAGTTTTCTTCACTCTCTAATGACAAAAATGAAAAAAATACAATAATCGTCAAAAGCCCATTCTTATCACGTTTTTAGCTGTCATGACATTATGACAATAATTGACAATAATCTATTTTGGGACTGTTTTGTCAATATATTGCGTTAAAACCTCATCAACTAACCTAGCAACTTCCTTATCCTGGAAGTCCAAACTAAGCTGTGCCAGGCAAAAACTTATGGTAGCAAGAGCGATATTTAACCTATCTTCACCCCTGTAAACCATATTATCAAACATAGCATCTAATCTTTTGACAACTTCTTGTAGGGTAGGTTTCCCCATTTTGTCTTTGATTTCTACTATCTTGGGCATATCGCATCATAACACGATATTTTTCAAAAAAGCTATTGTTTGAGTCTTGCTGGTATAACCTGGTTCCAATTACAGTCATCACAACAACGTCCTTCTTTTACAGGATACGCATTGTTGCCTAGATCCCAGACTACCTTGCCTTTATTGTCTTTTAACGGTTTTATGTATCCGTTACAGATACAGCACCTTACTTTATCTAGTTTCGTTACGCTCATAATCTATGTTTTTAAATATGTGCTTGATAACTTCTACAGTCCAACCATTACCCAACATCTTATATCTTTGTGTGTTTGATACGTGATCCGTGTAGTTATCTGGGACTGTTTGCAGTCTTTCGCACTCTAAAGGCGTTAGTTTACGCCAATGTAGTTCGTCAACACTATCCCATTCATGTCTATCGTATGATTTTCTACCACCAGATCTAACTGTTTTAGACTTAGATCTTATCTTAGACTCTTCTACTACAATACTATCCTTAGATACCGTAGTTATAGCGTTTGACTTGTTATCTTTACGTAATTCAAGCATCTGAGTTGTTTGATTTGCTACTGAACTACCATCTCTATCCTTTCTTTTACCTTCACTATCGTAGGCTCTACCTCTAAATGCACCACCAGTAACGACTTTAGGCTCACGATTACCACCCTGGCAAGTGTTTACTGTCGGTGATTTACCGTCAGGACTATAGACTCGTTTGAGTATGTCATGTCCGTTAACATCAACAGCTACACCAACTTGAACAGGAGTTGTCTCTATCATCTGATCTTTGTTAGATGCAGTAAGTGTCGGTGATTTACCTTGATCGCTATAAACTCTTTGTTTTGTTTCATAAACACCGTCACGGTATACAAACTCCATGATTTCTCTGTCAAATACATCTGTCTTGATGCCTAATACTTCTTTAAGTTTGTGCCATATATCATCACCAGGTATGGCAAAACTGCTGTCAGTTCTAAACCAATGCTCTACCTTAGTGACTGGCATATTAGTTTCGTTTGCTATTTGTTTGTTTGTTTTACCAGACTCTTTCTTCATCTCTCTTAGTAAATGTTGTAGTCCAGATATGTTGACTTCATGCTTTCTAACCTTTACTTCTTCTACATTCATACCTACTTTGATAGGTTTATTTACTAACTGCCTACGGTATTTATCCTTGTAATGGTGGGGTTTTGCACCTGTTTTAGAGTAATTAGCATCAATACAATAGCTTTTATCTCTCTCGCTATCGTAATTATCTTCAAGAATATCCCTTAAAACTATGCCTTTATCTTCTGGTTGTTGTATTCCTGGAATGTTAGTCCAATAATATCTTTGCCTAGACTGAGCAGATACAAGAGAACTATTGATAAATATTGGCTCAATACCAAACGGTATCTCTGGATAACACTCTGATACTTGCTCAGATATAACTTGTAAGAACTCTTTTTTCATTCTTACATTCTCTAATAAGAAATACTTTGGTTTGATTGCTTTGAGTAATCGTATGAACTCAAAGAACAATGCAGATCTTGGATCATCAAAGGCAAGCTGTTTACCAGCAAAACTAAATCCCTGGCATGGTGAACCGGCAAGTATTAGATCTATGTCTTTGTAATCTTCTGGATCTAAATTACATATATCGCCAACATGAATGGTATCAGGATAGTTTGCTTGTGCTACCTGAATAGCATACTTATCTATCTCACTTGCATAATATTTGTCTACAGGTATGCCAAGTTGATCTAATGCAATACGACCACAAGACATACCATCAAATAGACTTAAGACTTTCACAAAGCAGACTCTCTGCTGTTATCTTCATCATAGAAGTTTATAAGATCACCTTGGGGATCATGTGACTCCATACCCACGTTAAGTCTATGGTATTTCTTATAAGCATTTAGAACTGAATCCACCTTTTTATTGTTGTAATCATCTACAGCTTGTTCATAAGATAGTCGCATCATCATATAAAGATTGTTTGATTTACTCATTATATTACCTCTCTTTGTTTCTTTATGTAATTTACTTTGTTACGCATAGTAGACATTATACATAAAATCATTTAAGATACAAACATACATATTAAGGAGAAGTATATGGCTAAATTAAATAAAGATATATCTGATAATGTATCGGAGGTTATGGACGAGGTTATCAGTATTACAAACCCATCTAAGGAAGACTTAGAGAAACAAATAGAGCAAGACCGAATCAATTATGCCGTCTGGCAATGTGGTGTTGCTATCAAAGAACTGCAAGAAGCAGTAGACGAGTTGGCTAAATCAACCAAGGAAGCATCATGAGTGATATAAAACTACCAGATATGCTAGAGGACTTTCCACATAAAAAGATTGGAGAGGCTTTCTACTTTCCTAACCTAGATAACCAGGCTTACCATAACGGTCCTGGAATATCCTCATCTAATATAAGAAGATTCAGTCAGAGTCAGCTTCATGCTTTTGAAGAAGTAATAGAGCCAACACCTGCTATGAACTTTGGATCTGCTGCTCATTCTCTTATTGTAGAGGGTGAGGGTGCTTTTTTTACTGATGTTGTAACTATTACAGGATCTCCGTATACCAATAGTAATAAAGCTTTGAAACAAGAAAGTCTTGATAAAGGGCTTACTGTTATTACTGAAAAAGACAGAGATACCATATATAGCATGAAAAATAGCTTGGTAAAGGAGGCGAGTGCTTATCTAAATCCAGATAAAGACTATCCCCAGGTTTTAGATTCACCCTACGAAGTATCATTGTATTGGTATGAACAAGGTTTGCTTTGTAAGACTAGAGCAGACGTTGTGTTAAACCCTTTTGATATGCCACAGGGAGAAAACTCCATTGTGCTTGTAGATTATAAGACTACTAGCGATTGTTCTGTCAGAGGTTTTACTAATTCTGTTAGACGATATTCTTATGATTTACAAGCAGCATGGTATAAACGTGGGTTTGAACAAGCAGGTTTCAAGGTGCATGACTTTGTATTTGTAGCACAAGAAAAGAAAACACCTTTTGCTAACAAAGTATTTAAAATGAATCATGGAGACATGGAAATAGGTTGGAACTTCTTAAGTGATCACTTAGAAGAATACAACAGAGTATTAAACGGTAAACCAGCAACGATTTACAACAGTCCTAATGTTGTTGATTTAGATACTGGTAATTTTTATAGAGAGGAATAAAATGGCTAAATTAAAATTTGACGGTGGTAGAAACACCAAGGTAGTCAGCTTCAAAGTAGATCCAATAACCAGTAAAAAACTTACTGATTTACGAAATCTTTACAGCAAAGAAGCTAAGAGAAGAGTTACTACTGGTGAAATTGTTAAACAGCTTATAGCTTTACATCATGGAGAAGTATTATGAGATTTTGGAGAAAAGTACATAACATAATAGATAGAGCCTGGCGACATACCTACGCTTCTATTCTATATTATTTTGATAATCGCAAAGATGAAGTCGACATAGACTGGTTAAATATGCACAACAATATTATGGAGGATAAAAAAGATGTATCCAGAAATAGATAAAGTAAATCACCCTCCTCATTACACCGCAGGAAGCGTGGAGTGTATTGAGGCAATTAAATCTGCATTGACAAGGGAAGAGTTTAAAGGCTACTTAAAAGCTGCAGCAATAAAATACATTTGGAGAGAAAATTATAAAGGTGCAAACATTGAGGATCTTCAAAAAGCTGTCTGGTATTTAAACCGACTCATTAAAGAACTGGAGGAGATGTAGTGGATCTCAATTTCCTAGTTGGGCTTACACTATGTCTCCTCATAGTTTACAGTTTCTATAAACAAGAACCATAAAAAAAGGGGCTATATGCCCCTCTTTTTTTACCCACACTTAGAAAGGTGGGACAGCTTCTTTTGGTGGACTCATATCAGCATCTGCTTCTGGCAAATATAATCTGATCTTAGTCTTTTTAGTATTGACCAGACCATTGTCACCTTCAAACTGATCTTCAATCTGTTCAGTCTTGAGTATGAGTTTCTTACCAACAAAGTCAGAATGACTCTCTGGATACTTCTTAAAGCCAACAGCTTTTGTAAGCCTGGTGAATATCTCCGTGCTTATTCTTTTGTTGTCTTCGTTGATAGCCCATAGGTTATACCATTCGTTATGGTCTTTATACTTTCCACCATCAAGCTGAAAGGTTACTTTCAACGTATAGTTACCAGCTTTAGATTTGTACTTATCAGTAGCAATAATCTTAGCATTGTGTTCTCCGTCTGGAGCCAGAGGAGTGCCACCACTAGATGACAGTTCCTCCAGGTTATCAAAAAATTCTACATCACCGAAATCAGACATTTGCTTCTCCTATATTATCTGTTGTTAATGAAAACCCTAACTTCTCAATCAAGGCACTTATGTTAGGCTTCTCGAAATTATCAAGTTTACCACTACGGTCTTTAGCTTTGTAGCCTTGTCCGTATGCTGTTTGTAGCCATCTTGTTTGCACATTCTTACCGTCTTCATCTTGATCTTCAATGATGCGTAGTGCAAGAACTTCATCAAAGAAATATGTAATTGATTCGCCTAACTTAGTCCCGACCATTTTAGGTGCGTGTCTAAGTATACCGTCATCATTGACTACATCTTCTTTGCAAAGAAATAATACGTGCATATTTAGATCTCTAAATGCTCGCATTAAATTTGTTACCGACTCCTGGACATTACCGTATGCCATACGTGGATCTTTACTACGAGACTTCTCCCATACTAGTAAGATCTCGCTGATCTCGGATACTGAATCCAAGACAACCGTATCGTATTGTAATGTACCAGACTTAAGAGCGTTATGAAGTTCCATGACTTCACTAGCTTCTTTTACTTCTATAGCTTCAACATTGCTTGCATCTTTAATAGATAACAATCCAGCTTCAGCACTTATAACAAGAACTTTACCTGGAGCTGTTTTAGCCAGTGTTGTCTTACCCGCTCCAGCCATTCCGTACACCAAAATTTTAGCACCTTGGTTTTGTACAAGCTTTTGCGGAGACACAATTCTATTTGATAATTCCATTCTCAATCTCCTTTAATTAAAATTAACTTGCATATTATAACCATAATAGTTACTATATGTAAAATTTATTTTTAACAATTTGTCGAAAGGAGAAGTAATGGAACAAACTGATAAACAAACCCACACCTGGCAAGCCAATTATTATTTTAGAACAAAAACATTAGCAACACGAAAACTAAAGGAATTTGAAACCATGGGAATAAAACCTAATCACACTGATAGAAAGGTTAAGAAGTATACCCTTAGAGACTACATTGAGTTCTTAGGACAGAAAGAAGCTGCAAAGCAATTTGGCTGTTCGGAGGCATCATGCAAGTCTTGGAGGTATGGATATCGACAACCTACGATTAACCAAGCAAAGCAAATAATAAGAGCAACTGATGGTAGATTAGATTACGAGTCAATATATGGACCTATATCTGAAATACTAGAAACAGAAGCTTAAAGTGTTTCAGCTTAATATAACCGAGGACGACACATCCTTGGAGCAAGCACTTGCCTACTATGATGAAGGCTATAATGTTGTACCTCTGCAAAGATCCAACAAGAAACCACCATCATTTCTAGGTAGCTGGGAACAATACAAAGAAACTAGACCGTCTAGGGATCTTGTAGAGTCCTGGTTTAAAGATAAAGATAATCTACAGGTAGCACTTGTTTGCGGTAAGTTTGTAGTCGTTGATGCTGATTCACCAGAGGCTATGGACTGGGTAGAAAAGAATTTACCACCATGTCCGTTTAAAGTTATTACTGGTAAGGGTATGCATTATTATTACAACAACCCTGAAAACTATACAACTTTTGCTACAAGAAGGACTGCTGAAACGCCTATTGAACGCTTGATAGACATTAGAGGTGTAGGTGGTCTTATCATAGCACCATGGAACAGACACGCTAACGGACAAGTATATAAACCTGTTACCTTTGCTGATTGGAAGATCTATGATCATAACGATTTACCAGATTTTACTGAAGTTGAGTTCCAAAAGATAACAGGAGTACCAAAAACTGATACTGGCGTTCAAACTGCACCATTCTCATTAGATGGTGTATTAGAGGGCTCTAGGAACGACCAGGCTGCACGTATTGCAGGCTATTTAATATCAAAGAATGTCAACCTAGAGTTCGTTAGAATCTTCTTACAGAACTGGAATACCAACAATAACCCACCCTTACCACAAGCAGAGATAGATGGCGTAGTAGAGAGCGTCAAAAATACACACGATAGAAAGAATCAATTAGCACCATTATTTACCCAAGTTACAGAAACCATACAAAAACCAAAAGATCTATTTAACCCTCCAGGCCTGCTCAAAGATATGTTTAAGTTTTGTGAAGATATAGCACAAGTACCACAGCCAGAACTATCACTGGTAGGTGCATTAGCCTTAGCTAGTGTTACCTGTGGACGTATCTATAGAACTAATATGAATAACTTTTCGTCTATGTATTTCATGGGTATCGCTAAGTCAGGTCAAGGTAAAGAGAATATAAAAACATTTGTAGAGTCAGTATTAAACGCATCAGATCATGAAAAGCTTGTTGTAGGTGATGGTTATACATCAAGTGGTGCTGTTCACTCGGTATTAAAGATGCGTCCTACACAGATAACCATTATGGACGAATTTGGTAAAAGATTAGAAGCTATAAGTAATTCAGGTAATACCAATAAAGAAGATGGTATACAAACGCTTATGGAAGCCTGGGGTCGTTGTCATGGCACACTGCGACCAGACAACTACTCGCTTATGAATGTGCAAGAACAATACAAGGAAATGATGATGAGTCGTGTTACTCATAAACCAGCTATTACATTGGTTGGTCTATCAGTTCCTAAAAACTTTTATGGTGCGTTAAATAGTGGCAGGATTGCAGACGGGTTCCTAAACCGATTTGTAGTCGTTGAATCAACAGAGCCAAGGAGAGTGGGTGAACTCAAACGATTCAAATCGCCACCAACCTCTATTGTCAACTGGGTTAACTATATCAGAAGACAAAGAGGTAGCATGAGTGATTTATCAAGAGATAATGCTGAATTAGACCTAGATCAAATCGTTTTAGACTTTGATAGGGAATCTGAAGAAATATTACAAGATTTCGCAAGAGAGATAATCAAACGACAAGATATATTAGAAAAAGATAACCTAGAGCCTCTTCTAAGCCGTTCTAAGGAGAAAGCTATGCGTTTGTCGTTGTTATGTACTCTTGCCTCTAATGCTGACGCTAAGACGATTACAGGAGACGTTACAAGGTGGGCTGTAGACTTTATTAGATATTATGACCTGTTATTTATAGAAGCTTGTAGAGATAAGGTGGCTAGTAGTGCAACTGAATCTAAGATCAAGCAAGTATTATCTTTTATTAGATCCAGGAATGGCGAGGGTATATCTAAACGTGAAGTAGATAGACACGAACTATTCCGTAGCATGAAGTCCTATGAAGTAAAAGAAATCATTGAAAGGCTTAAGAACGCAGGAGAAATACAAGAGGTTGAGATAAAGATAGGTGGTAAAGGACGACCTGCTAAACGCTTTGTAGCTGTAGATCCAAACTTCTTTGCTGATTAAAGTACAGGTCTACCGGCTACCTGCTCTGCGAAATCTAATCTTTCTTGTGATAAAGGATCTGTCGGTGTCTGAGGTATTTGCACTGGTGCTATCTGTGGTAGTCCTGGTTGTGTAATCAGTGGTCTTAAAACCTTGTCTCTGAGTTCTTGAAAGGATGATTGACCTTTTTGTGTCGCACCTTGTATTTCGTCATCTGTAATACCGACTGCTGTAGCACCCTTATCAAAAGCACCCTCAAGTAAATTATTTATGCCGGAACCTATTGGCACTATTTCACCATCTACCATTCTCAAACCAAATTGTCTCAATGTTGTGTTAAATATTTGTAGTGCTTTGCCAATAGATCCTTGATCAGAACGTGACATAAGCCTTACAAAGGGTGGGAAGGTAATTAGTTCTCTTGCTATGATCAAAGCAGCAACTGTAGGTATGTTTGCTAATGGAGCAAAAACAATCGCAGCAGACAAACCAGCAGCAATCAATCCACCAGCTGCACCACCTCTTCCTGGTTCACCACCTGTTAATACATCTATCTGTTGTTGAAACGCTCTTAAACCTCTTCTTGTTTCAGCACCAAACATAGCATCAAGGGTTTCATCACCAAAAGAATCAAGAGATGTTTTTAGATTTTGAGCTTTGAATAAATCGGTAATATTACCTTCTCCATTCATGTCTATGGATTTTGCTAAAAGCTTTTGCATACTTGCTTTTTGTATGTCATTGAAAACTGCATCATCAACAGTTTCTTTTAAGCTATTTATGACGGTAGCTGAACCTGGTCTGAATATAGTATTTACAGTTTCTTCAATAGTTTTTTCTGGCAAGTCAGCTATAGCTCTAGTTTTTTCAAACTTCATTCTTTTTTCTGTAGCGTCTGCAAGTCTTTTTAATTGTTCGGTAAATATCTTACCTTGATCACTTGGGTTTAAACCACGTGCAGCATTTCTAGCTGTAATGTCGTTTATGATATTTCTAAGTTCTTTTGGTTTTGGATTGAAACCAATTTGGTTTAACTGGTTCAGTGTTGCTCTTACTTGTCCACCAGTTGAAATCCTTGATACAGGATCAGTGAACAAAGCATCAAATTTTTCTTTTCCATGCAATTTTTCAAACTTAAGTATCTCTCTTGCAAACTGCGTAAAATTAACATCTGTAAGCTCATCTTTAGTAGCTTCATACAATGCATCAGCAAATAGTCTGTTTTTTAAATCAGCCTTAAGTTTTGTTTCATAATAATTAGGTATTATATTTCCATCAGCGTCTGTCTTTTGGTAATATTTATCTGTTTTAATGTATTCATCATATTCTCTCAAACCTTGAAATATATTATCTAAATCTTCTTTTGTACCTGCAATTAAAGCTTTTGAATACGCCTCATCAGCGTTAATTACGCCTTTACCAGCTTTGATAACTAAGCCTTGCATTATTTTGTTGTCAAAAGGTTGCATACGCTCTGCATGATGTCTGTTTGCATCTCTCAAATCTTTCATGGATTTTTTTAACAAATCACGCTCAGTTGCATCTAACCTTAATTTTTTGCTAGCCAATGCAGCTAATACTTCTTCTTCTAGATCTTCACCTAATTCTGTAAGAATACTGTTGGTGTTTTTTGTTCCTTTTTTACCAATTCCATAGTCGTCATAAACACGCATTACATTTTTTACAAGCTTTCTTTCATCTGATTCTTTTGCTATTTCATGTAGAAATCTTTTTAGATAGTTAGCATCATTTCTAATCATTCTTAAATCGTATTGACCATTTTTTGCTAACTCGATTGCTTGATCTAAATTTCTTTCAAGCTGTAGTCGTATATTGTTTGGCACGTCTGCTGCGGGGTCTGTTAACTGTTGCATCGTTCCTTTCTTCTTGGGCTTGTCTAACTCGACCATTCTTTTAGCTCTTTGAAGATGTTTTAGCACAACATTGTTTATAACCTTGTTTATAACTCTTGCTTTGTTTTGTTCTAATTCTGTTCTTAATATTGGATTGCCATCTGCATCAAGAGCAGCCTCTGGCTCTCCTCTTCTATTGATGGTTAATTTTGTATCTTCGGGCACTAAGTTGCCGTCTGCATCTTTTACAAAATTGCCATCAGCATCTGTTTTGTAAAATCTAAAGTTTATAAGTTTTTTATCTACGGCATGATATAGCTCACCGCTTGATTCCATTGCCGCACCCTGAGCCTTGGCTACTGTGTCTTTTAATTCTTCGCCAAAGACCTTATTGGCTGGTATGTTTCCATAATCACCAACTTCTAATATATCTTCACCAACATCATCTAACAATTTACGCAATGAATCAGTAACCTTTTGTTCTTGTAAACGCAGATTTTGTAAAGCTTCGTTGACTTGTGCATCTAATCCTTGTTTTGATGATGCAGAAAGGCTTTGATTTAATGCTTCTTTCTCATCTTTTATGTTACTTAAAATATCGTTGAGTGCTGCACGAAGATAAAGTGTGTTAGGCTTACGTCTTCTTTCATTACCTAAAACTTGTTCTACAATAGCTTGATAGTTTGCAGGTAGTTTTTGACCAAACACGCCTCTTGATGGTAAAAAACCTTTTGACATTTTGTAATCAAATTTTCTAACCTTTCCTTGTTTTGCAGCTTTTAAAATTTGGTCGTTAGTTAAAGGCTTGCCAGCTTGCTCATCTAATTTTTTTACATCAGCCCAACTTAAATTTCTTGATGCAACAAATCCTATTCTTTGATTTTCTAACGGGGCTGTTTTACCAAAAGCAGCTTTAAATATTGCACCAGGTATTTCACCAAAAACACCTTGACCTACAGATCCTATAATAAACTCACCTTTAAGCATATCTTCAATTTCATCTGCGTCTTGTAATTGAAAACCCTCTATAGCATCAAAATATTCTTCTCCAGCTTTACCAGCAGCAGAAGCACCACCAGCTACAAAAGTTCTAGCTAATCTTGCTCTACCACCTAATAAAGCTGTTATGCCTTTGACTAGCTTTACTTGTGGTAAAAAAGCAGCAATAGTGGTTAGCACTGGACCTGCAATACCACTCATATCTGCGGCATCACCAGTCATCATGTTAAAATCGTTTTCGTCTATGATGGTGTTTTGTTCTATGACTGTACCATCTTGTAATGTTCTGGTTTTTACAGGTAAGCCTAACAAACGCAAACCATCAGGCGTAAGTGCTAGTTGACCTTTAGTGTTTCTTATAAAACCACTATCTCCAACAATATTTTGTGCAACACCTTCTTGAGTGTATGGATCTGTAGTAGCTCGCACTCGAGCCATAATATCGCCTAAAACTTTATTTTGTTCTTTGTATGGGTCATCAGGATCTTTTGATATTTCTGCTCTACCAAGTCTTTGTCTAAGTGCTTTACCTTCTTTTGGTTTTATTTTTTTTGGATCAACACCAGTTTCATAATCAAAAAATAATTCATCATAGAATGGTGAAACTGCACCTTTGGCTATTTCAGCTCTGGTTTTTTTTCTGGCTTCATCTTCGTTTTTAGCTTCAATTACGTGTGAAACTCCTGGTGCTATATTTACTCTAAACTTAGGCATTACAAGTCAATAGTAGGTATGCCTGCGGGTGCTTGAGTAACATTTTTAATGTAATCCATAGCATTATCAAAATCAAAGTTATTAATTAAGGTAATTAAATCATAATTTTTCATGTAAACAGGCGAGTTGAATTGTGCAAGGTCAAAGAAAGTTTTAGCAGAAGTAATCTGATCCCTTGCTTGTTCCATATTGCCAATTATGTTTTCCCTACTATCGCTAAGTTTTCTCAATGAAACAGCTCTTGGTGTGCCTAGTTTTATATCACCGAATACTTCTTCAACAATTTGCCTATCTAAGTTAGAAATGGTTTTACCAGATTCACCAAGTATTTCTCTTACGTTTGCTTGTCGTAGAACTTTTAACAAAGCATTAGCTCTTGTACGTGGTTCTAGATCTTCAAAACTTTTACCAGTATCTGATTTAATTGCTGACTCAATCATATCTGTTGCTTCACCAAAAAACCCTTTAACACCAGTAGCATCTTCTTGCTCTAGAATTTTTATTACAGTATTAAGGTTTGATAATGTATTTTCACTTTTTTTGAAATCTCTAAGGCTTTGATTTAGCTCTTCTTCGTTTGTTTTAATTTTGTCTAAATCAGATATTGAAGGGGGCTCTTTGCCAGCCAAATTTGCTTCTATCTCTAGTAATCTTTTAGCATCTTCAAATTTCTTTCTTTCTTGTGATGCAAGTAACTCTCTTGCAGTTCTCTCTTCTGCCGCTTTTGCAGCACCAACAGCAAGCCCTTCACCCATTTGTCCAGTAGAAACTAAACCAGCTCCAACATTTCTGATGAAGTCTAGGAATCTATCAGAACCAAATAACCCAGTAGTTTGCTTAGACACCTCTGGTGGTCCAGCTTCATTAAACTTATCTAAATCAGCTTCTGTGATAGATGTATCTATTTTTAATAATTCAGGTTTTATGTCGTCAACCCCAAATTTTTCTACAGCTTCAGATGGCATTATATCTTCTACTAAAACATCTATTTCATCTAAACCTGGTGATAAGCTCTCTGGTTGCATTTCTGGTGTTGGTGGTCTATCTGTTGGTATCAGTTCACCAAACTCGTCTCTACCTTTCATAGCCTCTTCAAAAGCTTTTCTTCTTTCATCTACATCAAACTCAGCAATTCCTAAAGTTTGGCTTATTGGATCATCTTTAATCTCTTGTTCTCTTCTAGCCACGTCAGCATCATATGCGGCTTGACCAACTTTGCTACGCATATCTTCATCTCTGAAATCAAAGGTAGATTGATCATCTCCAGCAATAACAGGTGTTGGTGCTTGTATTTGTTCTATCTCTGCTTGAAAATCAGTAATGGGTGTTTGTTGTGCTAATTCTCTACCTGCTAATTCCTGTAATATTTGTGAACGATTTTCTTCTCTAGTTGGTACTAAAGGCTCGAACTCTTTTCTTCTACCAGTTCTAAAATCAACACTGCTAATATCTTTGAGCATATCGCTTCCAGTAAGTTCACCAACAAATCCAGCGACACCTCTTAAAGGACCTTCTGCACCACGAAGTAAACCTCTTGATAAATCAAAAGCAGCTGTTCCTAAATCGTCAACTCTTGTTGGTGATGATATATCTCCTGACGCTCCAAAAGGTTCATCTGATTGTCTGTAAGTATCTAGCTCTTGTAAAATGCCTTCACCAAGTTGCAGTTGTCCTGTTTTATAACCATTTAAAAGAGGATATGCTATTTGTGATTTCAAAGTTATGTCTTGAAGAAACCCTGGATTTACTGTTGTTTTTTTACCTGTTGCACGATCAATAACGTCATAAGGTCCTAATGCGACAGCACCACCACCA
>Ga0208644_1002388_pt1 | contig 15018 bp, 20 predicted proteins | sample VirMetDEL_Nov_18_FD_184517 | JGI IMG/M metagenome (GOLD analysis project Ga0208644, IMG submission 184517) | Aqueous microbial communities from the Delaware River and Bay under freshwater to marine salinity gradient to study organic matter... | ecosystem: Environmental > Aquatic > Marine >... | reverse complement strand
CCGATGAGCGAGCGTGTCATCATTATTCCTCCGGTTGAGAAGAACAACCTCCTTGGTCTGTCTCGTTTCACGGAACAGGCGTTTGTTGGTGAGTCCGCTACCGGTAACAGCATCCGCACGGGTCTTATCGGTAACGTCTACGGCATGCCCGTGTACGTTTCCACCAACTGCCCGGTTATCCACGTTGAAGCCACAACCACCAACACCCAGTTGGTGACTTTTAGCACGACCGCACTGACTTCGAGCACGACTGACGAGTATGGCCTGACGGTGGACTTTACGTCTAAGACCGACACCCGTTACCGCGTGGGTGCGATGATGCACAAGTCCGCTCTTGTGTACATCGAGCAGCTGGCTCCTCGTGTGCAGACCCAGTACAAGCAGGAATACTTGGCTGACCTTATCACCACCGACACGATTTATGGCGTTGGTCGCCTTCGTGACGGCGGTACGGGCACCAACAGCCTTGCAACTGCTGGTATTGCCTTTGTTGTGCCTGCCTAACTATAGGTAACTTTTGGAGGGTCGGAAACGGCCCTCCTATTCTTTTTCGATTAGGAGTTAAAACACATGGCTTTTACCGCTGCTGGTACCGCATCTACTATTTATCGCGGACGTAACCAGTTCCAGGGACTCTGGAACGATATGTTTGCAGTCACTATTACCTCTGCAAACCCCTCGTCTATTGCTGCTGGCGCTGAAGATACCCAGACCTACACGATTGCTGGTCTTGCGCTTGGCGATATGGTCCTCGGTATTTCATTCAGTCTTGATGTTACGATTAATGCTGACATTCAGGCTTCCGTTTCTGCGGCTAACACCCTTACTATTCGCATCAGTAACCTTAACGGTTCTACCGCTCTTGACCTTGCGGCTGGAGACTTTAAGGTTCTTATCGCTCGTCCTTCTTTCTAAGAGGGGTAAGAGCGATGCTTATACGAATCCTGACACCAGAGAAATTCGTACATATTATGGAGGCTTGTAGGTATTACGAGATTCAGTACGAAGAAGTAGAAGAACAACAAAACCTAAATCAGGCAAAGCAAGAAACCCTAAAGCGAACGAAACAAAAGCAGGTGGAGCAGGTATAAAATGCAAAAGTATGTTAACAACATTACTACAGTTATAGACGGAAAGCTAGAGCCGCTTTCAAGTGCTTCTGTTACTGTTTACGAGGGAGGCACAAATACGTTCGCTACACTCTACAGTGATAACGGTACCACAACCACCGCAAATCCTTTGACAACTACGGATACGGGGCGGGTTGAATTTTATGTAGAAGATGGTCGTTACGACTTTGTTATCGCAAAACCAGGATATAGTACACTTAATATCCAAGATATTCTATTTGATGATCCTGAAGACCCAGAAGACCTTGAAAATTCTTTTATAGACTTTGTAACTCCGTTGTTAGCTTTAAAAATAGACGACGCGCCGAATATTATAGATAACACTAAACTTGCTATGGCTCCTGCCTTTAGTATTAAAGGAAATAAAAATAATTTTTCTACAGACCCACAAGATTTAACGGCCAAAGAAGTTACTTCTCTTTTAGGATTTGATTTCACAAAAGCTACTCCAGGAGAAATTGTTTTTCCTGCTGTTTATGGGGATAGCGCGCCTTTAAGGATTAAATTTGGATTCTCTACTTCAAACGGGGCTCAAACATATGCTACCGCGTTCCCAAACGCTTTTTTGGCTATATACGCGACTCCAAGGGGTAATACCTACTCAACCTATACAGTCAGCATAACTGGTACCACTACGACAGGATTTAATGCTTACCCTAAAGGATGGGATAGTGCTACTAGTACTTGGGTAACTTCTACTTCTGGGTTTAACTGGATTGCTATAGGATACTAAACATGATTAGGCTCGATAAAAGCTTAAACAACGCTACATTGGAACACGGAAGAGACACTGACGAATGGTACGGCCTTAATGTACTAAATACTGGAGGAGTAATTTTTAATGACACTGTATTTATATACTATAGAGGCCCAGTAGGAACTTATGAACCCTCCCATTCAATCGGAGTAATAACGGCACCTGTTTCAGACTTTAATGGGAAAGTAAATTGGAATTACCATAAAGATATAAACCCTATCTTGAGCCCAAGCGACCTTTCTTTAGGAGACGCAAAACTAGCCAACGTATCTGCTGCTGTTTATGATGGATATGTTTACCTTTACTTTAATGTAAAGGATACGGGACCCTATAGGTGCGCAGTAGCTAGGTCTTCAGACGGTTTTAACTTTACTGACTTAGGTAACTGTTTAACACCTAGCTCAGCGACTTTTGGAGGGGGTGGCTGCGGAGTAGTGGACGTTGACGGTACTCTTGTTATGATGCACGGTGTTCCTACAGGTAGGGAAACATCTTGTAGAACTTCTACTGACGGAGTTGTCTGGGATAACTTTGCTCTTGCGATTGATGATAGCCCCATTGCCGGGTCGTGCGACGAGTACTCTAGGGTAACACAAAGACTTATTTATGAAGACCCCTACATATATGCTTTTATAGGGGGTTCTCCAGAGTTTGAAGATTGGCCAGAAGCATTTATTTTGTACAGGGCACACAAAGCTAATTTACAGTCGTGGGAAAGATACTCACAAAACCCAGTGTTTCTTAGGGGGTCTGCAGGAACATGGGATGAAGGAGCTTTGTGGTCTCCAACTGTACTAAAAGTAAATAATGAATGGTACATGTTTTATGAAGGCGCAGGTTCGGATAGTGCAGGAGGAAGCTCAAATTCTAACGGAGCCCGCGACGATGATTATTATCAGTATAGCTCTACTACTTTCTCTAGAATCGGCCTAGCAAAAGACAATTCGTTAAAGACTTTAACGGAAAGGTGGTCAGACCCTGGAATGGAAGGCGATTACTACGTTAGAAGTCTGCAAACAGGTTTATACCTAGGGGAAGCAGAAGTATCAACAACAAAAAATAAAATAACAATTGACAAACTTGTCAACGAATTTTACACGTTGTCTATAAATGACTCGTATTTAATTTCTGACGATAGAAACGACGGAGAGATTTCAACCGGAACAGATGAAGACAGTATATATGCTCATTGGCATATTATAGACGTATCTTCGACTTACTCTTCACTAAAGCTCGTTAAAATACAGAATAGATATACAGGTTATTTTTTGTCAAATGCAGAAACTCTAACGTCAAGAAAGTGGGACGGAAAGTCCGATCAAATTTGGTACTTAAAGTCTTAATTTTTATTATTTGTAGGATTTCTTATAATGACAATTATTGTAACACCTGTCGTCACTACTAATCAACTTACGTTCTCGCAAGTCATTAATAGAGTACTTACTAAGTTGCGTCAGGATAACGTCAGTACATTTTCTGGTGTGGGTGACTATGTAAGATTGGTAGCTGCTCTTGTAAACGAAGCTATGGAAGAGGTTGATGCTGCTTGGGACTGGAATCATCAGCGTACTGTTTATTCTTTTTTGACTATTGAAGGAGAAGATACTTACGCTTTGGACGGAACAGGGCACGAAACCACTATCGAAAGTGTTTACAACGAAACAGCCGGTACAGCTATTTATGGCCCGTTGGCTAACAACATTAAAGACCAAAATATTTTATACAACGATGGCTATTACTGGGACATTACTGGACAAGATTTTAATGGCAACTTAAAAATCCGCCTACTTAACAACAATACGGCAGGAGAAACTATTCGTGTGTACGCCCGCATAAGGCAGCGCTACTTGGACATTGCGGTAGACGAGAACACTTATATCAAAGGCCCTATTCGTCCTATTGTAGCCCTTGCTTACGCTAAAGCGCTGGGTGAGCGAGGAGAAGACGGGGGTCAGAACTATAACTTTGCAATGGCAGAGTACCAGAAAGCCCTTTCAGACACTATTTCACGAGACGAGAAACTAGGCCACAGAAACACTACTTGGTACGCAGACTAAGATGACGACACAACTAGTTCCTCTTACAATAAATAACCCAGGATTCAAGGGGTATAATAGTCAGACTTCTAGCTCAAATCTTGATGTGGGTTGGGCTACTGTTCTTGAAAACGCAGTATTCGATCTTAACAGCCGAATTACTGCTCGACAAGGATGGATAAAGATGACTACCTCAGGTACTCCTGGGAGTCACGCTTTCAGGGCACTGCACGCATACGAGACAGCCTCTAACACGAGGCTTTATTCTGCGGCTAACAATAAGATTTATGTGGGGGCAGCTACTCTTACAAACAAAACGGGAACAATTACTACACCCACAGCAAGCAACTGGAAGTTTGTAAACTTTAATAGGCAGTATGTAATTGGGTTTCAGGATAGTCATGACCCTTGCGTAGCCGATGCCTCTGTAAACGGCGCTTTTCAAGACTTGTCATCAGTAGCCGGATACACGGCTCCAAGCGTAGGAGATTTGAGAGGTGGAGTTGCTATAGCGGCGTTTGGTAGGGTATGGGCGTCAGACTCTGATGGACAGACGTTCCATTACTCTAAGTTGCTTGACCATACAAAGTGGGATGACTCTGACGGTGGAGGGAGATTCCAGACCCAGGCTTACTGGCCTAATGGCTCTGACTACATTACGGGGATGGGTGTACTTCAAGACCAGTTAATCGTTTTTGGTAGGCATAACATTCTTATTTACGACTCACCGCAGAGCGCGTCTGCTGTAAGCCCACTCACTGCATTTCTTGTGGACACAATCGAGGGTGTAGGGTGTACAGCTAGAGACTCTATCGTAAATATTGGTAATGATATTCTGTTTATGAGTGAGACGGGTATCCGGTCTCTCCGTAGAACTATCCTTACCACAAAGGCTCCTCTTGAAGATGTTACGGCAGCTATCCGTGACGTACTGCTTATATACACTGCTGGACACGGAGACGAAGTAAAGGCTTGCTACAACCAGAAAGAAGGTATCTATCTTATTACCTTTCCACAAGCCTCGTACTCCACTATATACTGTTTAGATGTAAAGAACCTTGGTTCTTCCACAACGCAAGGCGCAACCTACGAAGGTGTGCGAATAAGCCAGTGGACTGGTTTTGGAAGGTGCTCAGCGATTGTGTATGGCAGAGACGAGGTAATGTATGGAGGGTTCAGAGATACTAACGGAGATGGAGTTATAGGACGTTACCAAGGTTACTTGGATAACACTTCAACTTATACATTTACTTACAAGTCTCCTTGGATTAACCTCCAAGGTAATCAGCCTGGTACGTTTTATAAGATACCAAAGAGTGCTTCAGTTATTACAATCGGAGGCGGTGCCTACAATGTAAACTTTAACTGGGCATTTGACTTTGAGGAGTCAAACAAAACAGAGTCTGCTTCAGTTTCTTCTGCTACTGAGTTGGTAGAGTGGGGTTCTTCTACTTCTGAGTGGGGTGAAGACGAATGGAACAGTAACAACAAGATTTTGTATACCACTAGATATAACCTGTCAAGGTTTGGGGAGTATATCCGAGTAGGGATTAGTTATGTAGTAAATGGATACGAAATTGCACTTCAAAAAATTGATTTATTCCTTAAAAAAGGAAGGTTGTCCAGATGAGTGATTATAGTCAAACAATTAGTTTTGGAGCTAAAGACAGTTTGCCGTCAGGTAATCCTGCAAAAAGGATTCTTGGGGCAGACGTAGATACGGAACTTGGACTAGTAGCTTCTGCTATTAGTTCTAAACTGGATAAGTTCAGTACGTTTTCTCAGGAATCCCCTGACCAGACAAACGACACTACTGTGTTTTACGATGTATCTACAGGTCTTTATAAAAAGACCACTATCAGTAGTTTGTCTACACCGGCTCTTACTGGTTCAATCATAGCATACGCAGGGACCACTACTCCTTCTGGGTACCTTGAATGCAATGGAGCTAATGTATCTAGGACAACCTACGCGAGTCTTTTTAGTGCTGTAGGGGTTACTTGGGGAGCGGGAGACGGGACAACCACGTTTACGCTCCCTGACCTTCGCCGTAGGACTATGATTGGCAAGAACGGTACTGCTGGCACAGGTTCTCCTGGTATTACTGTTGGTTCTACTGGAGGTGCAGAAACTAAAACCCTCGCTCAAGCGGAACTACCTTCTCACTACCATTTATCTTTTAACACTGACACAGAAACAGTAAATAGTGTTACTTCATCCACTTACCCTACAAGATCAGGTGCTATTCCAGCTTCAGATTATGCCTATACTATAGCTGGAACCAGTTCTACTCCGACTGTAGGTAGAAGTAGCTCAGTTGGTTCTGGTACAGCTTTTAACTTGATGCAGCCTACGGCAGTTGTCGGCTACTTTATTAAGATTTAATAGAGACACAATATGATTAACGTAACTAACGAACAATGGTCAGGTACCAGGGAAGCGCTGGAAGCTGCAGTCACTGCATTCAAAGCAGAAGTTGAAGCACACAGAACTACTGTAGATGTCCCTGCTCCTTTCTGCGATAACGTGCTTATTGAGAACCTTGCTAATAGCAACGGATACTTCACACTTGAGAGTGAACTAAAGTGGGTGTGGAGAGGAGTTAAAGTAAAGGAGCCTGTTGCTTACCGCAGACTGGACTTCAACGAGTCACCTATTCAAGGTGAAACAGAAGTTGACTACGAACCTGTTGGGTACATCTTGGATGAAGACGGTGTTTCTATCCGTAAAGAGACTGACAGTGAAATTCTAGAGAAAGTCAAAGTTATTAGGCAGAACTACATTAACGGAAAGCGAGAGCAAGACATTGCTTCAGGAGTAGATTTTAACGGTTGGAGTTTCGACACGGACTCTAAGAGCATTGATAACATTACTGCTGCTGTAGCATTTATTAAGTCTGCTCCTGACGCAGGACTCACTCCTCCCAGCACTATTTCTTGGAGAGACGCTACCAATGTAGACAGAGACTTGACGGTCGTGCAGCTTATTGGACTAGGGGCTGCTGTATTCCAGAAAGTACAAGCGGCTCACTTCAAAGCTCGGCAACTCAAGGACGCGATTGCCTCTTGTGCTACCAAGGAAGAAATAATGGCTATTGACTGGTGAACTCTGTGGAAGGGTGGCACTTAAAAAGAGAAGTCAACTTATCACACCTAGCAGCTACCGTAACTCTTGCAATTGGATTGATAAGTTGGGGTAATAAAATAGACAACAGGATTACTTCTGTCGAGGCGCAAGTAGCTTTTCAGAAAGAGATGCTAGACAGCCAGCAGGTAAGAACTGCACAACTGTTTGACCAGCTTTCAAGCAGATTGCAAAGGATAGAAGACAAACTGGATAGAGTAATCGAAAGAGAGCGAGATAAATAATATGGGACTTTTTAGCGGTATTGCAAACTTGTTTGGCGGTTCGGCTGCCTCAAAGAAACAAGAACAGGCTTATAGAGACGCAGCCGCAATGGCTGAGTTCAAGCCATACGATGTAACCAACCCACTAGGGAGTGCTAAGTTTAGCGGAGGAGCTCTCTCCACTAGTTTGAGCCCTGAGTTTCAAGCTCAGTTAGAGAACCAGCTAGGAATGGCTCAGGGAGCGTATGGAGCATACCAGCAGTTCAATCCGCAGAACTACGCCCAGAACATGTACCAGACGCTTACAGCGTACCAGGCTCCTGAGCAGGCTATGCGTAACCAGAACATTCTGCAAGACCTGTATAGCTCTGGGCAGTGGGGAAGCACGCCTGGTGAAGCCTCTCTGTACTCTTATCAGAACCAGCAGGACCTGAATGACCAGTTGTTGCGTCTTCAGGCGCAGCACGCGGGTGGTCAAGAGCAGAATCGCCTATTCAACCTGTACACCAATGCTCTGACAGGCGCTCAGGGTACGGCACTTGCTCCGCTTCAGTTTGGTCAGCTTGGCGGAAATCTTGGAGCAGCTAGGTCACAAGCAGCAGCTAGAGCGGGAGAGTTTTTGGTAGGCGCAGGCAATGCTGCCGCTAACCGTACCTCTAACTTCTGGGGCTCTATCGGAGCTATTGGGGATAGTATCCTCGGTGGGTTTAGTGGCGGTGGCTTCGGCGGAGGCGGGGGTGGCGGAAGCCTTACTAGAAATGCAGGGTCTGCCTTTGGCGGAAACCCTGGAATGATTTGGGGATCTTAAACAATGGCTAATCCTTCTTTCTTCGGGCTGAGCCCACAAGAGACTGCACTTGCGCTTGAGCAGGAGCGTATGCAACAGCTTCCGCAGAATAAGCCGTACTATGCAGGGGATATTAACTTTGCAGTGGCTAACCAGAACCTAAGAGAGCTAGGACCTCGAATTAGCGCTGCTGTGCAAGAAAGAAGCCTCAAGCCTCTTATTGAAGGCGGCTTGGGAGGTTTCCGTGACCCTCGTATGCAGAGGGCTTTGCTGCTAGACGAAGCCCGCCAAGAGGTAGCGGGGGCAGGCGTTAGCTTGGAAGCTAACCCGATGGAGTATTACAACAGCGCGTTTACTTCTCTTATGAAGCGCGGGTTAGTGGACGAAGCTAATCAGGTTCGCTCTCAGGCTTTGACTGAACTTCAGGCTCTTAAACCACCGACGGCTTCTAAACCGTCTTTCGACTACTATAGACTTCCTGACGGTTCTGTAATGGAGGGAGAGAGAGGCTCTCCTGAGGTAAAAACTGCTCTTGAGGGTGGAGCAGTTCCTTTGTCTTCTGAAAACAAAAAAGCAGCTGGTAAAAGATACGGCTTTCAAAAAGTTGGTAGTGATTTGTATCGCGTGAATAATGAAACAGGTGATTCAAAACTAATTGCTTCTGACAAGGACGTAGAAGATGGAAGTGAAATTAGAGTAATTGATGGTACAGCTTATAGAATAGACCCTAAAACTGGTACTGGAACTCCTATTAAGATTGACGGAAAAGAAATGGGGTCAGAAAAAAGAAACAGGGAAGCTAAAATAGCGGCTATTGCAGCGAATAACGCTAAAGAGGTTCTGGGCGATGTTTATGCAGCAATGAATCTTGTAAATCTCCAAACTACGGGTTGGAGTGGCGCTCTTAAAGAACTTCCTGCTACGAAAGCAAGGGCGCTTGCTAATAAACTTACTACTATAAAAGCTAACCTTGGGTTTGACCGCCTTCAAGCGATGCGAGAGATGTCGCCTACCGGAGGAGCCCTCGGTCAGGTTGCAGTGAAAGAACTAGAATTTTTGCAGGCTGCTTCTGCTAACCTTGACCAGCTTACTACAGCTGAAGACTTGCAGTCACAGCTAAAGAAAGTCGAAACGCACTACAACAATTGGCTTTCTACTCTCGATATTGAGCCTGGAGTAGACATTCTTCGTCAGGCTGACGAAATTATAAGTGGGGGTAAATAGTATGGCATCTGCTGCTGAATACGCGGCATGGATAGTCGCTAATAAAGATAAAAAGGGTACTAAAGAGTTTGAGACAGTCTCAAAGGCATACGAGCTTGCAAAACAAAGTACGCCTACGACTCCTAGTGCCACAATGCAGCCTGGTGCGGCTATCCCTAATATGAGGACTACTGAACAAACTCCCGCAGAAACGCAGCCTCCTGCGTGGACAGATGTTGTTCTGCAAGCGTTTCCTAGAGCAGCTGCAGGTACTATTGACGCTACAGTAAACGCAATACCAAACGCAATTAACCTAGCTAAGATGGGGTATGGAGTTGCTGTTAACGAGCTTGGTCTTCCTACGGAATATATGCCAGAAGTAACCGCGCCTAGTACCCCAGCTTATGATATTTTGACGAATCTAGGTGTTATACAAGAGATGCCTAACATGACTCCAGCGCAGCGGATAACTAGTGCTGCCCTTGAGGGTGCATCTGGGGCGATTATGGGAGGGGGGCCAAGCGGTGCAGGTAAGGCTTTGGCTAAACAGTTCTTTAAGGATACTGTTACCGCAGGAGGCGCAGCAGCTGCTGGGCAAGCAGTCACAGAAGCCACAGGAAACGAGTATCTAGGTTTGGCTACCTCTGTAGCAGCACCTGTGGCAGCGAGCCGTGCGCCTGCGCTAAATGCAGCTAGAGCAGAAGCGCAGTTCAAAGCTCAGGAATACAACAAAACGCTGAATGAGGCTAAAGAGCTAGGGTTTCTTGTTCTGCCTGAAGGAGCAACAGCTAGGTTTGCTGGACAAGACTCTATGCTAAAACTTATAGAAGATACCAACCAAAATGTTCTTAACAAAGTAGCAAGAGATGGTCTACCTGGCTTTAAGCCTAATAAATCTTTGAGTGTGGATAACTTAAAGGAGTACAGGCAAAACGAGTACAACAGAGGGTACGCTCCGTTTAAGGGAATTTCTCAAATTAAGCTAGACCAAGATTATTTGAATACTATTAACGGGATATATGCAAGTTCTAATGTTAAGGCTAACCAACTAGATTCTATTGTAAATAACATACATACAAGAGGAGGAAGGTTTACTAAAAAAAATGCGCCTCCATTTGAGCCTGACTATTTAATGCAAAATATAAAAGCACTAAGAAGCGATGCTAATCGTAACAGACAAAGCACTGAAAACGCAGATACATACAATCTTGGTGTAGCACAAAAAGAACTTGCAGACGCTCTTGAGGGTCTTATGGAGCGTCAGCTTCTGCGTGACTATTCGACTACACCGCAGGGTGCTCAAAAAGCACAGCAGATTATTGATAGATTCAGACAGTCCCGTAAAAACATTGCGGTATCTCATGTGGTCGAAGACTCACTGCTAAAGGGCTCTGAAAATGTCCAGATGGATGAACTAGCGCGTGCTATACAAAGAGGAGACTACATTACAGGTGATTTAGCAAAAGCAGGTAAATTTGGTAATGTTTACAAACCTACGAAAGAAGGTAAAAAAGGACTTGGTAAATACTCATATGCGGCTGGGGCGGCTCTAGGTGGAGCGGCTGCGGCTAAACTTGGACTTGACCCGAGTGCAGGGGCGATTGTCGCAGGTGGAGCACTACTAGCAGGTCAGACAGCTGCGAGTCCTTTGAGGAAAGCAACTGAAGCATACCTTCTTTCAAAAAGAGGGCAGGCTTCTGCCGGTATCCCTGACTACACGGCTTTGGGTATTAACCCTCGCATGGCTTTCCCTGCAACTGTTGGAGCGTTCAGTAACATTCCTCCTGAAGAAGAGCAGCAGTAAGTCTCATGGCTAATTCAATGTTTGATGAATTGGCTAGGTTCAAGGAAGGCGGTGCGTTTGGAATGCCTTCAAACGAACTGGTAAGTCTGCTTACGCAGCAAGGAGTTCCCGCTGCAAGAGCTAATGAGATTGCCGGTGGGTTGTTAGGAAATGACTTGTCTACTGCTTCTTGGACTCAGCTACACGCGCTTAGAGATATACCAGAAACAGTTGGTATACAGAAGCAGTTAGCTCCGTATGAACACCGGGCATACACAAGGCAATTAGCTGCGTTATCTCCTTTAGCGGGGATTCTTTCAGGAACGGCCTTAAACACTGTGTACGAGGGCCTTAAAACAACGCCAAAACCATTTCAAAAATGGCTAGGGGAAAGAATTCCTGAACTAGATGTTTCTAAAAGCAGAAGTGGAGCATCTTGGGAGAATTATGGTCAAGGTCTTTTTGGTACTCTGGAAGGTCTTGCTGGAGCAGCAGGGCTTAATAACCTCGTTCAGAAAATAGAGCTAGGGTACGAAATTGACGACTTGATGCTTAGGTTAAAGTATGCAGACGAGGGGACCGAGAAGTTCTCAAACTTGCAGAAAAAAATTTCCTCTAAACAAGCAGCACTGAAGGCTCTAAAATGATAGGTGAAGTCATTGCGGGTGTAGTAGGCAAGGTGATTGATAGGGCATGGCCTGACCCGGTACAAAAAGCGCAGGCTCTACTAGAGTTAGAGAAGTTGAAGATAGATGGGTCTTTCAGGGAGTTGGATACAGCCCTCTCAGCGATAAAGACGGAAGCCGCTAGTGCTGACCCTTGGACTTCCAGGGCTAGGCCCAGCTTCTTGTATGTGTTCTACTTCATACTGTTGGCGCTGGTAGTACTGGCACCTTTGGTTGGTATCACTAATCCAGAAGGAATGTCCTCCTTCTTTGCTAATGTAAAGCTAGGCTTTGAGGCTATCCCAGAGGCTCTGTGGTGGACATTTAGTGCCGGGTATCTTGGGTACACTGGTGCTAGGACTTTCGAGAAAAGAGGAAAGCAATGAAAGAAGGACTGTACGCTAATATCCATAGGAAACGAGCCAGGATTAAAGCTGGCTCAAACGAGAGTATGCGAAAGCCGGGGAGTAAAGGTGCTCCCACAGCTGCCGCATTTAGGGCTTCGTCTAAAACTGTAAAGAGAGGTAAAAAGTAATGGCTACAAAGAAAGCGTTCAAACCGTGTGCTGGTTGTCCTACGCCTAGCAAGTGCAAGGCTGCAGGGAAGTGTCTAAAGAAGGGTAAGTAATCATGGCTACTGCTAAAGACCCACGATTGGCTAGGGCTGGAGTAAGCGGCTACAACAAGCCTAAGCGTACTCCTAGTCACCCAACGAAGTCCCATGTCGTTGTGGCTAAGTCTGGAGAGCAGGTAAAGACTATCCGTTTCGGGCAGCAGGGGGTGCAAGGCTCCCCAGAAGGCTCTGCCAGGAACAAGGCGTTCAAGGCTAGACACGCATCCAACATTGCAAAAGGAAAGATGAGTGCTGCCTACTGGGCAGACAAAGTTAAATGGTGAGGAATATATGACTGAACGCCAGAAACAGTCTCAGTTCGCTAAGATGGTAGCGCAGCTTATATTGAAGGCTTATGAGCTGGGGTACGAGATAACTCTAGGAGAAGCATTTCGTCCTCAATGGGTAGCAGATAAGTACGCAGAGGAAGGCAAAGGAAGTCGTAATTCGTTTCACACTAGGAAACTGGCTATTGACCTAAACCTGTTCAAGAATGGGGAGTGGTTAAGTGACACGGAAGACCATCGCGAACTTGGAGAGTGGTGGGAGAGTATCGGTGGTACCTGGGGCGGTCGATTCAAAAGGCCGGACGGGAATCATTACTCCTACTTGGAGGGAAAATAACCCTAACGAAGTTCTGAAATGGATAAGGATGCCACTAAAGAAAAGCCCCCATTACGGGGGCTAATCTTTTTAGATGGTGTTCAATGGTCGGGTTAGCCCCAACCAGTACTTACCATCAACTGTGTTCACTGAGTAGTTGCTCAGGAGTTCTCGCACTGCTCGACGAACACTGTTGTAGTTCAGCTTACCCTTCTTGGCAATCTCTGCCGGGGTAAGAGCCTTCGAGTTACGCTTCAGGACAGCCAAGATAGAGTCCTTGATAGTCTTACGCATCTTTAACAATCCTCTTGATTTCACGATTGATGTGCCACACGGCCTTTCTCAGGTCTTCTACGCCGTTCTTATCTTTGTAACGCCAAAGGTAGGCAACGGCTACCCCGATATTGTAATCCATGCTTTCTACGATATCAATACATTCCACCCCAGAGGGGTGGTTGTTGTAGTGCTTCGGACGGTTTACAACATCGAACTGCTTGTCTGTCATAGAATGACTCTCCAGTAGTCTCTGCTGGATGAAGTAACCCTTCCGCTAGGGCTATACCCCGCAGACTCCTCCTGCACAAGAGTCGTTTTCTTCATAGATGACTCCTTTGTGCGTGATTGCATCTTCGTAAGAGACTTCTGTGATGGGTTGTCCTCCTCGACTTCCATCTGGATAACAAGTAAATCCTCGGAGCCGGGGAGCGTACTCAGCAAGAACCTTAGCAAACTCTCTAACTCGGTTTTCGTTATTCTTGTCGGACCCCCAGCTGGGAAGATTGATGGTCGAACTAATGGACATGTCAACGTAATCTTGAATGTCGGCTTGGAACTTGATTCGTTTTTCATATTGGGTGCTCATAGAGTAGGCGGTTTCAATCTTGGAAGGGTCGATTCCGTGTTCCTTGATAAGGCTGTCTGCAATCCTATCAACAACGTACTCGTACTTCCATCGAGTACCTTCCACCAGGTAGCGACGCTTGTAAGCTACAGCAAACAGCGGCTCGATGCCTGTGGTGGTTCCAGCAATAAGACCAATGGTACCAGTAGGGGCAATGGCTCTGTACGCCACAGGACGGCTGAGATACAGCCTGTCGCAGTGCTCGTTAGCAGCCTTCTCTGATTCTGACTTGTAGACTCCCAGCCAGTTCTTAAGCTCGGGCACTACCTCGTAACCGTAGTTACGCTTCAGTAGCCATTCGTGGATGCCCATAAGTCCCAGTCCCAGTCTACGATTCTTTTCTCGTACCTGCTTAACTTTGTCATAAGGTAAATCCGCCCGGACTGTTCCACATACAAGGAACTTGGAGGCAAGGTTCGTAACGTCCTTGAGTTCCTCCAGACTAGTGATATTGCCCAGATTGAGCGAGCCAAGATTACAAACGTCACTATCGTCTTCAGACGTAACTTCCGTGCAAGCGTTACGAAGCGTCTCATTCTGCTTAGTTCCAAAGTTAAAGCTAAATCCAGGTTCCCCGGTGCGCATAGCTTGGCTGCAGTTAGCGAGGAACGTGCTATCAAGATGACGGTCAGTCTTGTTCAACCAAGCGTCGTCGTAGTTGAGGCTGATGTTGGTCATGTCCAATGGGCAAGGGAAGTTGAAGTCTGACTTCTTAACCTCTGCAAGGTTGGTATCCTTGACAGGAATGTTCTCCCAGTTCTTGATGGACAGGAACTCACCAATGTCTTCGTGTGCCCAGTTGAGGCTGGCATAGATAGCAGAGCGGCGGGAGCCTCCTTGCATGACATGACGGCCTACTTCATTGACCATCTGCATAAGAGGAATAGGGCCAGAAGATACGCCACCAGTGCGGCTAAGGGCACGGCCTCTGGGACGAAGCACTGAATAATCGAGGCCAATACCACCACCCAGCATAAGACAGCGGTTAGCTCTCCAAAGGACTTCAGACCATTCTTCACGAGAGTCTTCCTCTACCTTGAGCAAGAAGCAGTTGTTCCAAGCGTGCAATGGCCTGCCTGCGTAGTACAGGTAACGCCCCCCAGGAATGAATTTCATATCGCTAATGTACTGGACCAGATGCTCCCTCTCACCTTTGCTTAGCAGAGGGTGGGCAGTTCCGTTAAGCGTTCCGCA
>Ga0208644_1002386_pt1 | contig 15028 bp, 23 predicted proteins | sample VirMetDEL_Nov_18_FD_184517 | JGI IMG/M metagenome (GOLD analysis project Ga0208644, IMG submission 184517) | Aqueous microbial communities from the Delaware River and Bay under freshwater to marine salinity gradient to study organic matter... | ecosystem: Environmental > Aquatic > Marine >... | reverse complement strand
CGATATCGTCATGTTCACACCCCACACATTCACACATACAAGTCATATCACAATGACAAGGGCATGTGCATTTTTTACATTTGCAAAAGCATTCAATACTCATCTTCCTTGTCCCCTATATTGTTTAAAGTTACGTCTTTTATGTTTATTCATAGTAGACCAACTTATTCTACCATCACCAATTGTAGTCTTTTTAGCTACATGTTCAATTATTTTAGAAGAGTCAGTTTGTTTTTTAGCCATAACTATGGCTTATCTACTTTATTCTCTAGTTGCATGACTTTTTCTTTTATCACCGCTATATCAAGCATCATAGCTTGATTAGCTTCAACTAAAAAATCTATTTTTTTAGAAATAGGAATAACATCAGCTTCAAGATTAGAAACTCGGTTATCTAGATTTGACCAAGCAAAAGAGATAGAAACCACGATTAAAGTCCATCTTAATAGTAATCCACTATAATCTTTTAGTTTATCTATTTGCATGATCTCTTATACCATTAATATTCCATTTTGCGAATGCTTTTTACGAAGATTCTAATTGGCATACCAACCGTTGTCTTATCGCTTATCTCCATTTAACATCTCCAGCGTTTACGTGCTTGTCTTAATCTTGAATTAGGGTCCGCAGCAGCTTTTGGAAATTGTTTCATTTGTCCAGCAGAACGAGCACAATAAGATTTTCTTCTCGCTGCTCTAGATTCACTTGGATTTTTCTCAGTGACTGCTGTTTGTAATTTAGATCCTGGATTAGCTCTTCTATAAGCTTTGACACCTTTTTGAGTCATTCCCGCCCCTTTTTTAGTGGGGCGAAAATTCCCTGATTTAACAGAAGTTTTTATTTCCATGATTAATCGTAATATTTAATCCACTCACACCAAACTGTGACTTCTTGGCCAGCAATTGTTGTAGCTGGAATTTCAAGTTTTACATCTCCTGTATACCCTGTAGCTTTTGTATTTTGTAAGCCACCAAAAGTAGAGAAGTCAAAACTGTTATCGTAGTTTAATGAAAGAAAAGGAACGTCTGTATCAGCATCCCAAGTTAAAGTAGCGGATGCGTTAGCTGCACCTGCACCATTGTACCATATTTGATTTAATGCAACTCTAGTACAAGGTTCTCCTGCTTTATTAGTAGCAAGAGCAGAAACATCTACTAAAACCACTGAACTAGTGTTTCCACCGTCACATGCTACAAAGCATGTATTAATTAATTTTCGATCCCCTTGAAATTGAATTGAGGGACCTGTTACTGTATTTGCCATTTTTTACTCCTATCTAGGCGGGGGGACATTACTCCCCACCGCAGAGTTGTTAATATTAGCTTGCAGATATGTTCGCTCTTGTATCGCAACGTAACCAAGTTGTTCCGTCAGAGAAAGCATAAACGGCTGCACCGTTTGCTCCGTCTTGAACATACACCATGACGCCTTCGTTAGTTGTTGCGCTTAGTGTATCTGTACCATTGTATATTGCTGTGTTGCTTGAATATGCCCAAGGGTTTGTTCCACCCTGTTGAGTATCGTTAGCGCCATTTCCGCCAGCGTTTACGTTTGGACCACCAATAAATCCGTTTAAGGATGTAACTGGTCCGTTAAATGTAGTTTGTGCCATAATAAAACCTCCTCGGTTGTATAGACCTTCGTTACATAGTCTCTATACCGTCTGCTAGCTCAGTCTATGTAACTTGTTTCGCTAGAATTATAATATGACATAAAAAAAGGGCGCAGTCAAAGACATACGCCCTTCTTATTAGTTATTTAACTATTATGCAGCGCCTGAAGTTCCGAAGATACCTCTAGGATCAGAGAAACCAAATGAGTATCTCTCTCTAGCTTTGTATCTTACGTTACCTGTGTCAAAATCGCCTTCCATGTTTGTGGAAAGAGCAGTTCTAACAAAGTGCTTTAGACCGTTAGGTGCATCAGTTTTAATGAAGAATGCATCTGTGTCAGTTAAGAAGTGGTTTACTACATAACCTTCAGGAATCATTCCCATGTTTCTGACTGCATTGATGTCGTTGTCTGCTGTACCTGTTCTTAAAACAGAGTTCATTAATCGATCAGCAGTAAACTGTAATTCTTTTGGAATTATAAGTTTTCTACCTTGAGTTGCGATTTTAAGACCACGCTCATCAACAAACGCAGCAATATCAATTAAAGCTTGCTCTAATGATACCTCATTAAGATCAGCATCAGTTGCTAATCTGTTTGAGAAAGTACCACCAACTGCAAGTGGGTGTTGTGTGTTAATTAAAGATACACCGTCACCACCTGGATTTGTACCAGCTGCACCAGCAGATGCAAATGCATTGTTTAATACATCAGCGCCTTTGACTTGCTTTGTGTTTGCCATTGATCTTGCAAGAGCTCTTGTATAACGAGAAGAAAGTGAATCGTAGAGGTTATCTTCGATTGCTTCTTCAGTGATAGCAAAACCTAATGCAATAGTTTCGTGTGTGTAACGTGAAGTATAAGCTTCAGCAGCAGTATCATAAGAGATACCTGAGCCCTCAGATTTAACTGGAGCTGAACCGAAACCTGATAACATTACCTCTTCTTCGAATGCTCTGTCAGAAGACTCTTGATCAAAGATTTCTTTGTGCTCTTGCTCATACCTTGAATATTCCAAACCAAACAGTGCGTTTAGGCCTGGCTCTAACTCTTTAACGAGTTGACTTCTTGAAATAGCCATGGATTATACCCCTGCCTTTCCACCTGTATAGAAGTGAAGGTTAGGTTTTACAATCAAATTGCCATTAGCAGAAGATGTATCATCGTTATCAGGATCTTTTGAAAGACCTACGATAATCCATGTTGAGCTAGCATTTGATGCAAAAGTGTTAACTTCAGCTTTTGAAATACCAGATTTTGTGCTACCTGCAGTGTAAGATGTCTCAGCATTTTCACCGACATTAGCAGCTGTTATTGTTCCATTTGCTTGAACTTCAAACAATTGGTTTGGGTCATCAATTACTTGTGCCACGATATCGCTTGCTGCAATACTTCCTGGATAGTAATTACTAAAAGTTGGTTTTTGTGTTGTTGGGTCTGTGTAGAAACAACCGTTAAAAATACCAACAATAGTATCACCTGCGGAAGATGCAATATCAATGTTACCGTTAGCAACAAGTTTAACTGGATCACCCTGAAAGATAGCTGATGCTTCACCATTGGCAATTGTGTATTCAGTTTGCCCTTGGTTAGAAACGCCGCCACCAACTTTCATTACGGGTCTAAACCCGAATGGTGCGTCTAAGTTAGCCATAATATTACTCCTTTGTAATACGTTGTTAATATTGGTCGTTTAACAAACCGTGCCGATTACGAGTTGTTACCTGAACCAAAAGTTACTTTGGTTTGCCTTTGGGGTTTGCTGATCGGCATCCGTGGATCCTCGATTTTCAGTAAATCATTGTCGACAGCCTTCTTTTGGCCCTCGGTCAAGTTTCTGTAATAAGCGTTTCGCTCTTCAATGATTTCAACTGGCATACGAGCTAACAGCAACCCACCTACCCCTATAACACCAGCATGCTTACCATCTTCGATAGTAGGAAGTTCCCAATCAGGATACTCGTCGGCTCGGACTAATTCCCAACCTTCTCGTAATTTTCCACTAATATTTTTATAGTCGTCATAACCTCTAACTGAGGCCCTAATCCATCGATGTTTGTATCCATCAGGTGCTGGGGGTGCGTCTAATGATGAAGGTCTTGTCCAGCCTTTTTTACGAGCTGTCTTTTCTCTTGTCTCATCAGACCTAAGCGTTTTATTTACCATGTTATCTCCAATCTACACATATTTTGCGTATTCTTCAAGTGGTACGTTTAATCTTTTTGCAATAGCAACTTGACTAGGAGTTAGTTTTACTTTCCTAGATCCACTTGATTTTGATGTTCTTGATGCTCCAGCAACTGTTTGAGGAGCTTTTTCTCTTGGCTCTTTAGCCTCTTCTTTGAATTTATGAGGAAATTGACTCTTCATATAAGAGTTTATTTCTTCATAATAATCATCGCTTTTAGGATCATATCCTTCTCTTAAAAGCTTTTTATGATGAGCTAAAGCAGTAAAAGTCATTGCTTCATCTGAACCAAACCATTTATTTTCTTCTGCCCATTGTTCAGCTCTAGGATCAGGCTGTCTTGGTGCAGTTTGTTGTGGTTGTGTTTTTTCAGCCATTAACCCTTCTTGTTGTTTTAATAACTGTTCTCTTTGTTGTTTAGAAGCAATTGCTCTTTCTTCTTCAATAGCCAATCGAGTTAATGCTCTTTGAGCTTCAACCTGTGCATTGACATCGTTATTGTACAAAGCATCATGATACGCTTTTTTAGCTTGTTCTATCTGAGACTTAACTCTTGTTTCGTACTCAGAAATATAATTTTCATCTAAAGACCTGATTTTCTTTTCATACTCATCATATTTTCTTTTTGCATTTTCTGCAAAACGAAGAGCTTCTTGTTCTCTTTGCTCAGTTTTTTCTATCCTGTCTAAAAGTTTTTTAATTCTTCTTTGAACATTTTTAGAATATTTATCTAAGCCATCTTCTCTAGAATCATCGTCTGAAGAATCATCTACTTTTTCTGTTGTATCTTCTTTTAATTCAACAGAATTTTGCTCGGTAGATTTTTCTTCCTCTTGAAGTTCGACCTCTTGACCTTCTCCTGAAGTATCAAGGTCTACCATTTTTTCTTCAGCCATGTTTTTCTCCTTAATAAATTGTTAACACGTCTTTGGGATCTTTTAATTTTGCTAATACTTCATCATCATTAAGAATACGGATTTCTCCACCTTCAATCTTAACTCTTGATCCTGCGTATCTTGCAAAAACTATCCAATCACCTTTTTTACACCATGGTCCATTAGGAAATTTATCCTTATCACCATAGGCATCAGAACCTACACTTAGAATTAAACCTACGTTAGTGGTTAGTTGCTGTTCTTCGATTGCCTTATCAGTAAGATACAGACCACCTTTGGTTTTATCAACCCCTTTATAAGGAAGAACAACTAATCTCCAACCTGTTGCTTGAGGTATTCTCTCTAAGGCAGGACCTTTACTTTCTTCTTTCTGTTCTTTTACTTTTACAGAAGGTTTTTTCTTATATCCTTCAGGTAAAATTAAACTACTCATCTTTTATCACCTTTCCTAAAATCTCTTTATAATCAATTAAAAATAATTCCATGGCATGTAATTTTCCAAGGGCATATTTATATTCATCATAAGAGTCTACGTTTTTGGACAGTATATCGTCTTTATACTGTTCAATTCTGTCGTTAATCTCTTTTTTTATCAAATAGTCAAAAGACTTTTGCATTACTTAGTAATTTTTTTAACCTTTTCAAAACTGCGGAGCCCTGCCATTCCGAGCAAAGCCATGACTAAAGGCATCAATTGTTCCATATTCATTTGTGGAAGTGGTCCCACTTCAACCTGAAATACTCCTAAAAAGAACACGATAAAAGGTTTAAGGACAAACTCGAAAAATATGGCCAATGCTGCACTGAATCCAATGAGAGGTCTCCAAGAACGTTGCAATATACCTGAAATATCGGTAGCTGTAGATTGAGCATCAGCTAAATTAATCTCCATTTGTTTTGCATTAATTTCATTTTCAAGCTCTTGAAGTTTAATTCGAATTTTACCTTTTTCTTCTTCGGAGGTGTGGACACTGTCGATAACTTTACCGACAGTCTCCACTAAAGATCCACCTAATAAGTTTGAAAGCATTTATTGATTTATGCAATCCACCATTGGTAGACTGCAACAGCCACTACGATAGCGACTATCCATTTTGCGTGAGTATTTAGTTTACTCCATAGACCAAAAGTCCAATCCCATATTTTCTTCATTAGAATACTCCTTCGAATTTAAGTCCCTTAGAAGCAACTCCATAACCTTTTTTGTGCTTCTTATCTTCAGGAACTGATCCAACCTTCATAATCTTACCAGGTTGAATATTATATCCTTGAGACACAGGGCCCTATTTGGGTGGTATTGTTTTTGTAAGTTTTTTAACCATTAGTGTAATGTTAGACTATTTTCTTCTTTTTGCAACCTAGATATTTGAGTAGAAATATAAGAATCTGCAATGTATTCACCATAAGCATCGACCATTGTTTCACGACTCATCGCTAACATTACTTGAGCTAATTCTACTAAATTAACACCTTGATCAACTTGTCCTTGTACAAACTCTCTTGTTTGATCAATTATACTTTGGACTCTTTTTTCAGTTTCTTTGTTCATATCTAAAGTATAGTACTTATTACTTTTTTTTCCTAGTCTTCTTTTCAACACCTTTAATAGTTCCTTTATTTCTAGAAGCATAAAAAATCTGTTCACCTTTCTTTTTTCCATATTCTTTTTCCATTGCAGTTTTTATTTTACTGCCTTTTTTGGTTAAGGGCATCTCGTCTCTCCTGATTTAATGTTTGTGTTGTCATCTTGTCGTATTGAACTTCTGCACGCTTATCAGCAATGTCATAATCTTTTTGAATTCTTGCTTGATCAATTGCTGTCTTCTGACGAAGTTTCTCTGCGTCTAATTGTAATTTAGCTTGATCTACTTGTGCATCCATTTGATCTTTTTGAGCGTCTTGTTGTAGCTCTTGTTGCTTTAATTGTATAACAGGATCAGGTTGACCAGCACCACTTAATTGAGCTGACATTTGCTTAATCTCTGCCATAAACTGTGCTTCTAATTTTGCGACAACAGCATCCATTTGGTCCTCAGGAACTTGTTGTTGTTGTACTAAGAACATTGTTTGTTCTTTTGCTTTTAAAGAGACATGCTCTAAAACGTGTTTTTGAAGTTTCATGGCCATCGGAGGATTGCCTAAGATCATTTGATTTGTTCCAAAGATTAAATGGTTTTGGATATGCGCATCGTGATCTTGTCCTTCATAAGCTTTTAATAAATTTCCATCGAGTAAATCAGCGTGCTCCGTGGCTGGATCTTTAGGGGCACTAGGGGAATCTTTTCGTAAAATCTGATCAATATCTTTAACACCTAAAGCTTCATACATTCTTCTGTAAGCTTCTTTAATGTTATGAAGATCAGGAGCACTTTGAGCTAATTGTAATTCAGTTTGAGCCAAAGTAACTCTTTGAGTAGTAGAAAAAATGTTTGGATCAGAAACAGGTAATACATCTACACGATCACTAAAATCTTCTGCTTTAACAGTTCTATCTGCACCTTCTACAGAATAAGGATACTCGTCAGGAAGATATTCTGCAAACACATCAAACAATAATTTGAATTCTCTTTTTTGAGAATAATGACAACGTTTGTGAATACCTGACATTACTTTTGAGCCCCTCTCTAATAATGCTATTGTTGTACCTACTGGAGCATTTTGATTTGCATCACCAACTTGCATGTCGGTTATAGCAGCAAATCTTTGTCCTGACTGAACAACAAAGCCTAGAAGACTGTACAAAGTTTGAGAGGGTTCTTTGTAAGGTAATGGCATCAGAGCATTTCTTAAATCACCATTCGGTGCATCAATGTCTCTAAATTCTCCTGGTTGTAACGGTTCACCGTCATCTCTAATTCTAAGTCCACGAGACTTAAATCCTGCTGGTAAGTTCGCTAACGTACCTGCGTCTATTAATTGTCGTAAAATTTTTGTCGCTGTTCTAGATAATGATCCAATTAAATGAATTAAACCAAAACCATAGAAACCTAAACCTGGTAAAAATTTATAGTGAACAAAATATTTTTTCTTTAATTTTTTCTCATCGTCTTTGTTGTAGTTTCTTCGAATACCAACGATCTGACTAGAACTATCTTCAATAGTTACAATGTAAGGGATTTTAATTCCTGTGGGCTCACCATCCTCGCCTATATCTTCAAAACCTTCAAGGTCTAAAAAAACGTGGAACTCATATAATCGAATAGCTTTGTCAATGTAAGAAGGTTTAAGACCTTCAATGTCATTGTATTTTTTTCGTACTTCAGAAGGATCTACTTCAGCTGGAATAATTTCTACATCTTTGTAAAAACCTGAAACTTGTTTTTTTCTAAAGTCATTATAACTCATGTTAATGATGTGAGTAATTCTTTCACAAGAATCTAAATCAGTGGCCATGTAGTTAATGACTAAATCTTCTGCTGGAACAAACTTAGATACAGCTCGATCCATTAATTCATCGTAGTAAACTTTTTTAAAGGTAGAACCTGCGAGAGGTAAATAAAATAACATTTGATCAAACTCAGGAGTGTAGTCTTCCATTTTGTTCATCAATTGATAATTCATAAAATCTTGTACACGTTGTGACTGTGCATATTTTTCAGGAGTCTCTTCTCCCATCATCACTGTTCGTACAGGACCACCTGACGGTAATAATTCTTTGTAAGCTGTTGCTTGAAACTGTGTGGCACTTTCAGCTAAGAGAGGGTGAGTAACACCACTTGCTCCTGCAAAAGGTCGAGTTCTTTCGACATACTTAAATCCTAAAAGATCCAAACCTTTGGTATAAGCTTCTTCCCAATCTTTTCGTGAAGCACGATCATTTTCTAATTCAGCCAATAGTTCATCAGAGAGACGACCTAAGTCTCTGTCATCCATTACTTCAGCTAAGTTAGAATAAAATTCTACTTCTTCAGGGATCGCGGACATTGGATCGAAGTCAAGAGTTGCTCCTCCTTCTTCATCCATTTCAATTTCTAATCCCTCAGGAGTAGGAATTTTTTGACCGTCAATCTCGACTTCAGTTTCGGATTTAACTATTTCAAGATCAGGGCTATTGTTTGAATACAGTGCTTTATCAATATTGTCTGCCATTTGTTATTTAAAATATATCTTTTTTAGTATCATACAAGGGTTTATCGATAAAGCCTCCTGCATATTTGCCATTAACATCATATCTTTTTTTCAGCTCTTCGACTGCTTTATTTTTTACTTCATCAAATAGATTAGATAATTCTTTTGTTCTTTTTTTATTAGAAAAGAAATCTGTTCCAAATAATTCATTATATAGTTTTCGAAGAACAGGTTGATATTTTTTATCAGCCTTCTCTACATAATCAGAATACATCATCATATGATCGCCTTTAGTTTGTTCGAAATCTGTATTTTCTTTTAGAAGTTCAATGCCTCGGTGTTGAAATTCATGTTCATACGCTTTTTCAGCAGGAAGAGTTTCTAGATATTCTTTTACTAAATTAGCTTCTTTGTCAGAAAAACCTAATTGTTCTTTTAATCCTCCGACACTATAAATATTTTTAATATCGGATTTTGGTTCGATATACACGACATCTTCTTCTAAACCTCTTTTTTCTATTTCCTCATAGAGTTCAGGTACTTTACCCAAAGTTTTTTTTAAAGTATCACTTTGATTTTTAGATTGAAAATCTGTGGTTCTATAATCCCCTCCAGTAAATCTTTGCACTAATACCGAAGGGTCATATCCATATTGGAATAAAGGATCAGATTTTAATAATGCATCCAATCCAGCATTTTCTATGCTTAATTTTTCTACTGCTCTGAAACTAGGTGAAGATTTTTTCGCCATTTGTTATTTATACCAAGTAATCAATGTTTTACAACTGATCTATTTTAGGAATAGATATTGGTCCACCTCTTCGTTTCTTGTCAATTGTTTGTGTTACAAACCTAGGAGTTTGTACATTAGAGAATTCACTATTTAAATTAACCATGTTCCCTAAAAAATTATTAATTGTATCAGCACTGTCAGAAGCCACATATCCTTTAAAATTACCTGAATCCCAATACTGAGCTACGTTGTTAAAATGTTTCATTAATATATTTTCAAATTCTTCAGACCCTATCTGAAGTTCATCCATTCCTTCTAAAACTTCTTTTTGTTTTTTAGTAATATCTTTTGGGTCATAGTATTTTAATTTAAATTCGTTTTTCTTTGCCTCATTTTCCAACCAAACAGGATCTTCTTTTGAAGTAAAAAATTTTTCTTCAAACAAAGCAAAACCATTTGGCTTTAGTTTTTCACTAATTAATTTAACTTTATTATTTCTACCTTTGTCAATAAATTGAAAAGTCATCTTTTCAAAAACAGCATCCAATGATTTATCTTCATAGTCATTTGCATTCCAATAATTAGCAGGAATACCTTGCTCAGTTTCGTCTTCAATATCAAAGGCATATTTATCATACTGAGAAGGATCTGTTGTAAATGCTTCTCTAATATAATCTGTATTAGGAAGCTTTTGTGATTCAAAAATTTTTTCAGCAATTGGATTAGGGTCTAAAACAATTCCTTTAATGTCTGGTCTTAGTTCAGCAATAGTATTTACAAAACCACCTTCTGTTCCACCAATATCTAAAATATTTGCATTTTTAGGAAGAGATTTTGCAACAGCATCAGCAGTAGCTATTTGGGTTTCTTTGAATGTTGGTATACTTGTAAAGATGTGGTTTTCAAAATTACCGATTCTTTTAGTATCAAAAATATCATTAGTCTTTCCTAAGCTAACAATATCTAAAATATTTTGATAAATAGATTTAGGTTCGCCTGTTTGTTTAGTTAAAACTTTAGAGAAAAAATTTCTTAAAGCATCAGAAGCAAGTGTATAACCTTCTTCTGTTTTTAATACATTTGTTCCCTGATTGTTTGTAAGTCTTCCTTCGAGAAGTTCTTCTCCGACTTTTGTGGTTTCTTCTTTTGAGCCAATAATTGGTTTTGTTTCTTCCTCTCCTTGGCGTATTGTAAAAGGTCTTTTTTCATCTTGATCATTATTATCATCCTTTAATAAGTTTAACAAGTCCAACGGATTAGGTTCAGGAAGGTTAGGTTTCTTGTCTTCTTCTTCGTTGGGAATTATTTGATTTGTTTTTTCTTTTTCTTTTAAATAGCTCACCGCAGGTGAAGCCGTAAAATTTGTAATAAAGTTAGCTACATCATCTAAAGTTATATTACCTAAAGCTAGTTCTTTTTGAATCTGACTAGCTTGTTCAGATCCTACAGTTCCCACGAGCAACGATCCGAGAACCGTTGGGGTAGCTCTTGATAATAACTGTGCTAACATTAATCTCCTTCCACGATCAACGGGCCGCGGGTCATGGCCTCTTTATCATCGTCAATAATTAACTTTGTATCGTGAGTTATACCATGCTTATCGTAATTTTCTAAAACTTTTATGAGCTCATCCTTACTCATATTCTCTAAAGGTGTGTCGCTTTGGATTTTCGTATCATAGAAGCCTGCGACTTTCCCTCTGTTTACTTCAGCTGCCACGGCCGCCGAATAGTGCTTATTGGACCGTGCCTCGTCACGAATTTGTTTAAGAGAAGCTAAATGAGAAGCAGTGGACACGCCATATACTTGATGTAAATCTTGTTTCATTTCTTGGATCGCTTCTACCACAAAAGGATTTAAGTGGGGGTTCAATAAGTCCGTAGCTGTTTGTCTAGCTCTATTCTGAGAATAGCCAGCTTTTCGTGCAGCTTCGGCAGCGGATATCTCACCGAGCAAAACCTTGTGAACATACTCGTAAACAAAGATCATTTGCTTTGGCGTTAGTTTTTGTTTGAGTCTCCTATCTTCAGGATTAATTAATTTTTTAATAGTATTCATATTTTCTCATATCCCTTGGAACCATGTCTTTCTCATCATCATGAAGAGTAACAAAGTTACCTTGTCTATACCTTAACAAAGCTAAGGTGGTTGCGTCAACTAGGTCATCGTGTTCGCCATAAGGGAACGCCGCTAGTTCTTCTTGTACATCAATAGCCCAATTATCGTTGGTACGCCAAACATGGCCAGCTTCAAAGATAGGGGCTACAGAATTTAGTCTTACATGTTTATCCATACCTCGGTTCGGAGAGAAAGCTTGTGCGTACACACCGAATCGCCGAAGCTCATGTATCAAGGGTGTACCTGAAGCCTTTGCTTCAATAATTACACTCTCAGGTTGGTACGCTGCTAGTTGTTCTTTAGCAACTTGTTTAAGCTCAGGAAAGTCCCAACGACCTTTGATTGAGTTTAACAAAATCAAATGGGTTTCTTTTCCTTCATTAGGTGCAAAGATTCCCCAAGTTGTTATAGCTGAGTAGTCAGCAGACTCTTTTTTGGAAAATGCTGTATCATAACTTTGAATCTTGAACACACAATCAGGTGGATTGGGTTTATCCCAAATGTTCCACCACTCACGTTTAATGATACTTGTACCGTCATGAGTAGGATTTTGTTGCCACTGTGCATTCCACTTACTAGGAACAAGAGAAGCTTTAACTTTATCTAGTTCTTCGAGCTTCCAATACTGTGGCCAAATTGGTTTTCTCTTTTTTTCGTCATCATCTTCTAAAATTGCCGGGAATTCTATGATATCCCATTTATCTGCTTTTAGATCACCCATCTTTTTGATGAGTTGACCTGTTAGGTCTTTATCAGACCATCGAGTCATAACGATTACAATACTTCCCCCTGGTTGCATACGCTGTCGAGGGCCTGAAGTATACCATTCGTAAGCATTATCCATGGCTGTTTCGGACAAAGCATCTTGTTCTGAGTGAGGATCGTCAATAATTAACAAATCAGCGCCACGACCTGTGATTGCACCACCCACACCTGCCGCATAATACTCACCACCAAGGTTAGTTTCCCAACGACCTGCCGCTTGGTTGTCTGTTCTCAAGTTAACATCAGGAAATATTCCCCTATATTCTTTGGTGTTCATTAAATTTCTTACTTTTCTACCAAATCTAATAGCCAATTCACCTGTGTGAGTAGCTTGAATTATTTTTAGTCGAGGATTTTGCCCCATCATCCATGCCGGGAATAAAAATGAGGCAAACTCACTTTTTGTGTGACGTGGTGGCATGTTAACAATTAATCTTTTGTTCTTACCTGTCAGGAAATCCTGAAGTTTTTCCGCAATCTTGATGTGATGTGGGCCTTCAACGAACTCAGGCCACACTGCTTTGACAAATCTCATGAAATTTCCACGAGCACCTTCTTGTTCGATTCGTCTTCTAAGCAATACCATCGCCTTTAATTGATTCGGATCAAGCTTCGAGTAGTCTATATGCATTTTTCACTCCTATAGTCTGTGTATGTTGCCAGGCCTAGGGTCAGGTCCGCGGGACCGGGGCCATTTTTTTGGGGGTGGGTCTGCGAAATTTGTGGACCTCGGACCGTGGCCCCTAAGTACCTAACCCCAATTGTTGCATAATCTATATTATAGGTCACCGAAACGCTATATTTTTCGCCATTATTCACGGTTCGTTGTGCGTTTAATCTATATCTAGTGGTATTCATGCAAAATTTCACTGATCGTTGACCATGGTTCGCCCACCTTGACCGTGCAAAGTGGTGCATTTTCGCTATTTTCTGACAGGAAGTCGATATCCTTGGACCTATACAGAAAAAACGCTCTCTCTTTGACAGAGCGTTGCAAGATAAATAATCCGTTCATAATTTGTTTGTGTTTGTGGTGGAACGCTTTCTGATGAGGTCTTAAAGACTGCAACAATCTAGAACGTTCACAGACCTTACATTCAATAAACAAAACGTTCTTTTTTCGATTGAATAAAATTAAATCAGGGAAGCCATTTATTGTAGTTGTTTCAATCCTAATTGGGTTAAATTCCTCAAGCTTTTCTTTTACCATTTTATAAAGATTTTTCTCGTCAGCCATAAAAATTATACCGTTACATATTACGAAATAATTTTTCTAGTACTAGTAGTTTTTCAGTAATTTATTTTTAAAATTTTAATCTACAAAAAGTCTTCAATTGCCTAGAGGGTCAAAAAAGTCAGTAAAATCAATACCCACCTATCACACTATTCACACTTCTAAAAACCATAAGTGTGATGGGTAAAACCCACCTAAATAAGGCTAAAACGCATAAGCGGACACTATCACACTTGTTTTAAAATTTTTTTATTTTTTATTTTTATTTTTTCAAAAAACTCCTAGTACTGTGATGCCTGATCCACGACCCACGGTCCACTCTGTTCGTATTTTGTTTGTTCGTACTTTGTTCACGTTTCACGGTCCGTGTCGCAATTTGCAATAAAATATTATAAATATCCAAAATCAAAATAGCCTAAAAAACGGTTTTAAGAGCCATACAGCATATTATAAATTATCTAATAAAATCATACACAGACCCTTTTAAAACGCTCTAAAAACGCAAAAAAAGGGCCTACATATTTTCCCTTATTTTTCAATAAATTTATTAATAGTAATAAAATATGACCATTTTTTTTATCTTTTTTATCTTTTTTTATCTAATAATGTTTGACTTTATCATATAAATGATTAGTATCCTTTTTAATGACAAACCATACTTTAGAAACCACGCTAGAAGACAATAAGCCAGTTACCATTTTGGGGAATGCTTACGATATTTTAGCCATTGGGTCTAAGGTGCTAAAACACTCAAAGAATTAAGTTTCTTGGGTCTTCGGACTCGGTGGGTTGCTAAGGTTGGGCAAGATATAATCGCCCCTTAGTGCGTAGATAACTCGAACCAATTAGGGTGGAGGTCCAAACTTCATCTTGAAACGCTTAGAGCAAGTCTTCAGAACAAAGAGTTCAATCGGTGACACCGATAAGGAAACAGTCGAATAAAAAAGTTTTTATGTATTTTAGATAAGGCTACTCAGTTAGCCTTGTCTTGAATACATAAGTATTCAGAATGGAGCATATTATCATGACTAAACAACTATCACGACCACAGCGTTGGCAAAACGCTATTAACCTAATCAACTCAGGATTTTCTGAACTTCAGTCACTCAAAGAAGAGTATACTGATTGGAAAGACAATCTTCCTGAAAATCTACAAAGTTCAGCTTTGTACGAAAAACTAGAGGCAATTGCTGACGGTCAGGAAATTGACGATCTAGAGCAAATCATCTCAGATATTGAGGGATTAGAATTACCAAAGGGATTTGGTAGAGATTAAAATTCACGAAACACGGTCCTCGGTCCGTGTCTACACTCAGGGTTTAAGAGTGTACTGATGAGCAACCCAAAAAGGAGCAAAAAATGAAAACTAAAAAAATATGCAATGGCTATTATAGAGTTGAACATAATGATTTTAT
>Ga0208644_1002383_pt1 | contig 15037 bp, 10 predicted proteins | sample VirMetDEL_Nov_18_FD_184517 | JGI IMG/M metagenome (GOLD analysis project Ga0208644, IMG submission 184517) | Aqueous microbial communities from the Delaware River and Bay under freshwater to marine salinity gradient to study organic matter... | ecosystem: Environmental > Aquatic > Marine >... | reverse complement strand
ATCGAATATCAACAGGCTCCTGATAAAGAACAGTTCAAGAAAGATTTGTTTAATGAATACTTACAAGTATTAAGCGGGTCAGAGACTTCGTCTACCACATACCCACAACCCAACCAAGCGGCGATAGACTATCTACGTAACAACCCAAGTACTCGTGCGAAGTTTGATGAAATGTATGGGCCGGGCGCGGCGGCAAAAATACTAGGCCAATAGTAGGGGGGTCTTATGGCAGACCAACAAAATAACCCCTATGCTCAGTTTGTCCAGCAAGATAAGCAAGCACAGGTTGAACAAAATCCTTACGCCCAGTTTGTCCAGCAAGATAAGCAAGCACAGGATGAACAAATTCCTTACATCCAGTTTGCCCAGCAAGCACAGTATGAACAAATTCCTTACGCCCAGTTTGTCCAGCAAGATAAGCAAGCACAGGATGAACAAAATCCTTACGTCCAGTTTGCCCAGCAAGATAAGCAAGCACAAGCTCAGCAACCTACAGATCAGTCAGACGAAGCCGGTTTCTCCAACCAACTGTTCTCAAAAGGTATTCCGGGTGCCGCGCGTGGTCTTGTAGACACTTTTAAGCAGGTTGGTCTGCAATTAAAGTCTGATGTCATACAGACAGAAAAAGCTCTGCAAGATGCCTATGCGCAAATAGATGCTGGCAAATCAGCACAGGATGTGTATTTCGACAATCTCAACGAAGGTATAAACCTAAACTTGGGGCAACTCAGTTATTATGAACGCGCTAAACCAGAACTTCGCAGTGAGTTATCCACAATATCTTCGGGCGCGGTAGAAAAAAACACCAAAGAGTTTATGGAAGACCTACCTGAACTTCTGGCAAGACAGGACGAAACGGCTAGGAAATATGCCCCTAGGGTTGGCGAGTTAACAGAGGTAAAAAGCTTAGCTGACTTTAGAGACTGGCTAGGTTACAACCTAGGCGCTAGTGGTGTACAAATACTCCCTGTAGTTGCTGCAACGTATGCGGCAGGACCCTATGGAGCTTTTGCTACGGGTACTACTTTGTCCTTGGGGGAGACAATAGGTAACCGGTTAGACTACATTTTAGGGTTAACTAAAGAACTTCCACCAGAAGAGCAAGCTCAAGCCGTTATTGAGTATTTAGAGGCTACAGGAAACACCACTGTTTTGACTGCTATAGCAAGTGGTACGTTGGATATTGTCGGTGGTCCAGTAGGCACCGCTATACGCAAAAGAGCAGCTAGGACACTAGGTAAGGAAGTAATAGAAGCAGAAGCTAGGGAGGTGGGCACGGAAATAGCAGGACGGACTGCTTGGCAGGCTGCAAAAGAACAGGCAAAAGAACTTCCGTTAGAAATGCTAGAAGAGGGTATTACTGGGGGTCTGCAAGAAACAGCCCAAATAATCGGACAGCGCGTCCTAGAAGAACAAGCTGGTGATTTCCTAACTGAAGAAAATATTAAACGCATAGTAAACGCAGCCGCCGCAGAAGCCGTAGGAAGCGTAGCTGGTAGCGGTTTCAACATAAGCACTGAAGCTGGTAGGCAGTTCTTTGCTAATCGCGTAGAAGAACTTATCCGTGAGCAAGCGGAAAGCATCGCTCGCCAAGAACAGGTATCTGGGTCTCAAGATGAAATACAGACCCAAATGGAAACAGATGTAGCCTTCTACATGTCTCAGGGGATGACTGAGGAAGAAGCTACGTTGCTAGCCGCTAAAGGGCAGTCTTTCCCAACTGGGCAAGTAGAAGAAACAACCGAAGAAGAACTTGATACATCAGACATAGACTTTGAAGATGTCCAAGAAGCTGGCGAGCAAGATGCTTTAGCTGCAAGAGAAGACGCCGAAGTAGCTGCTGCCGTAGAGCAAGAGGACACCGTAGAACCGACACTTGGTGACATGGCTGTTGAGGACGCGACAGTCGAACCAGTACTTGGTGATATGGCTATTGAAGAGGACGCTGTAGACTCTACTGACACAACCACCGCAGCTGCACCGGGGACTGTAAGGCTGTACAGAGTGGAAGCCACCCCGGAACAGATCGCCAATGCTGAAATTTCTACATGGGTCCAAGAAAGCCCCGAGTTCAAACGGACTATGGAATCCGGAGGCCGTTGGTTTACCGATGATCCCGCAGAGGCTGCTTGGTATCTTGAAAACGAATACCCAGAAGGACGCGTTGTTGCTGTAGACGTACCCGTTGACGAAGCCGAACGCTTCAGGGTCAGCAATATGCCTGTTATGGAAGGAGGCAAAAATGCAGAAGAGAACCCACGAGCTTTTTCCCGTAACCCAGAAAAAGAATTTTTTATACCTAAAGAAACGGCGGCACAAGCACAAGTAACAACGCTTCCTGCTTCACCCACAACCACCACAACCACCACAACCACCACAACCACAGTTGCACCTGAAACTGCGGACGCTCAAGTACCCGGTGGCAAGCAAGACCTATTCAAGTCGGAAGAAGAACTCCAAGCTGAGCAAGCTGCACGGGACAAAAAAATTGCAGATGGTAAGAAAGCAGCTGGTAGTAGGTTCGATCAGCGTAAGTCGGTGCTAAACGCGCTTAGCAATGTCGTAGCTGGCGTAGACACAAATAAAGTAAAAGAACAGTTTGCCGCGAAAGGGCTTACTCAGGAAGATATAAACGAATTTGACGCAGATTTTGCGGCGGCTAGGGACGAAAAAGCTGCAATAGCAGCTATAGAAGCTCGTTTGGAAGGTAGAGCAAGTGGTGTCGATAGGGCGAAGGTACTTGGGCGAAGAGAAACCAACAGAAAAATTGCTCTATACAACGAGTACCGAGCCAAACTAGCCAGTATACGGACTAAGCGCATTCGAGCCATTGCCAATGCTCTTGAGCTGGTGAACAAAAAAGCTAACGCAACGACTACTGCTTACAAACAAATTCAGGAGTTATTGGCGGACCCGTCGCTAAGCGAAGCTGATATGGCTTTAGCTAAACGCGAATATGAGCAGCGAAAACAACGAGCAAAAGCAGGTGGTAAAGCTCGTTTCGTCATGAACTCTAATCTACCCCCAAGTAAGATGGCTGACTACGACGGGGAAAACGAAAACATGCGCGGCGCTAGCGGGGATGTATCGCTGGCTATAAAAGCCATATTAGCTGACCCCAAAACGCCTAGGTACATGAGGGCGTTGATAAACTATTTACAACCCGCACTAGCTGGCACTGAAGTAGTTGTTATTACCTACCCGGAACAATTTTTTGACAACGACTACGGCGCTGATTTAATTGTTTCAGACAGCATACTGACGGGAAAGGCTTCGGCTGTTCAAGCGAGCAAAATAAACCCCGATGGCAGTATAACTCCGGTCATATACCTAAATGCCCTAGGCAACACAATTATATCTGGTCTAAACACCAACGTAGTTGCGCATGAAATGATACACGCCGCTACAGCGGCCATGCTGGACGCATACAGGGTCAATCCCAACAGCGTATCTCCCGGCACCAGAAAAGCCATTCTACAGCTCAAAAGCTTGCATACGAACGCCATAAAACGTATGGAAGACAAGTATATTAATGGGCTGCTTACCGAGTACCAGAGGGAAGTACTAGAACGTGCTCTGGTAAATGAGTACGAATTTATGTCCTATGGCTTAACTGACCCTACGGTGCAAGAGTTCTTATTGGACATGCCGCCGGATACGATGTGGGCAGAAGGGCAGTCTTGGAATGGACTGTCTTACTTTACAAAGCTGATACGTAGAATCCTTGGCATCCCAGCCGGGCAAATGGCGGCTTTCGATAACTTGGTCGATTTGACCGGGCGACTCGTTAAGTTTAATGAAGCGCAGAAGGCAAATCGTCCGCCTATAACCTCTATCAACTTCGCTACAAGTAAAACAAGGCGAACTTCTGCCCTCGCAGAAAACCTACGCAAGAGCAACACAGCTTCCGAAGCCTACAGGAACGTATGGCAGATGCTTAGGGGTGTGCGTAGCATGGAAGACGCTATACGCACTATGAATGCTATATGGGATAGCACAAACGCTAAGAGCTTACGGGTTCTGCTGCAAACGTGGACTACTGACGGTATAACTCGATTTGCTAGGAATAGAATCGCCGCGCTCCCCAGAGTAAACCAAGTTATAACAAACATGGCGGAATACCGAGGCAAGCTGCTGCGTGAGTTGCATGAGCAAGTGCCGGAGTGGGAAAAGTTTATCGGGGAGTTTCCAGAAGGCGCACAGTACCTGTCAGATACTATGCACGTAGCTACACTAAACGGCATTGATCCGTCTAAGTTTGGTACCAGACAGGAGACAATAGCCAAAGACCCACTGCTTGTGTATCTCCGTGCACAGCTGAATAATGCTCAGGGTTTAGCGGCTAGTAAGCTAAGGGGCAAAATAACTGCGCGTACTAATATAATAAATGAGACCTTTTCTTTCTGGGAGGTATTACAGCGCCCAGAAAACGGCGGCCAGCGCGGCGTAGAAATCTATAAAATGGCCAAAAAAGCGTATGAAAAGTCTCATAAAATGCACATGCGGCTGTTAATTAAAAACATCAGAGACTCTAAACTGCCAGAGGTCCGTAAACAGGACATAATAGATCGCATACTAAACCCAGCAAACAATGCAGTACGACGGGCAGTAGAGAAAAACAAACAGCTAGACGCCGAGATAGCCGCCGACCCAGCTAGAAAAGACGAACTAGAGGCCCAAAAGCAAAGCATACCCGAGGTTGTAGCTACATACCAAGCGCACAATGCTTTGTCTGTGTACTTCCCTTTAATGCGTTATGGGGATTACTTCTTGTCTGTAGGCACGGGTAAAGGCCGTGAGTTCTACATGTTTGAGTCTGAATCCGCACGTAACGAGTTTGCGGCCCGTATAGCCGAAGGACGCCCGGCTAGAACAGGTGGCTTTGAGAGTGTGCAAACTTGGCTAGAGTCAGGCCAGATGCAGCTAGGAGATAATAAAGGTAACGATCTTCTTAGAAGAGAAGCTGCAAATGCAAGCGAGGATTTAAAAAACATATTTCAAATGATGGGTGACCCTGCGCTCATTAACTCTAAAGATTTGCAAGACCAAGTATACCAACTGTATTTAAAGACCCTACCGGGTGGGGATTTACGGCGTAAGTTTATACACCGTTCCGGTATCGCTGGGTACAGTAGAGATACGCTAAGGAACTTCGTTACCAGCCAGCACAACTCTGCTAATCAATTAGCTAGGCTTCGTTTTGGCGGGGAGCTGCGGCTAGCTATGGCTTCAATGTACGCAAGTTTGAAGGGTCATCCCGACCAAGTAAAACTACGCGTTGTGGCCGACGAAATAGCTAAAAGAGCCATGTCTGAGTTGAAACCAGCTACGCCTAATGGTTTTGACACTGCGGCTAGATGGGGTAATAAAATAGTATTCCTATGGATGATGTCCGGCATTAAGTCCGCACTAGTCCAGTCTACGCAGCTTGCTATTGTTGGAACGCCCGTGCTTATGGCCCGGTTTAGCGGCGTTGATGTAAGTAAAGTTATGGCTAGATACAGCGTAGGAGCGCTTACTGGTAAGGTCAGTACTACAAGGAAAAAAGCTAACGGAGAAATAGTTACTGAATGGGGGCAACCTTCGATACGTTGGTCCGAATACGTGACCAATAACGGAGAATATGGAGATGACCTTGCTCGTGCGTGGGAATACGCAAACCAGCGTGGGTTCTTTATGGATACCTACGCAAAGGACATGACTGACGTAAGTACTAAGGCTACGAAAGAAAGACTAAGCCTACCGTCGAAAGCCACAAATGCGGTTATGGATTTTATGACTGGCGGGTTTCACCACATGGAGCGTATAAACAGAGAAATAATGTACATGTCGTCTTTTGAGCTGGCTTATAACGAGAGGCTGAAAAACGGGGTGCCAAGGGAACAAGCTGTTCGCCAAGCCATGGATGAAGCGATGAAACTGGCATACGAAGGGCTGTTTAATTATTCAAACTACAATAAGCCTACCCTGTTTAAAAACCCTTTAGGCAGGCTTGCGTTCCAGTTTATGACTTTCCCCCTACAGATGACTTCTTATCTGTATCGTAATTTTATAGGGCAAATAGTTCCGTTAGACGGGCAGGGGAGGAAAGAAGCCGCAGCTAAATTCTGGGGCACACTAGGTATGACTTGGTTGTTTGCGGGGTCAGTAGGTATGCCTTTGTACTCTGCATTTGCTGCTGCGGTAGACGGCATAAGGGAACTGTTCAGGCCAGAGTTGTGCGATGAAGCTGGTATATGCCCCGGAGACCCCGATTACGAGGAAAAGATAGACCCTACAAATATACTAGGACCTGTAAGCTTTGATCTTTGGTTCCGTGGTTATTACCTCCCCTCCATGTTTGGACCGGGCAGTAGCTTTGCCAAAGCTTTGGGATTAACAGAAGAACAAGCAAATTTGGCGGCTAGAATCGCAGAGGTGGGTCCTATATCTGCGCTTACTGATCTTAACGTAGGGGCTTCTACTTCTCTAAATTCGCTGTTTTTTACAGACGACGCACCCGCAGCAAACGCAGAGGAAGCTATGTACGAAACTATTGCCAAGCTGTTCCTTGGCCCTACTGCTGGGTTGGCTGGCAATTTAGCGAGAGCATCGGATGAGTTTAGCAGGGGCGATTACAATAAGGCCCTAGAAAGCCTAATGCCAGCTGCGCTCAGAAATCCAATGCGGTCCTACAGATTTTTAGATGAGGGCCTGATGGCTAACGATGGAGACTTAGTTAATCCCCCGGAGTACTATTCAAACTGGAGGCTGTTCGGTCAGTTTGTGGGTTTCCAAGATACAACAACAGCGCAACTACAACGTATGAATTTCTTAGCTAAAGGGTTTGAAACTGACATTCAGAACAGGCGCAACAAAGTTTTAACTTCTTTGTATAACGCAAACTTGGCTTTCCAAAGAGACACATCTGAGGATAACTTAGAAAAGATTAGGCAAGCTGAAACTGATATAGTGAACTTTAACTACCAATTCCCGTACAATGGTATTTCTAGGGATACTATCATCTCGTCACTTGGGGGCAGAGAAGAGAATAGGCTAAAAACAGAAACATACGGCGGAGTGCTACTTGAAGACAAAGGGGTCTTGTATATGCTTGAACCCTTCTTAAGGCACACTAGACCGAAACCATATGGCGGTAGCAACCCCGAAGGCGTAATGGATACGTTATTCCCCGACGAAGAGGACTAAACTCTCCATACCCGTATACCTCGCACCCCGTCTTCGATAACGACCTTGTGTACCGTGTTGTACTTTAGTCGCTTGAAGACGGGTTTCATTTCCTTCCAAGAGCCATCTGGGTTTAGGCAGGGTATAAAGAATGAATACCCCACCTTAAACTTCTTCCAGTTAACCTCGTACGCTATCTTCTCCACTACCATCTTCAACCTGCACCATAGGGGTCATGTCAATAAAGTCTGTGTGGGAAGCATCAAACACTAAACAGCGTACGCCCGGAGATACAATCTTAGAACCCTTAGCCAGACGCTTGTTGCAAACCTCAAGCAAAATGCCCTTGCGCTCCAAATCCTTTATTGTGTCCTTGTAGTTTATTTGTGCATGTACGCAATCATCTCGGAACGCCTTAACTACTATAAACACTTTCTTAGTATCCGGCTCATGCCGTATTAGCAGCGGGCCTTTTGGTTCCATAATAGGAAACTTAGGTTTTTGAGTACGCTGGTCTACACCGTCGTCTACTACGAGCATATTAGATTGGTGCCGGTTAATGAAATCGCCAACTACGCCGCTGGAGTCGCTTACAGGCGCTTTAGTATCGTCCCGCATGTTGACTAAGGAGTTTGTAATTTTTAGGTATATGCGGTTTAGATTCCAACCCTCCAATAACCCTAAGCGGTAAGCGATTCGTCCCCCGGCAAAATTAGCTGCTACTACAGCGGACCAATTACGTTCTCGTTGAGTTAGGTTAAGCTCTCGGTCTATCTTAGCTTGTATCTTGAGGACTAGGCTTTTTACTTCCTCTAGGTTCGCAATTACGTATTGCATGTAAACCTCACCCGCCCAACCATAGTTGTGGTTCAAAGTATGGTCTAGAAGTTCTTTGCCTTCTTTTGTACTTATTACAGTTTCATCCGTATATCCAATCTTAAACTCCAACAGACGCATCATTTCGCCATCTGGGTTGTTCTTAATTAGACTAAGCTTTTCGGCAAACGAGGCATTGGAGCTAGATAAGGATATGGTACGCCAAGTGGTATTGTTCTCACGCAACTCGTTCGCGTTTTGTTTGGCTTTGTCTTTGCCTCTACCCTGCGAATAAGCGTACAGCATTGTGGATATGTCTTCGGGTTTCCAGTTGGTAATTTCGTCCATGGTGTTAACAATGTTGTTCAATATACCTACTTTAATAATCCTGCCAACTGCTGTGTCCTCTGGTGTACCAAGGAGTGCCTCGGGGTCGCCAAATACACTGTTAGCCACACGTAAGATGGTCGTCTTTCCTGTGCCTGAATCTGGGTGAATCATGTTAATGACTGCACCTTTTTGGCCGGTAAACTTGAGCAGTGGCGCACCAAACCCGCTAAGGGCGGCAAATGCCTGCAGCTCTAAACCTTCTCGTCCGTACATGGCTATGGCTTTTTTCCAATTTTCTAGCGTACCTTTGGGGCGAAAGTACTCTACAAGAGTCTTGGTAACGCTAGAAGGGGGGCTATGGTAGACGCCCTCTGCTGTTATTTCTCTTTCTCCCGCTATAAATTTGCTGTCGTTATCCGCCCAGCCAAACTGTAATCTCATAAGCTCTGCTGCCTTTTTATGTTGTAGCTCCGTAACAGAAGCAATTAGGTACTCTACAATTAGTTTGCGCCGATTTTCGGTAGCAACTACCCCATACTTAGATAGCGTCTGGGCAAGCTCTCGCCTATCCGTGACTGCTGTATTAGGTACGATAAACTCCCTGACTCCGTCCTTGGGCATGTGGTGCTTAATTACCGCCACGAAGCCTGCTACAGGGTCTTCCATAAGTTTGTATACGTACAGGTCGTTGTGGTAAATCAGCTTCGGCGGAAGCTCTTCACCGTCTTCTTCGTAAGCCACGTAAATGCCGCCGTTCTTACCACGAAAGTATGGCTCAGGCAGCTTTGGTATTTGGTGTATGTGCGTAACCCCGCTAGCACTTTCTACAGCGACATCAACCTGCTCTGCGGGGGCACGGGCTATGGCTTTGCCTAGTACAATGGGGCTTCTTATCTTGCCCCTGTGGGGGCATCCTTCGCATCCACCGGGGTTATTTATTTCAAACTCCTCACAGGTATGAGGGCCAGCTATGTGAAGTATCTTCCGCTCAACTTCTATTGGGTCGTAGTCCGGGTGCCCCGAGGACAATTTGTGTATAGCTTCGTTGCCATCTGAGCAAAATTTGGCTACAGATAACCCGTCAAACCAACGGGGTTCAGACAATGTTGCCCTATCCAAGTAACAGCTATTAAGCTGTTTGCAGCCATCACCTTTAGCCGCCCGTTGCATGATACGTTTGAAGCTAGTATCGGCGTTAGCAAGTAAAGCTTGGCCCAGTGCGCTCATTCCGCGTCTTGGCTTTGTGCTTTCTACTGAACCTTCCTGAACCCCAAACAAAGAACGGATAGAACTAAACGGTATCGGGGCAGCTTCCCTGATTAACACAACAGGCTTTTCGGGAACTCCGGTAGCGTCACCTTTAAAGTTTTTACTGCGAAGCGGTCTAAGTACTCTAGCAGCCTCAAATACTTTAGTGTCTATGTAAAAGTTATGCGTTATACACGCCTGCCTAAAACGCTTAGCAACTACGTCCCATTCGTCCTTTGGTACGTCTTCTTGCAGCGGCCAATAGGCATGGATGCCGTTACCGGAGTTTATTATCAGAGGCGGGGGTAAGTTTGTTTCCTTGCAGAATGCCTTTAACGCCTTCAGCCCATCGGTTTGGGTTTCATACCCTTGTGGTCTTCCAGTCTTTTCGTCAATCGCGGACTTGTTCTTGCCGCAATCTATGTCTACCCAAAAAGACCGCAATGACTCTACGTTGTCTTGGGTTCTGTTTTCTCCCGTCTTGTACTTACCTAGGCCAAAGAATACGCACCAGCGTTCTGATCCGTATTTCTGTATAGCCGCATCCAGCTCTGCCCTAGTCTCGAACATAAAGCTTCGGACTTTGATTTTGTCTTTGACGGCTAAAAACCCATACCATCCCCCTGCTGGACGGACTAGGCTTATCAAGTCGATATCGTTCATAAAGTCACTGTTGCAGTTTGGCCATATACCTTTCTATTTTTACGGCTGTCGGCGGCTTTGGACTCGACGCGCCGACAAACCAGTTATACACAGTCTGTCGGCTTACACCTAGGTAGTCAGCTATATAGGACGCAGAAACACCGTGTTTGATGCACATACGCCCTAGCTTGACTCCTAGGTTTTTCCGGTTTGCGGCCTTGTTAAGCTGAAGCAGCCTTACGCTGTATCCATGGCTCATTAGTTGTCATCGCCCCATTCGTCAATAATTGAAGCTAAGTCCTCGTCTTTCTCAGCTGGGACAGCCTCCTGTTTTTTGGGGCGTTTTACTGGCTCTTTAAATACTTCGTCTTCTGGCTCTTCTGGCTCTTCTGAGCGCTGGACAGCAGCTTTCGGTTTCGGTTCAGGGATTGCAACGGGCGGCTGTTTGGTTACACCATCTACTTGAGCAACAGTAATTCTAGTGTAGCGCTCAGCTTCAGGCTTAGCCTGTGCAGCAAGCACGGTATCGTACTCGTCGTCGCTAATCTCGCGCACGGGGGAGAACAGCAACTCCATAGTTTCGGCGTTATCGTCAAAAGCTATATTGGTTACTACGCCATCTGGGGACCTACCGTTGGCTACGATAAACTTAATGTATGCCTCAAACGGGTGTACGTTACCAGCGCCCTTGCCAAACAAAGACTTAGCTGGGATTTGGAACTGGTATACTTCGCCAGACGTATCGCCTTCGAGTAGGACAGCTATACGACGCTGGTAGCGACATGCTTTGCTATTGCCCTCCCCAGAACCGGCTACGTTCATAGGACAAGTTTTGCAGGTTTTAGCCTGCTTATCGGCGGCTGCTTGCTCGGGGTAATCACCTTTGTTAGACCAGCAGTTCGGCAACGTTGCTTCCTTGTCCGGGTCAAACTTTTCTTTGTAATAGATACGAGATACTTCTGGCAACATAGCCACAATGATGGCATTAAACTCGCCACGTATAGCATCACCTACTTGCTTGCCGTTGATGATCTTACGAAAAGCCCCGTTCTTAGCGACAATACGACGGCTAGATATGGTTATAGTCTGGGCTAATTGCGCACCAAGTGCGGTCATTCTGCGCCCAGAGGCGGATACGTTTTTCTGCTGGGTAAAAATTTCTACATCGTTGCTCATGTAAGCTCCTATGTGTTTCTTGGTTTAGTTATACGGATTACGTATTTGCTGTCAGCTTGTAGGCCAACCGGCAGTTTATCTGGATTTTCTTCCAGAAATTCTTTCATGTTAGTAGTATGTATTCGTTTTTCTAGCAGGTGGAAAGCTTGGTTTTCTTGTATGAACTTGTACATCTGGTCCCAATCAGAAGCCCAGTATCTAGTATTTACGAGCCTAGATACAGTTCCATGAGCGGTTCTAAGTCCCTTGGCTTCCTGCTCATCGCAAAGCTTAAGTAGCTCTGCGTCTATGATTTCCATTTTGCTTTTCAAAGTTTTTATTTCATCTTCTTTACCCCGCACAGCCTCTCGTAACTTCACATAGGCCGCAACGAGTTTGTCTGCGGTTGGCGTTGACATGTATACTCCACTTTTGCTTCAAGGGGTAACCAGTTTATCAACCGACTTGACAATGTCAACTACTTTTTTCAACTTCTTGATGGTAGAGGTCTACGATTTTATTGTGGTTTAAGATGTTGTTTTGCAACATGTTATACAGTCTATGCTCTACTTCACTGCCGGTTATATGCACCACGGTCATATTATTTTTTTGTCCGGGGCGGTTAATTCTAGCGTTGGCTTGCAGATAAGTTTCTACGCTGGTAACAGGCGCGTACCATATGATGGTGTCGGCTGCGGTAAGAGTCAGTCCGTGAGAGGCAGCCTGTGGCTGGATAATCAGCACTTTGGGGTCTTCTTGCTTTTGGAAATCGTCAAATATCTGGCTGCGCTTGTTCAAAGATACGCTGCCGGACACGATCTCGCTGCTGATTTTCTTCTTGTCGAGAAATTCCTTAAGAAGCTCTATCGTATGGGTGAAGGGGACAAACACGAGCACTTTGTGGCTAGCTTCGGTTATGACTTCGTAAACAACGTCTAAGCGGTTCTTAACGTCGAACTGTATAACTTCGCCAGTGTCCGAATATACTGCCCCACCTGATATCTGTAGCAGCTTGTTAAGGTTTGTAGCTGCGTTAACAGAAGTAACGTCTTCGCCAGCGGCTTGTATAGCCATTTGCTTCTTTAAAAGTTTGTAATACTTTTCCTGCTGTGCAGTCAACGGAGCGTCTCTTTCAACGTACAATACATCGGGCAAATCCAAACACTGTGCTTTTTCAAACCTAATAGCGGGCTGTAAAACGGCGTGTACTATTTTGTCTGAGTTATGTTTTGGCCTCCAAATGTATTGCGTAATTTTCTGCATAACCAAATCGCGGTACTGGCCGAAGTACTTAGGTATTTTTTGCGGGCTGACCAGTTTGGCTAGGCCGTAGGCGTCGAGAGGGGATTGCGCGGCTGGCGTACCAGTTAGCATCCAAAGCCACTCGGTCTGGTCGCTTATCTGTTTAAGTATTTTCCAGCGGTTGGTCTGTTGGTTCTTATAGGCAGAGGCTTCATCTACAACCACCATGTCAAAGCCGCCGTTCATAATTTCGTCTTTGACTACACCAACGCCATCAAAGTTTATAATCACAAACTCTGATCCGGCGTTTATTACTTTCTTACGCGTATCAGAGGTACCGTGGGCTACGGAACAACTACGGTGCATGGCAAACTTGAATAAGTCCTGCTGCCATGCGGACTTCATAATAGACAACGGGCAGATAACTAGTACCCTATTTACAATCCCCTTCTGCATTAGATAATCCACCGCCCATATCACAGAGGCAGTTTTCCCAGTCCCCGCTTCGTTGAAGCAAAACGCCTTTTTGTGCAGGGTCAAGAACGACGAGGTATCTTTCTGGTGCGTAAACGGAACTAATTTGCCCGACCACTTATAGTCTCTAAGTATGGGGGAGGGCACGTTTTTAGCACCTACCTGAGCTAGCGTTTGGGCTTCTTCAAGCTCCCACTTTACGGCAACATCAAACATGCCGTTTTCTTCCTTTAAGACCTTGGAATTTTTTATCTTTTCCGTGACGAGGTGAGGGCGTCTAGTCTTAAGAACTAGAGCTTTGTTCTTAACTACTTGCATTGGTTATTTCCCTTTGCGTTCCCGTTTGCTGGTCTCAGACACCAAGTTGCCTTTAGCGTCCCTGCGGAATGAACGGTTGCGTGATGCTGGCTCTACTTTTACTCCGTCTCCATTAGTGCCACCTTTATCCATTGCCCTTACGTGGGCTACGTCTTTGCCGTCACCCTTGTTTACTTTGCCGTCTCGCATAGCTTTGCGTCTGGCAGCGTTACGCTTGGCGCGGTTTTTCTTCTGCTCCTCGGAGCCTTGGTATTTGTCGTATTCTTCTCTGTAGTTTCTAGCCATAGTTATCTACCCCTGTGATGCTCACATGACTTAACTGGACAAAACCCACATAACGGGCCGCTTATTGCGTTCCATACATCTGATTGCTCAGCTACTTCTAGCTTTTTGAGGGAATCATCAAACGTAGCGAAATAGGATTTCATTAGTTCCCTCTTATGCTCTTTCTTAATGAAGTCCCCACTGACTAGGTATGCTAACGCAGACTTAATGCTATGTATTTCTGGGAAGTGTACAAATATAGCAGCGGCTAGCATGTCTAGTTGGGCAGTATCCGCGTACTTAGCGTTTTTGCCCGTCTTGTAGTCAACAAGGTATGCCTTGTCTTTGTTTACGATCAGCAAGTCAGCTATGCCGCGATACCATACGTCTTTTGCCATAAACTTTGTAGGTTCGTAGTTTTGCCCGTCGTAGGCTACCCCTAAGCGTAGTTCACAATGTTTCTCACCGGCGATGCTTTCAAGTGCCTGTAAAGGCGCTAAGATATACTTAAACTTCTCCGGTATCTCTACGCCATCCTTTATATAGTCTTCAGCAGCTTTGTGTACCTGATTACCATAAATCGTGGCTTCGTTGCCAAAGTCCTTAACATCTTTTGCAACCTTCAGATGGTAGTACTTTTTCGGGCACTGATCGAAGGTCTTGATGCTGCTGTAGGACCACGCTTGGCTGGGCTTATTCATCTTCGGTTTCCTTTCTTGGGTCCTTTATCTTTTTTCAACCCGTTGACTTGCGTTTTGGCATAAGAAGCAAACACACTGCCTTTAATACCGCTGGCCCCAATTGGTATCTGCTGTACCTTCCCACCCGCAGCTTCCCACGCGGCCACCTCTTCGGCCAGTTTATTGCGCAGCGCCTCTCTATCTACTTCCCCGCTGTCGATCAGCCGCGAAAACTTGCGGGCCTCAATCTGCTTGTTGCTTAGTACTCGTGGCACTGTCTTTACCCCCATTATGGCAATCTTCTCCGTGGTAACATTTCGCACAGACTGGAACTATTCTATCGTCTGGACTCAATATAAGTACGGGCGTATACGTACTGCATACGTTGTTTACGATGTTACCCCACGATGCCGGGTCACACTTACACTGTTGTATTGTTGTCGTCATTTTTTTTCTGCTCGTGGCAGTCTTTGTCATGGGCGCAGTTCAGGCACAGCACGCCTTCTGTGTAGACGGGGTTATTGCAGATGGGGTTCTTGTTCTCGGTGCCCCACGTACCGTCAGCGCAGACGCAGATCATTTATCCCCCTTCTTGAACTTGCCATCCTTACCCCGATTGTCATTGCGCTGTGCCTTCCGCAGCTCCTGCACCAGCATCTCTTTCTCCCCGCGCAGCACTTCGATATCCCGCTTTAGCCCCT
>Ga0208644_1002378_pt1 | contig 15056 bp, 21 predicted proteins | sample VirMetDEL_Nov_18_FD_184517 | JGI IMG/M metagenome (GOLD analysis project Ga0208644, IMG submission 184517) | Aqueous microbial communities from the Delaware River and Bay under freshwater to marine salinity gradient to study organic matter... | ecosystem: Environmental > Aquatic > Marine >... | reverse complement strand
ATTCGGAATCTCTCGGAACCAGCCGGAACCAGCCGGAACCGACTGGACTCGAGGAGGATCGACTGGGATCGGGGCGGACTGAGCCGAGACTGGTCACGGCGTATGAGGCGGCCGGCGACTTTGTTGAGTCGGTGGACCAATTCGCCGAGCGTGTTTATGGCCTCCGGCTTATGGACTGGCAAAAGGTCGCGTTGGCTGGGCAACTCTCTTATGCGACGCTCGAGGATCGGGAGACCGGCACGTTGGTTCACCGCTCGGCTTGTATCTCGACCGCCCGGCAAGTCGGAAAGTCGTCGTGTTTGAAAGTGTTGGCGTCATGGTGGGCGACCGTCATGGCCGGCATCCGCGGCGAACCGCAGACCGTCATGATCGTCGCCAACGAGTACGAGCGCGCGTCGATCCTGTTTCGTGAAATGGAGCCGATCCTCGCCGAGAAGTTCGGCGCCAAGTCGTACAAGTCGTTCGGCCGTGAGTCCCTCACGTTCCCGGACGGCTCAACGATCCGGCTAGCGGCCGCCACGGCCGGCAAACACGGCTATTCGGTGGACCTCCTCCTTGTCGACGAAATTTGGGACATCAAGCCGCAAGTGATCTACGGCGCGTTGAAGCCCTCCCAGATCGCCCGACGTTCGCCGCTCATGTCGTGTTGGTCGACGGCCGGCGACGCGTCCTCCACCGTGTTGATCTCCATGCGTGAGCAGGCGATTGCATGCATTGACAAGGGGCAGACGTCGCCCATGTTCTTCGCCGAGTGGTCACCGCCGCCCGGCGTGTCACCAGCCGACCGAATGTGGTGGCCGTGGGCTTCGCCCGCGCTCGGCACGACGATCACGTGGGAGGGTCTGGAGGAGGCGTACGCCACGATCCCGTTGGCCGAGTTCGTGCGCGCCCACCTGAACTTGTGGCAAGGGTCCGTCAAGTCGTGGATCCCGAACGTGTGGGGCGACCGGCTCACCGACACGCCGATCCCAGCCGGCGGCGTTCTCGCGATCGAGACGTCCCTCGACGAATCACGCTATGTGGCCGTCCGCGCCGTCGCCGTGGAGGACCGAATCGTCGTCGACACCGAATTCGTGGTCGAGTCCATGGCCGCCATGTGGGGCGAAGTCACCCGAGTCATGGCCGACCCCACCGTGCAACTACGTGTTCCACCCGGACTAGTCGAACACGTGCCACCCGACTTCCGACGGCGCACCGAGATCGTCGGCTACCGCGAACTCAAAGCACAGACGCCGATCGTCCGCGCCCTGATCGTCGAGGACCGCCTCCACCATGTGCCCGGCAACGAGGCGCTCGCCGAACACGTCAACCGTGCCGTCATGGTCAAGACAAACGACGGCGCCCCGTTGTCCTCCCAGAAGTCACCCGGCCCGATCGAGTTGGCGCGCGCCATGGTGTGGGCGGCCGGCGCCGCGGCGATCCAACGGCGTCGTCCGAAGGCCGCGTTCGCCATGGGAACATGACTGGGAACAAGCCGATCATCGTGGGATAATCCGCCCATGGCACTCTTCCGAAAGAACGCCGCACCGGCGTTCGGCGCCGAGACGATCAAGGCCGCCTCGGGGAGCGCCGCACAAGTTGGCCAGTTCTTCACGTACACCGTCGGGGCGACTGAAGAACTGGTCACGCAACTCCCCACGATCCAGCGCGGCGTCCAAATGATCACGTCCGTCGCTGGTTCGTTGGGCTTCAAGCATTACACCCTCCAATGGACCGGCGAAGAGTACGAGAAGATCTACCTCGAACTCGAACGCTGGATGATCCAACCCGACCCCAAAGTCACCCGGAACTTCCTGATCTCCAACACCGTCACGGACCTCATCATGCGCGGCCGGAGTTTCTGGTACGTCACATCGAGGAGCCAAGCGACCGGCCGGCCGTTGTCGTTCACGTGGCTCCCGGCCGCGATGGTGAACACCCTCGACCAAGCCGGCCCCCAATGGTTCGGCCCCTCCAACGAGATCACGTTCAACGGCATGGAACTCGACCCCCGTGAAGTCGTCCAGTTCTTGTCCGGCACCCAAGGCTTGGTTTACACCGGTGCCACCGCCATGAAAACCGCGCTCCGTCTCCAGTCCGCCGCCGAACGCTTCGCCGTCAACGAGATCGCCGCCGGCTACCTCCAGCAACGCCCCTCCAGCGAACCCATGAGCGCCGAGGACCTCGGCGAACTCGCGCAAGGATGGGCGAACGCTCGACGCGTCTCCGCCGTCGGCGCCCTCAATTCCGAAGTCGAGTGGCACGAATTCGACTCGGATCCGTCGAAGTTGCAACTCGTCGAAGGCCGCCAATTCCAGACGCTCGAATTGTCGCGCGCGATCGGCGTCCCCCCGTACCTCCTCGGCATCGGCGTCCCCGGATCGTTCACCTACCAGAACGCCCAGCAAGCCCGACAGGATCTTTACCTTTTCGCCGTGAAGCAGTACCTCGACTGCATCGCCGAGACGTTGAGCGCCAACGACATCCTCCCAGCCGGCCGGTACATCGAATTCGACACGCATGACTTCCTTGAGGTCAACGACATGAGCGAGAATGGGGTCAAGGTCGAGGACTCGGCCGAAGTACGTGTCAATCAGGAGACCCCAGCATGATCCGCCTCACCGCCGAATTGCCGACAATCGACGCCGCCGCCGGCGACGACAAGCCGGCCACCGTCACCGGGATCGCCGTACCGTGGTCGCCCACCACCGCCGTCGTCTCCAACGGCCAGCGCGTCGCGTTCGCCCGAGGCGCGTTCGACGTCAACCAGAAGCCGGCCAAACTGCTTGAGAACCACGATACCGGCCAACTCCGCGGTGTCGTCAACTCACTCGCCGACATGGACGAGGGCCTCGGCTTCACCGCCACGTTCGCCCGAACCAACGCCGCGGCCGACGCCATCGAACTCGTCAAAGCCGGCGCCTACGACGCCGTCTCCGTCGGCGCCGAGCCGATCGAGTCGTACTACGACAAAGAACTCAAAGCCACCGTCGTGACCAAGGCTCACCTGGCCGAAATCTCGCTGGTGGCCATGCCGGCGTTCACCGACGCCCGTATCACCGAGATCGCGGCCGCCTCCCCCGAGGAGGAGACCGCCAGCCCCGAAGAAGAACCCAACCCAACCCAAGACTCCGAGGAGGAGAACATGGAAGCCCAGCCCACCCCCGTCGAGGCGGCAGTCGCCACGACCCCGATCTACGCCACCGCCGTCAAGCGTGAAGCCAAGTTGCCGACTGCCGTCGAGTACCTCGCCGCCGCGATCGCCGGCGGAGACGCATGGCACCGCATGAGCGACGCCCTCAAGGCCGCCGCCCCCGACGTGGTCACCACCGACACGCCCGGCGTACTGCCCCAGCCGATCCTCGGACCGGTCTACAACAATTTCCGCGGCTTGCGCCCCGTCGTCGACGCCATTGGCCCGAAGGCGATGCCCGGCGGCGGCAAAGTGTTCATCCGCCCGGAGGTCACCACGCACACCTCGATGGCCGTGCAGTCCGCCGAGAACGCGGCACTCCAGTCCGGCACGTTCGTCATTTCGTCGAACCAAGTCACCAAAGGCGCCTATGGCGGCTATGTGACGATCTCCGAGCAGGACCTCGACTGGACCGATCCGGCCGTGTTGAGCCTCATCCTCGACGACATGGCGCGTATCTACGCCAACACCACGGATGACGTGGCCGCCGATGCGCTCCTTGCCGGATGCTCGCAGTCCGCCGTCCTGACCGACCCCACGTCGGCCGCCGAATGGGTGAGCGACATCTACGACGCCGCGTCGACGATCCTCACCAACTCGAACGGCAACTTGCCGACCCACCTGTTCCTGTCGCCGAACATGTTCGGCTACTTGGGCAAGTTGGTCGACACCGCCGGCCGCCCGTTGTTCCCCCAAGTCGGACCGATGAACGCGTTCGGCGCCATGTCGCCCGGATCCACCGACGCCGTCGCGTTCGGTCTCCGCGTCGTCGTGGACCGCAACTTCGCGGCCGATACCGTGATCGTGGGCGACGCCTCCGGCTTCGAAATCTTCGAACAGCAGAAGGGCGCTATCAGCATCGACAACCCCTCGACGATCTCGCGCACGATCGCATGGCGCGGCTACTTCGCCACGCTCATGATCGACGCCACCAAGTTCGTCAAGTTGACCTGATCCCTAAGCACGGCAACGCAAAGGACGAGGGTCTGAGTCATGGCAACTTTCACAGTCATTGAGCAGATGAGGCTCGACGACTATGCCGTGATTCAGACCCTCGAGGCCACGGACATCGGCGTCGGTCAGACGTTCACGTTGGCCGGATGCGACTCGACGTTGAACGGCACACAGACCGCGTTTGCGATCCCGACCGGCTTGTTCGTCGGGGTCTCGGACGAGGGCGACTTACTGTTCAACAACGATGCGATCATCCCCAACCAGATCCTCTTCTACGACGCCGGCGACGACATTGCGCGCGCGGCCGTCATCCCCAACGGCACACTCACGTGGTCGATCTCATGCACGTGGACCACGTCGGCCCTCGTGACCGAATTCTTGGGGATCTCGGCCGCCACCGCGAACGACACCGCCTACATCGCGACATGCGTCTCGGCCGCCAACGCGTACTGCTTCCGTGCCCGTCAACAGGCCGGCTACCACGACGAACCCGGCACCGTCCCGGACGCGTCCGCCCAACTCGGCGCGACGCTCATGGCCGCAAGCCTCTATCGTGAACGTGGGAGCGTCGACTCGTTCGCGTCGTTCTCCGACATGACGATCAACCAGCCGACCGGCCTCACTATGGGCCGCATCAAGCAACTCCTCGGCATACGCCGAAGTCAGGTGGCGTAGTGTGGCCGGCTCCGGGATCTTCGTCGAGGCCACAACGGCGCTCGTTGACGCGCTCACCGCGCTCGGCCTCGCCCCCGTGCAAGACCCTCGGAACGCTCGACCGATGTCGGTGTTCGTGGAGCCTCCGTCGTTTGACAATTTCAACGCCGGCTTCGTCAACGCCGTCGCCGACCTCACGTTCACGATCCGAGTGTTGGGAGCGCCACCCGGCAACCAAGACTCGACGGACTACATCCTGACCACCGTGGACACGATCCTCAACTCCGGCGTCGTGTTCACCTCCGGCCGGCCCACCGTGGCCGTCGTCGGAACCCAAGAACTCCCGGCATACGACCTCACCGTGAGAATGAGCGCTCGCCGCTCCTGAACAGAAAGAACCCAACAATGGCCACCACCACATTCCTCGGGAACGCAACGATCAACTTGACCGTCGGCGCCACCACCACCGACCTCACCGACAACTGCTCCAAGTGTGAGATCAGCCTCACCAAGGAGGCGCTCGAGACCACCGCGTTCGGCGGCACGGCGCGAGTGTTCACTTCCGGGCTGGAGAACAACGAAGTCACGTTGACGTTGTTCAACTCGTACGGCGCCGGCGAAATCGAAGCGATCCTCTACTCGGCTTGGGGAACCGCCGCCACCTTGGTGATCTCGCCCTCCGGCACCACCGAATCCGCCTCTAACCCGGAATACACCCTGACCGACTGCTACCTCGAAAAGATCACCCCGATCAACTCGGCCGTCGGCGAACTCTCGGTCGTCGAGGCCGTGTTCAAGGGCGGCTCCTCGGCGCGCGACATCACCGCCCCGTGATCTAGTACCCTCCAGTCACCAACAACCGACGGAGGACAAGAATGAAACTCACGCTCAAGGTAGACCAAGGACAAGGCGAATACGAGGTCACCACGAACCTCTACGTCATCGTCACTTGGGAACGCAAATTCAAGCGCAAGGCTTCAGACTTGGCCACGTCGGGAATCGGCATGGAGGACCTCGCATTCATGGCTTACGAGGCAACGAAACTTGCCGGCGTCACCGTGCCAGCCATGTTTGACGACTTCGTCAAGCGTCTCGTCACTCTTGAGGTCGTTGAAGGTGAATCGGCAAACCCTACCGAGGAGGCTACCGGCGGCAACTAGCGCAAGTTTGCGCCGCCACCGGGTATTGGCCTCCCGACATACCATTCGACCTCGATGACCTAGCCACAGTCGTCGAGGCGATCAACGAGGACAGAAAAGGAGGACAAACATGAGCGCATCGGTCAGTCTGGACACCTACGGCCTCCAGCAAGCCCTCAAGAACCTCCAGAAGATCGACCCGGCGCTTCGCCGCGCCGTCCTCAAGGACATCAAGAAAGCCGCCGAACCTCTCACCACCACAATCAACAACCGTGTCCCCGGTGCGCCGCCGTTGTCCGGCATGAACAACAAAGGCCGGACCGGCTGGGACAAAGTCAAAAAAGTCGTCGTAAGCCTCAACACCAAAAAGCCTCGACGACAACTTGACCGACCCGGCTACGACCAAATTGCCGTTGTTCGCGTCATCACCAAGGGCGCCCCCGTCGCGATCGCCGATATGGCCGGCAAAGCCGGAGGCACCAAGTCACGCGCCCCCGTCGGCCGCCGCCGCCCCAACTTCGCGTCGGCGCTCGGCTCCCGTCTCGGCGACGCCTCGAGATTCATGTGGCGTGATGTCGACGCGCTCCAAGCCGAAGCCGAACGTGCCCTCAAGCCGATCATCGACAAGGTGATGGCCGACGCCCAGAAAGACCTCTCGTAATGGCCATTTCCATCCCCCTCGTCTCCGAATGGAACCCCGGCGGCATCAACAAAGCGATCGCCGACTTCAAGAAACTGGAGACCACCGGACAGAAGGCACAATTCGCAATCAAGAAAGCGGCGCTACCAGCGGCCGCGGCGCTCGTCGCCGTTGGTGCGGCGGCCGTGTCAAGTATTGCGGCCGGCGAAGCGTTCTCGACCGCGAACGCCCGAGTGTTGCAAATCAACGAGTCAATGGGCCTGTTCGGCACCGAAACCAAAGCAGTCACGGACCGACTGCTACGACTGGCCGAAGCAACAGGCCGCCAAACAGGCATCGACAACCTTTCGATCAAAGCAACGCAGGCGAAGTTGTTGACGTTCAAGAACCTCGCCGCCACGGCGGACACGGTGGGTGGAAGTTTCGACCGGGCAACAATGGCGGCGCTCGACATGGCGGCGGCCGGATTCGGTTCAGCAGAACAGAACGCCGTGCAACTCGGCAAAGCGCTCGAGGACCCCGTCAAGGGCATCACCGCGTTGGCCCGTTCTGGCGTCACGTTCACCGAGCAAGAAAAAGAAAAGATCAAGACGCTCCAAGAAACAGGAAAAACGCTCGAAGCGCAAAACCTCATTCTGGAGGCCGTCGAGAAGCAAGTCGGCGGAACCGCGAAAGCCACCGCGAACGACACCGACAAAATGAAGGAAGGCTTCAAGCAGTTCCAACAGCAACTCGGCTCGGCCCTGTTGCCGGTGCTTCAACGAATCACCCCATTTCTGACTGGTCTCGCATCATGGGCCACAAAGAACAAAACGGCGTTCATTGTTATCGCCGCCGTCATCGCCGGGATCGCCACCGCGATCCTCGCCATGAACGCCGCAATGGCGATCTACAACACGATCCAAGCCGTCACCACCGCGCTCAACGCAGTCCTCGGCACCTCGTTCTCGGCGTTGTGGGTCGCCACCGGCGCCGTCATCATCCTCGGCATTGTCGCCGCCCTCATCGCCCTCCAAGTGAAGTTCGACATCTTCGGCAAGACCATCAACTTCCTCAAGGAAGCGTTCAACTTGTGGTGGTCGACCGTCAAGACCGTGTTGGGCCTCATCAAGAACACCGCGGTCGGAGTGTTCAACACGGTCGGCGGCGCCGTCAAACTTTGGTACACCGTCGTCCGCACCTACATTGACGCCCTCTACGGCGCGTTCAAGACGGTGTTCAACGCTGTGGCGTCATTGTGGAACAACACGGTCGGCAAACTCTCGTTTAAGGTGCCGGGCTGGGTGCCTCTCATCGGCGGCAAAGGCTTCGACGTGCCGGACATCCCCATGTTGGCTGAGGGTGGCATTGTCAGCGGCCCGACGCTTGCCATGATCGGCGAAGCCGGCCCCGAAGCCGTCATTCCGCTCGGCAAGGCCGGCATGATGGGCGGCAACACGATCAACGTGACCGTCACGTCCGCCGACCCGAACGCCGTCGTGGCGGCCCTCCAGCAGTACGTCCGACTTAACAACCGTCTCCCAGCTAACGCGATCGGCTGACCATGCCTGCAACCAACTGGACCGTCACCGTCAACTCGACGTCGTTCACGTCGATCACTCAAAGCTTGTCGTTCTCCGTCGGCCGCCCCTCATGGTTTGACACGTTCACCGGGAACAACTGCACGTTCACCGTCCGAAACAACACCGGCCAAGCGGCCGCCATAAATCAGGGCGACCAAATTGTCATCGGCAACGACCTCTCGACAACCCTCCTCTACTTCTACGTCGTCGAAGTCACGTTCCAAGATGAGATTGCCGCGAACGCGGACACGGCAACAATCACCGGCACCGACGCCCTCGGTCAAATGTCTTTGTTCTACGTGAACGACGACCCGATCATCGGCTACACGAACGCGATCTACCAAGCCGGCCTCATCGCACAAGAGGTGTACCCATTCGTCCCCCCGTATCCTCCGGCCTTAGCGATCAACGGCCGCGCAACCGTCTCGGACGCGTTCGAGCCGACGACCATCGGCCAACGCGTCGTCGAGCTGCTCCAGACCGAGAACTCGACGTTCTACTTCGACGGCGCCACCATTGAATTCCGAACGTCGGCCGCCCCCGTTGACTCGTTGATCGAGTTCACCACCGACGCCTCGACAGGGGTGATCTACGACGGACTGGTCCGAAAATACCCGAACGCGAACTACCCCAACGTCGTCAACCTCAACTCGACGACCGTCGGCACCACCTACGCCACGACACCCTCGAATTATGAGCGCAACTACAACCGCGACGTCCTGTTCAACACCGAGGCCCAGCAACAAGCACAAACCGACTACTTCGCGAACGTCCTAGCCGACGACACCCAACTTTACGTCGACGTCCGCTTCAACGATGTCGCCAACAACTCGACGCCCTACACGACGTTCCTTGACGCGATCGGCGCCATGTCAGGACAATACGCGCAACTCACTTACACGCCACCCGGAGGCGTCGCGACGACCTCGAAGTTCGTGATTGAGGGCGCCACCATGTCCGCCGTGCCCGGCCGTACCGAATGGAACGTGTCTATGTCGCCGACGATCTTGTATGACTTGTTCACGTTGGATTCGTCGACGTGGGGTATTCTCGGCACAAACAGACTTGGATGGTGAACTAATGGCAACCCAGTACACGGCAGGATTATCGGCAGGGGAAGTGTTGACGGCCGCCACGATGAACAGCATCGGAGCCGTATGGGAGTCCTACACGCCGACATGGACGGGAAGCACCAGCAACCCGTCGGTCGGAGCAGGATTCATCGAAGGCCGCTACTGTCGGATACAGACCCTCATCATCGTCAGCGGGCACATTATCCCCGGAGCAGGATGGTCGGCAGGTTCCGGCACCTATCGCGTCTCTCTCCCGATCAACGCCAGAGCCACCAACGCCCCGATCGGCTTCGCCGGACTGCTTGACGCGTCCGCAAGTTATGTCGGCTACACCGGAATCGCGACGCGAGTAAGTGCAACGACCGTCGAGTTCCGAATCGGCAACGGCGCGAGCGCATGGTCGCCGAGTGTTCCGATTCCTCTTACCCAATCCGATCAAATGAAATTTACCCTCATTTATGAGCAGGAATAACCATGACCTACGACCTCACCTCCACACTCGACCCCGACGAAGTGCCGACCGAATGGTGGCATGAGCGGATGCGCCACCATCGCGACCGTCTCCTCGCCGAATCCGACTGGACACAACTGCCGGACGCACCCGTCGACCGCCAAGCATGGGCCGACTACCGGCAAGCCCTCCGCGACTTCCCGGCAACATGGAAGCCCGGCCCCACCGTCACGTTCCCGGACAAACCATGAAACTCCCAATTGCGATCATCGGCATGACAGCCGTCCTCATCTGGTGGATCTTCGCATGAGCATCAACCCCTCCAAAGCCCTCATCGCCCTCGTGGCCCTCATCTGCATGACCGTCCTCCTCGCCGTCGGCTCGATCAGTACCGACCAAGGTCTCCCGATCATCACCATGATCGTCGGCTACTCGGTCGGCAACGGCATGAGCGCCCTCACCGGCAAACCAGTCGAGCCGATCATCAAAAAGAAGGTGCCGAAATGATTTCCACCACGACCAGCGTCTCGACGACCGCCGTGAAGGTCGTCTCCGCCGCCGTCAACGAGCCGCGGACCGTGATCGTCCGCCCAAGTGGGAACGACCTTTTCATCGGCGGCTCGGACGTCACGACTGACAACGGCCTCCTCATTTCCAACAACACAAACTTCACCGTGCAGATCCCCCAAGGGGAAGAATTGTGGGCCATAGTGTCCACCGGGACGCACTCGGTGACCGTCCTCACGTGGGCCGTCGAAACCGTATGACCGTCGGCAACGTGTTCAAGTCGTGGAACAAAGGGCTAACGCCCGGAGCGCCCTACGACCGACCCAGCCCGAACCTTGACGCGCTCCGCGCCTACCTAGCCGGCCGGTGGCATCTCAAGCATCTCGGCACCTACAACGTCCGCCCCATACGCGGCGGCACCTCATGGTCATCGCATGCGTTCGGCGCGGCCGTCGACCTCGGCTTCGGTGCCCGGCACGGTGGCCCCGGCATCGCCGTCCTCGAGGCCGACATCCTCCCATGGCTCATCGACAACTCCGCCGAACTTGGTGTCCAGCGAATCCACCACTACCAACGGCGCCGCTACTGGGAAGCCGGCCGAGGCTGGGTGAACAAGTCGCCCGGAGCCGGCAACGACTGGATCCACGTCGAGACCACCCGTGAGGCATGGGCGGACGCCCGTCCAGTCTCGGAGAGGCTCCTAGAAGCCTCTGTAAGCCCCTCCACGACGCCGACGGCACCGACACCGCCCAAGTATCCCGGACGGCCCGTGAAACGTGGTTCCACCGGCTTGAACGTCCGGCGGATTCAACTTCGCCTCCACCTCACCGCCGACGGCAAGTTCGGCCCCCAAACCGAGGCGGCCGTCCGCGCATGGCAGACCTCGAACGCCCTCCGGCCGGACGGCATTGTTGGCCCGATCACGTGGGCGCGCATGTTCGGTGCGTGACATCCCGACGCCGATTCGGTAAACCCACACTCGTCCCAGACCCCGACCTAGGAGACATCATGCAAATCAGACTTCGCGACCTCGCCATTCTCGGCTTCATGTTCGTCATGACGTTGATCGCCGGCAACGAGATCCTCCACCGCATCGTTGAGGACGACACGCCGCAAATCTCACCGGCGATCGTCACCGCACCGACACCGCGGACCGTCGTCATCACGCCCGTCCCCTCCACGCCGGCTCCGACGACCACCACCACCGCGCACGACGCCATGCAAGCCGACCTTGACCAACTGGCCCTCGACCCGTCCGTACCATGCCAACAATGGGCGCCCCTCGTCCTCGAAGTTGGCTGGCCCGTGGAGGAGGTCGTCAATGTCCTCGACGAAATGTGGCAAGAATCCCGATGCCTCAACATCATCCCCGGAGATCCTCGCTGGAACGGCGGCGACCATGGCCTCATGCAGATCAACGAAGTGTGGCGCAACGAGGTCGAGGACCTCTTTGGCTCATGGGAACGCATCAACGAGCCGGCCGTCAACTTGGCTATGGCGCTCGAGATTTGGCGTTGGCATGACGAGCATCGTGGTTGCGGCTGGGAGCCATGGTCGCGGCCGTGCCGATGAACGTCGACAAGCCCGGATGGATGGAGAACGCCGCATGCCTTGACATGCCGCTTGAAGTGTTTTTCCCCGGCCCCGGACGCCTCGGCGCCGCCGACACGCGCAAAGCGATCTCCGTGTGCCGTCAATGCCCCGTCGCCAACCAATGCCTCGATTATGCACTTCAATTCCCCGACATGGCCGGCGTCTGGGGAGGCACCTCACACCGTCAACGCATGAGGATCCACAAAGGTGCCACACGGCCGCATTATGATCCGCCACAACCAAACCAAGGAGAAAAAATGACTGACCCCGACCAGTCCACCAAAGCCGCGATCCGCGACGCGATCGAGTCAATGGACCGCGCCGAGCAAAGGATCCGCGACCTCACGTTCCAGATCGAAACGCTCGGCGACCATCGCGCCCAAATGCGTAAAGCCCTCAACGAACTCGTCCGCGTCGTCGAGGAGTCGCCCACCGGCCTCCCGTACCTCACCGCCTCGACACTTGAGGTGATCGTCGCGCTCAAGTTGGGAGGCTTCAATGATTGACCGGCCGCGCCTCCAACAACCGACCGCCGGCGCCTGTTGCCGTTGTGGTCGCGGCCTCGTCGGCGACGACATCTTCCATTGGTCGCCCGGCTCATGGTCCGTGTGGTGCTTCAAGTGCTACAAGGCCGAACACTTCCAAAACCTCGTTCGCCTACAGCAGGAGGACGACCGTGGCGTTTGATCTCTCCACCTACGCCACCGTCGAGGAGCGTCTCGCCCAATTCTGGGCGGCGAACCCCGACGGCCGGATCGCCACCGAACTCGTCCGCATGGACGACCACGCCGTCCTGTTCCGCGTCGAGGTGTACCGCCACCGCGACGACCAGCATCCGACCGCGACCGGCTACGCCCACGAAGAAAAAGCCGAACGCGGCGTCAACGCAACGTCGTGGGTGGAAGTGTGCGAGACGTCGGCCGTGGGTCGCGCGCTCGCCAACTGGACGTTCCAAGCCGGCAAACGTCCGTCCCGTGAGGAGATGGAGAAGGTGATCCGCATGGGCGGCACACCGGCCCCGTCCGGCGACGGTCCGACGGACGCACAACTCAAACTTCTCCGTGCGTTGAAGTATCAAGGAGACCCTCGAACGCTCACCAAGCGTGAAGCGTCCGCCGAGATTGACCGCCTCAAAGCCGCCCAGACCGACGAGGCGCCGTTCTAATGTGGCTCCCCGTCTCCGAAGCGGCGCTCGACCGAGGGCACCGCGAACTCGACCGGGTACGCCGTGAAGGTCTCCGAGCCGGCTACCGCCAATTCGCCGGCTACATCGCCGAAGCGCTTGTCGCTGAATACTTCCGTGATTTCAAACCCGAATTCGGTGGCCCCGGCAACGTCGACGTGATCCTTGAGGGCGACGTCCGCCTCGAAGTCAAGGCTCAAACAAGCCTCAATCATCACCTCAGCCGGAACTCGGTGTCGTGGGCGCCGCGCTACAAGCCGGGCTTCCAGCATGCGCTCATCTTCTGCCACTACCCCATCGTCGACAAGTCGTTCGACGCCGTCGAGAAAGCCGACGCCGTCCTTGTGAAGGGCTGGATCTCGGACGCGAACGCTCAACGATGCACCGTCCTCAAGAGAGGCCAGCCGGCGCCGCACACCAACCGCCTCCTCGACAATGACACGCTTGAGGTTCCCGACATGCACCTAGCGCCGATCGAAGATCTCGCCGACGCGCTCCGACTGTTCTACGGCGACCATGACCGAGTCTGAATTCCAGTCCGCCGTGATCGAGTACGCAAAAATGCGCGGCTGGATGGTCATGCACACTAAGGCCGCCCAGATCCGCCCCGGAGTGTGGGCGACACCGCTCCAAGGGAACGCCGGCTTCCCCGACCTCGTCTTGTGTCGACCCGTCAAGGGCGACCTAGTGTTCGCCGAATTGAAAAAGCAAGGTGGCCGACTGTCGGTTGGGCAGAAGGCTTGGATCACGGCGCTCCGCGCCACCGGCGCCGAAGTGCATGTTTGGTATCCCGACGACATGGAGGCGATCGTCAGACGACTATCAAGGAGTATCCCGTGAGGTTTGCGTATGCAGATCCGCCTTATTATCGAATGGGCAAACGCATTTATGGCGTACACCACGATGAAGCGGCAGTTTGGGATGACAAACAAACGCATTTGACTTTGGTTGACCGCTTGGTGAGCGAATTTCCAAATGGTTGGGCTATGTCGTGCAATCCTGCAGATCTTCAATGGTTATTGCCACACTGTCCGCCGACTGTGCGAGTAGCGGCATGGACTAAAACCTTCCATCAGATCCGGCCCTTGGCCTCGGTGCAGTATGCGTGGGAGCCGGTGGTGTGGAACGGTGGAAGGCAACTTCGTAACAGAAAGCCAATGGTGCGTGACTGGTTGAGTTGTGCCCGAAGCATGAAGAAAGGTTTGCCCGGTGCAAAACCCCACCAATTCAATTGTTGGGTTTTAGATCTACTCGGCTACGACCCTACAGAGGACGACATCGTAGATCTATTCCCCGGCACACACGGTATGGCGGCCGCCGCTACTCAATTGAGGTTGATATGAACCATTCATGGCAACAACCAATCACACCGCTTGAGGTCGCTCCCGACCGAAGCGACACGTGGAAGCGTGTCTTGTTCATCCGTCCCAGCGGAGAGCATGGTTGGGAAGTCATCACCACGTCCGGCGCCCGATGGTCGTCCGAGCGCGCTCTCATCCGTCCGGCCCGACTGGACGACTGACACCGTCCGGCTACGATCGCCGGCTACAACCGACCACGACGGCCCTCGACCGAGGAGGGCGTTAGACCCGACCGACACGCAATTGGTCAGAGGTGACACACGGAGACGTGGGTAGACCTCCATGCTCGACATGGGGGAGCGGCGTCACCGAACGACACAAACGGCCAACGGTGTCCGCCCTACTCAATCCGGCTACCGGGGCTAGTTGCCCGAAGTGTGGGGGGCACAACGCGCCAACCCTCGCACCGTAGGATGAGGACGCGAGGGGTGCCCTTCCCCGAAGCGTCGACCGGCGAAGCCGGCAAGGAGAACACAATGGCCGGCAACCCGATCTACAGCACACCCCAATGGAAAGCCCTACGCCGCCAAGTCCTCGACGAAGAACCCACCTGTCATTGGTGCCACCGCCGACCCTCCACCCAAGCCGACCACCTCATCGAACTCGACCGAGGAGGAGACCCCTACGACCGCACCAACCTCGTCGGCTCATGCGCCTCATGCAACGCCAGCCGAGGCGCCCGACACGTCAACGCCAAAACAGCCCGACGGATGCAAGCACGAGACAACGCCCCCACGAAACTTTTCTTTTCCGACGAAACCCTCACA
>Ga0208644_1002376_pt1 | contig 15066 bp, 20 predicted proteins | sample VirMetDEL_Nov_18_FD_184517 | JGI IMG/M metagenome (GOLD analysis project Ga0208644, IMG submission 184517) | Aqueous microbial communities from the Delaware River and Bay under freshwater to marine salinity gradient to study organic matter... | ecosystem: Environmental > Aquatic > Marine >... | reverse complement strand
TATTTTTAAACCAAGGATATAAATTAGGTTGATCGTAAGAATTTTTTTGCCAAAGTATATTTACTTTGTTGGGATCTAATGGAACTTTACCTGGTATTGAAGTACAAATTTGAACTTTGTCCAATAAATTTTTGTCTACGTATTTATTTAAAAAACTTAATTGTAATTCAGTCCCACCTTTAGGGGTTTGATTTCTTATTTTCATTCATGACTTTCTGTAAAATGTTCAATCCTTTCGGGGATACCTGTACTGTTAAATCTTGAGCAATGTGCTCTGCAACTGTTTCAGTAGTAGGATCAGCTATATCCGCTTCTTTCTCTGCTTCGTCTTTATATATTTTATTTGTTCTAGTATTTCTTAACACTACTGTTGTAGTGCAATCTATTTTTAAAATATTATCATCCATTTTGTTGTGACCTGTCTATTAAAGCATAACTTACAGCACCTGTTATTTCATTTGCTGTATCTGCCTGCATCTTTATAACATCTCCTGCTTCTAAATTCAAGGTATTTACAATCATATTTGTCATACCTTTATTAAGCTGCGCATGGCCTATTTCCACATCACTCCCGCCAGATTTTTTTAAATATAGATCAGCATCTACGTTTGATGCATCCATATGACTAGCCTGCACAGTTTTTACAATTGCCACTGCAGAAGTCGCTACTGTTAATACTGTAGTTAAGTTAGTAGTTGTTAAATCAAATACTGCACTTTTATATTGTATGGTCATGATAAAAAGTAATTATATGTATCTTGCTCTTCTTTCAAGTCGTTTTGAAATGAAAAATTAAGTTGGTCTTTTACTGTAGCAATAGACTCTAAAATTTGTCTTTGGTTATCTACTTCATATTCTTGTTTTGGTTCAGGTATATATGCTGCTATTTTAGCCATTATCTTCTTCCATCTGGTTTTGCATCTAATCTCAATGTTCCATAACGCCAGGTCTCACCTACAGCATCATTTTCTATTTTAAGAGCTACTAATCTTCCTCTAGCACGTGTATCTATTTTATCAGTAGATGAAGTTACTGTAAAGGGTCCAAGAGGTGAGCTTACAGCTGTATCACTTGGATAATTATTTATTAATAAAGTAATTTTTGAATTACCGGTAAGCACTTGAAAGTCTGGTATAAATCTTTTAACTGACATTATGTATTCACCGTCTCCTTGTAAGTTAGCAATATTATTAGAGTTGGTAATGTCAAAATCACCGGATTGTATAAAGGCATCAATTGATGTTGTACCTGATGAATTTACTTGATCGGTTCCGGTTTCATGAGCATAGTAAGTTGATGCACCATAAGTTGCTGTAATACCTTGTATTGGAAAATTAGGTAAAGCAGTTTTATTATATTCAGTTGCATAGGGCAAATCAAAAAGTCCTTGATCTACATAACTAGTTCTAGCTAATGATGAGGTAGTCCAAACATTTTCTGCGTAATTATATACTACACATCTATTAATTTGTTGAGATCCAAACTCAGGATAAAACCAATTAATTTCATTATACAATGTGTTGTGTTCTGCATAAACCAATTGATTTGAACTCTGGTTGATTCCTAAATTATCTCCTGTTGTAGTAAATACAAAGTCTTCAACTTCACAAGGAATAGATTTTACAGTACCATCAAACATGAAAAATCCACCTTCACCAGACATCCAAAACACAATACCATTAGAATAACTTAATGCATTCTGACCAATCAATCCACAGTTACTACCAACTTGTCTAATACTAAATGTAAATGGTGGTCCAACAAATTGGATCACATAAGCAGAAGTATCTGTTAATACTAGTGTATAATCTTTACCAGACACTGCTCCAATAATTTCATTACCTTTATCTAATCTAAACGTTCCTGCAGTATTAGTTGCTGTTGGTTGATACACATTAAAATTTTCTTGATCACTAAATCTTATAAACATTGGATCTTGAGTAGTAGAGTCTCCAATAGTTGTTTCTGTTCCAAAATGAAATACATGTCTATCTCTATCTGATACTTGAGTCAGTCTTGTTTTAGTAGGAGCACCAGACATAATAACTGCTCTGTTTGCTCTAGGTGATGATACGCCTGCGCTCCATGTAAATGTTTTACCGTTATGAATAGTTGCAACAAGTATTTGACCAAAGTTATCTAAAGACCATAAACCTGGATCCAGAGTTACATCACTAGTTGCACTTGCAGTGCCCCACGTGCTTGAACCCCATGTATCTGTACCCCAACCTAAACCTGCAGTTTCAAACGTTGGACCAACAATTTCATATGGGTCTATCTGTGCTGAACCTGTGTTTGATGTAGTTGCAGCTGAATTAGAAGGCATAATAATTTCAAAACTATTTGATCCTAAATTAGATTGTTGTACTTCAAATGTATTTCCTGTAAAATCAGTTGTTGCATAACCTGATCCTGTTGGAACAGTAACAGATGAAAATGTTATATATCTTCCAGCTAATAGTCCATGACTAGTCTTGTTAACAGTAACTGTAGCAGATCCTGACGTTGCATCAAAAGTAGCTCCAGTTATAGCACTAGCTAGGGGAGAAATGTCAAAAAATTCTCCATTGTAATATAAAAATAAACCTTGAGAAGTCCCTATCGCCACATATCTTTCACCATTTATAGCAGCAAATGTATGTTGAGCACGTGCTACACCTGGTAAAGTATTATAAGAATTTGTAAGTTGACTCCAGCCACCTATTTTTTCAGGCAGCCCATATCTAAACCTTACAAAATCACCATCAATCCATCGACTTTCGGCCCCTGATTCTGTAACCATTTTGTCAAAACCGGGTTTAAAATTAAGTTTTTGTAGCATGTTTTCATTCTACTTTATCGAGTATTAAATTCCAAGATAAATTATTTAGTAATTCGTCCACGTTAAAATCTCTTTTTTCTCCGGATTTAATATATTCATGGAGCTCTTCCGTATCAAATACAATCCAATGATCTTTAACCTCAAACACAATTTTATCGGCCTTAGTATTAAAATAACCTATTTTTTCTGATCTATCCTCATTGACCGGTTTTATAGGTCTAATATCAAATTTGAAGATTTGATTAGCATTTTTAAGCCTACCTTCAATATCCCACATTTCTTGTGTTCTTTGTTTTTCAGTTGCAAAAATAGGATCTTCAATATTTTTAACAAAAGATTTCATTGATTTGACATTTTTTTTAAATGGTAATATATACCTATTATGAAAGATAATCTAGCTTACTCATACACTTTAAAAGAAATTCCCTATACAACTTTAACTAAAATACATGATTTTACATACGAAGATGAGATAGGATTAAAATATTTTGAGGATAAAATAAGAGCTAATTTAGGTCCTAATAATTATAAAACAAATGTAAAAGGTCAAATGACTTCATGGGGATTGTTTTTAAAAGACCCTGAATTTGAACTTTTTATAACTAAGGTATTTTATCCAACCATCTTTAGACATAAAGGTATATTAACAGGAGATAGTGAAAAGGAGATACTTATAAAAGACGCTTGGGGAAATGTGTTAAATAAGGGGGAAAAGGTAGAAAGGCATCACCATAGAGATTCATATTACAGCACAATAATATATTTTGATGATGTTGCACCACTACAAACAGATATCGGCAGCTTCTCAACCCATAGAGGAAAAGTAATAACTTTAGATGGCTTTTTATACCATTGGGTAGACCCTGTTCCGCAAGAAAGAATAAATTTAGTTTTTAATTGGAGTAGTAAAACTGGTGAAAATAATTGATAATTTTATAAATAAAAATTTATATTTACAAATTAAAGAAGGATTATTTAGTGATAATCTTGCCTGGTTTTCTAAAAATGGAACAGTCGAGAATGAAAAAAAAGACATACAGTGGTTTTCTCATAGTGTCTATAGTAATTTTAAACCAAATAGTGATGTATTTAATTTAATGCAGGAGTTTGTTGAAAAGTTAAATATTTCATCGATCGTTGAAATAAGAATAAACTTATCTCTTAAAGCTAAAGAAAATTTTAAAACCTCGTGGCACAAAGACTATGGTTATAAGAATTTAAAAACAGCTATATTTTATTTTGATACTGATACAACAGGAACTTACTTCAAGGTAAATAATAAAGAAAAATTGGTAAAAGCAAAAGAAAACAGAATAGTTATTTTTGATTCTGATACTGAACATTGCGCTATGTTAAATGATAAAATAGATAAAAGAATTGTAATAAATTTTAACTACTATGAAAAAAATTAAAAACATTGTTATTATTGGTGGAGGATCATCAGGTTGGTTGACTGCAGCTTACTTAAACTGGAATTTAAATAATTTAAATATAACTATTGTAGATAAAGAAATAGGAACACCTGTTGGAGTTGGAGAAGCTACACTTTTAAATTTTGCTCCTTTCTTATCTAGTTGTGGTTTTATAAAGAATGAGTGGTTTTTTGAAATGGATACTACAGAAAAATTAGGTATTCATTTTGTTAATTGGATTGATGAAAAAAAAGATGTCTACCATCCTTTTTATAACAACCTAGATACATGTAAAGATTATAAAAAAGCAATGACGACTAAATTCGATAATTTATCTAATGTAGCGTACCACGTTAATTGTGGAAAATTAGTTTTATTTATACAAAATAAATTAAAAGATAAAGTTAAGTTTATAAAACAAGATGTTAGTAAAGTTGTTCATAACGATAGTGGAGTAGAATATTTAAAATTAAAAAATAACGAAAAGATAAAAGCAGATTTGTATATAGACTGCACAGGTTTTAATTCTATTTTAAAAGAAAAAACAGAAAAGATAATGTTGAGAGATAGATTAATCTGTGACACAGCTGTTGCTGCACAGGTTCTTTATAAAGATGTTAAAAAAGAAAAAGTACCTTATACTAGATGTGAAGCTGTAGATGAAGGTTGGGTATGGTCTATTCCTGTTGCTTCACGTATTGGTTCTGGCTTTATATTTAATAGACAAATAACAGACATAGAAGATGCAAAAGATTTTTTTGTAAAACATTGGGATAATAGAATTAAAAAAGAAAATTTAAAAACAATAGATTGGACACCTTACTATGATAAAAAAATGTGGAATAAAAATGTTGTGTCTATTGGATTATCTGCAGGTTTTATTGAGCCATTAGAAAGCACAGGATTAATGTTAGCTATGGAAGGTATATATTCTTTATGTAAAAGAATATATAAAAATTTATACAACGAAAATGATCAAGATTATTATAATAATCACATGAAAATGTTTTACGAAAATAGTATTGATTTTGTAAATATGCATTATTTAGTTTCTAAAAGAAAAGGTATTTTTTGGGAAAAAGCAAGACAGTTAAAACCATCCGGAAGATTTAACATATATAAAAAAAATATATTAGACAAAAGCTATCATGATTTAAAAGAAGCAGATGTTTTTAATGATACCGATTGTTTTACATTTAATAGTTGGTTTTGTTGGTTAAAACAAACATTATGAAACAAATAAAATTTGAAAAACATACCTTTATGGTTGGAGCTTACATAGATCTTAAATTATGTGATAGGATAATTGAATATCATAAAGCATTTAGACACAGATCCTACCAAGGAACTGTTGGTCCTGTACGTAATGGTTTTGTAGATATAAACACTAAAGAAAGTTTAGATCTTCATATAAATAAAAATATACCTTTGTTTAGCGAATATAATAAAGAGTTGGGAAAGGTAATGTCTTTATATGAAAAAAAATATAAATTTATAAAAAACTTAGAAAAAGTTAACAATGTTCAAGAAAATACAAATATACAATATTACAAACCAGGAGGAGGTTTTAAAAAATGGCATGCAGAAAGACAAGGATTAAATAGTTCAAAAAGAGAATTTGTATTTATGACGTATCTAAATGATGTGCCTAACGGAGGAACAGATTTTTATTATTATCCAAAATTAAATTTACAAGCTAAAAAAGGTTTAACAATCATATGGCCTTCCGATTGGACACATACACACCGTGGTGTGATTTCTAAAACACATGAAAAATATATTGTTACTGGTTGGTTTAGTTTTTATTAAATATCTTCCCAAACTGAAGTAGATGCATTCCAATACTTATCAGTAGATGGCGCATCTGGAGTAGAATATGCTTCCCATCTTAAATTATTTTCATTCCAGTGCACAAGTGCCAAACTTCCTCCGTCAGGTTCAGCAACAGGAGGCTGCCATACAAAATTTTCATCTAATGTCCAAGAGTCAAAAGGTTTTGGTAGATAAATAGTATTTGAATTAGAGTCATAATTATATCCTGCCGATGTTCCTTTTTCACAAACGATATAATTTGAATCGGCAGCACCTATTAAATTTTTACAATGATCGATACCTAAATTATAATCTTCGTCTGAAAATCTAGTTACATCAACTACTTTATTATTTTCTATTTTTGCTAAATATTTAGTCATTATTGAAATATGTACCTTATTATTACTCTTCCATCTCCGCCTTGACCACCAGTAGCATCACAGCCTCCGCCGCCTCCGCCACCAATTCCATCTTGGCCACTTTGACCGCCGCCACCAAGGTTTTGTCCACCTTGACCGCCGCCACCAGATCCACCTTGGCCTCTAGTTCCATCCCAAGAAGATCCACCACCGCCACCACCGTATGTGACTGAAGATCCTGTAATACTGCTTGAAAAACCTTGACCGCCTTGACCGCCTTGGTTTCCACCACCGTTATTTCCTTGGTTACCGGCTCCTCCTCCAGAACCTGAACCATTGTTTTGCGCATTACCATTATTACCAGCGTTACCACGTCCTGTTCCACCGGTGTTTGATTGGTCAGAGCTACCTCCATTTGGATTAGCTCCTCCACCTCCGCCACCGCCAGATCCGCCTGTACGTCCCGCAGCGTTAGTACCTCCACCGCCACCTCCGCCTGAAGCAGTCACAGTTGTGTTTCCTGAAAAAACTGAATTATTACCATCTCCACCCGCACCATTAGATCCGTTTCCGTTTCCACCTGTTCCGATGTTTACTGCATAATTTCCCGTTGAATTTAAAGTTTGACTACCATCAATAACACCTGCAGCTCCTCCGCCGCCACCTTCTGGTCCAGCGTCACCGCCACCACCTGCGCCAGCGACTAATAAATATTCAAAAGTATCGTCTGTTCCTAAACTTTGAACATTAAATTGTCCGCTGTTATTAAAAGTATGAATTTTGTAGTTTCCAGATGTTGATATAGATCCACCAGTAGCAGTTGTAAATGTTAAATTTTCTGAACCTCTAAACACACCCATAGCAATTTGTCCTGAAGTTGGAATAGGCCCATTAGGAGCAGGAGTAGAATTAGGAACATTAGCTCCGCCTGCATAATATTCTGAAAGCGATATAGGATTACTTCCTCCAAACTCAGTTTGAATTTCTGACATTTTCAAATTAGTATTCGGTAGTGCCATTATTTATTCTCCTTATTTAATTTTTCTACTTTATCAGATAATACTTTAACCGCTTCAATCAATAAACATGTAAGTCTATCGTATTTAACAGCTTTAATACCATCTTTTCTTTGAGCAACAGCTTCGGGTAAAACTTTTTCTACTTCTTGAGCTATTACCCCTACATCTTTTTTTCTAACAAAATAGCCATCTTCACCACCTTGTTTTTTAATCCATGAATCTTTCCAATTAAATAACACACCATTTAATTTTTTCAATGATTCTAATGGATCTGAAATATTAACTATATCTTCTTTTAATGCAACATCGGATGAGTAAAATGCAGTTATATCATCTGTAGCACGAATTTGTCCGGTGGTTCCTGAAGGTGAGGTGCCTACCCCTATTGAATCTGCTTGTACATCATTATCGGCAGTTAGTGTTCCCGTAATATCTACATTTCCTGTAGTATTTATATTTCCTGTTCCTGTAATATTTTTTGAATTAAGATCTAGATCACCACCTAATTCAGGAGAAATATCTGAAGAAACTTTTGTAAAAGCGGTGTCTACAACATTTGTTCCATCGGAATAAATCATTTTTATACCTTTATCAGTTGCTGCCCAAGTTACTCCAGTCCCTGAAGTAGTTTTGAATGTTACTGTGTGAGCACCACTAGTTGCGTTTTCAACTATAAAAGTTTTTTCTATTGAATCTGGAATTACTACATTTTTATTTCCAGAAATAGTTCCTGTTAATTTTATTATTTGATTTTTACCATTGGATAATGTTCCATTTGAAAAAGTTAAAGTTGCTGCTGCAGTAATACCAACTGCGTCATATCCACCAATAGCTTGTTCTAATATAAGTAAATTAGTATTAGTAATTTGGCCCCAAGTTCCTGAGTTTTCTCCAGTTGCTTGAACCGTTAGTTTTAAACTAGCTGATGTTGAATTTGCCATATTTTAAATCCCTTAATATTTCCATTATAATTACATTATTATCTAAATCAAGCCACTTCTTTCCAACCTGGAGGATCTATAGGTGCATTACCTGTAGGTACTGGGTTCCATATAACAGGTCCTACAACATTTCCTTCAGCCATTGTCATAACAATGCCTGTTGGTCTTGCTACCGAATCTGTAGCTGTAGCTTGACCTTCTTGCATAGTCATTGCTTGACCTGTTAAATCTACTAAAGTATTAGCATCTAAAACAGCTGTACCAAGAGCGGCAGTCATACCAATACCTGTTATTTCAGCACTTGCGTCATCTGCAGTTGCTTGACCTGGCTGCATAGTTAAATCAAAACCAGTAGCACTCGCTATAGTGTTTGGAGCACCCACTGCTGTTCCAAGATTTGATGTTAAAGTTTGACCAGTTACTTCAGCACTTGCGTCATCTGCAGTTGCTTGACCTTCTTGTATAGTCATTGCCTGACCAGTAACACCAGTGTTAGCATCAGCTGCAACGGAAAGAGTACCTAATGACATAGGTAAAGTAGTTCCTACAAGAATACCACCAGTAGTCGCCTCTACTTCAACAGGAATAAGGAATGTAGCTGGACTTAACGTTGCAAAAGGTGCTTCGCCAAAAGCTGTTAAAGTGTCATGTGTAGAATTAGCTAGGTTAAAATTTAAATCAAAACCAGTTACATCAACCTGTTGTCCTGCAGCTACTTCTGTAGTGTTTCCTAAAGTAGAAGTTAAAGCTTCTCCAGTTGGTTCTGCAATCACCAATGAAAACGCAACTACATTTCCTGTTGTTGTAGTTAAATTTTGACCTGTTACAGAAACATCTACATCTATATTAACGATACCTGAATTTTCTTGAGCTGTTAATTGAATACCTGATGGATATGCAATTACATCTGAGGGTTCTGCACCAAAAGGTGCTTCTGAATATGCTGTGACTCCTAGGGCCATGGATTAGGCTCCTGTTTTAAGTTCTTCTATTTCTTTTTTTAGTTCCTTGATGGATTCAATTAACAAAGCAACAATTCTGTCATATTTAACAGCTTTGATACCATCTTCTCTTGTTCCAACCACTTGAGGTAAAACTTTTTCTATTTCTTGGGCAATAACACCTACGTCATTTTTTCTAACAAAATATTTGTCTTCGCCACCATGTTGTTTAATATAATCTTCTGTCCAATCAAAAGTCACACCGTTAATTTGACTAATTTTTTCTAAAGGGTTTTCTATGTTTTTAATATTTTCTTTTAAAGATTTATCCGAAGAATAAAAAGCAGTAATATCGTTAGTTGCTCTAATCTCTCCAGTAGTTCCTGAAGCAGCTGTGCCTACACCAAAAGAATCGAATTGTACATCATTACCTGTATCTAATGACAAAGAGGCTCTTGCTGTTGCCCCAGTTTCTAAAACAAAATTAGATCCATCGCCAACAATAAACCCACCATTAGTAACAGCTAAACCAGCTACATCTTGTAATTGTGCATCTAATCTCGCATTAGCAACTGTTCCGCTAGCTAAGTTTGACGCATTTAAATCTGTAAGAGCAGATCCATTAGCTGCAGGAAGTGTTGCGGGAAATCTAGCGTCTGGGACAGTTCCAGAAGTAAGTTGAGTTGCATTCAATGCTGTTAATGCTGAACCATTTGCAGCAGGAAGTGTTGCTGGGAATCTTGCGTCAGGCACAGTTCCCGAACTTAAATTAGAAGCATTTAAAGCAGACCCATCAATAAATCCACTATCATTATTAAAACCTGAAATAGCAATATTGCCTTTTGTTAATTTTTTTTGAGCGTTTGCTGCATCAACTACAGCAAAAAAATCTCCATCAGCGTCTGATGTAGATGTAGCTAATTCTGAAAGATCAACATCAATTTGATCTGCTTGAACGTCAATTAAATTACCTGCGCCAACATTTAATGTAACATCTCCAGAAGATCCGCCACCTGTTAAACCATCCCCTGCTGTTACTGCTGTAATATCTGCAGTAATAGTTTTGTAAGTTTGGTCCCCTGCTAAAAAAGTTGTAGAAGAAGCTGTGCCTGTTCCAAGTCTTGCAGTTGGAACTAAATTAGTTGCTAAATTAGCTGCATCTAAATTTGTTAATGCACTTCCATTAGCTGCAGGCAGTGTTGCAGGAAACCTTGCATCAGGTACTGTACCTGAAGCTAAATCATCTGCATCTAAGTTTGTTAAATTAGCACCACTAACTGCTGGTAATGTAGCAGGAAACCTTGCATCAGGGACTGTACCTGAAGCTAAATTGTCTGCATTTAAATTTGTTAAATTACTTCCATTATTTGCAACAATGTTTCCACTTGCATCTAGTATTACTGATTTTGATGCAGGTAAAGTACAGAAAACATTTTTTGTACCTGCTGCAAAATCTACCGCACTGTCAGAATTTGATGATGAAATAATAGTAGTTCTAGCTAAAGTGCCAGCTGCTACCGTACCTAGTCCAACTTCAAATTCCGCATTGGTAGTGTTTACAATTGCATAATACGTTGTATTCGTATTTCCAATTGCACTAGAAAAAGTTTCAAACCCTGTTACTGCTCCTGCAAGAGTAAAAGTGCCTGTACCAGTAGTGGTAGAGGTTTCTTTAACTCTATCGTTTACGACTAACGCCATTTAATTCTCCTTAACCAGATATTCTTAATATAGCTGCTGCTGTAGTAAATGCTGGAAACTGTATCGTAAAAGTTCCTGATGTAGCTGTTTTATCTGCTCCAAAATCTAAAATTGCAACTGCTGCATTAGTAACTGCAGAAGATGTGTTGTAGATCATTGCACCTCTAGCTGTCAACGTTACACCTGTGAATGATAAATCTGCAAAGTCAACAATTGCAACACCTGATGCAATTGAAGTATTTTGACCTGTTAATGGATCACCACCTGATGCGTAAGTACCTGTGTTCGCAACTTCGTTTGTAGTTGTGAATGAAGTAGTCGCTGAGTTAAGAGTTGCTGAAGAAGTATAAAGCGCTAATTTAAAAACATCACCACCAGATGAAGAAAAGTTTTGATCTCCTTCTAATAATTGTTTCTTAAAAGCATTTGCAATTGCTTGTGTTATAGCCATAGTATATCTCCTTATTGTTTTCCTATTCGAGGAACACCTGCTTGATATTCATCTCGTCTTCGTCTTCCCATTTGTTCTATTGAGAATCCTTTGACGGCTTCATTATATTTTTTATCATATAACTGGAGCATGTCAATGGGCCCTTTTAAAAAGCCATAAGCTTCTACTAGGCATGCATACAATAAACCGTTGGGAAAATTTTGACTTATGTATGTAGTGGTATTTGTAGCAGATAAACCAGGGTCTTTCAAGATATAGTTTAGCTGAAGTGTATAAGTAGCATCAGGAGTAGGAGCTACTACAATTCTTTCTTCGTCCCATAAACTATAATATTTAGGTACTCCAGTAGCTTCCGTAGGATTAAATTCTGACATAAAACTTGTATCTCTATACTGTAAAAAATCTCTATTGTTTGGTTGAGAACTTCCATCTGAATCAACAATTTGAGCAGATCTAACAATTAATAAACCAGCAGGTCTTCCAATAAATCTATCAGAGGTAATTAGGTTAGCTGTGTCATATCTTCTGTTGTTGTCTGAATCAACTTCTCTAAGAATTTTAAATTCTGCATTTTCAATAAATCCATCTATAATACTTGAAGTTAAAACATTTGCATCTACTTCTGTGTAGTCTCTAATTTTTTGTACTAATTCTGTGTATGTCATGCTCTATCATTAACAGGTCCAGCTAAACATTGGAACCCGCCTCCCGTTTCTGTGCTACTTGCAGCACTAATTAAATTAAAAGTAAAACTGTTAAATTCTGTAACAGTTGAAGGTTGTCCCGCTTGTGCTACTACTGTTGGAACCATCGTTACTGCGTAAGCACCGTAAACTTTTGCTCCACTTGAGTGTTCACCTGCGGGTGTGTTTTTGGGAGTCTGTCCTCTGAAAGGAGCAGCTGTTCCTCGAACACAATTCGATAAAACATTTGCTGAATTACCATTGTAGTAAATAGTTTCAGTTTCATATAATCCAGATGTTGCATTTATTTTTTCAATTGCAATGTATCCTTGACTAGGAAAAGCAGAAGAGTCAGTTAAAGTAATAGAAGTATCGGTTGCTGTAATACTTCCATTTAAAGTAGTTTCTAATTGTAACGTAGAAATTGCAACTCCTCCCACAGGACTTTTAACATCATAGAATCTTATAAAGTCTCCATTTTGATAACCACTAAAAGGAAAGCTAACAGAAACTTGAATAGAAGCATTGGTCATTGTAAAAGGATTAGTTGGTAAAAAATCTGTAGTTGGAAATTCTGTTCTTGCCGGTCTTGGATGTGGTAATCCTTGTGGATCAGCAGTGTAGGGTTTAGGTTCCAACTGAGGTTGTTTTGGTTCATATTCAGAAGTATGAACTCTTGCACCATTCCATTCTTTAACCATTTCTCTATAAGGATATGCTAGACCTGATCGATCTGAAATAAATAATGCGTGTCTTCCTTTTGATAAATTTCCCATAATTATATACTCGGATAATAAGTTTTAGGTGAAATGTAAACACTAGCTGAAGAACCATCTTCTTCTAGAGCTCTAGCCAATTCATCCTCATAAATTAATTTTGTTTCTTGTATTCTTGGTTGTGCGTATTTCATAGATAAGTAATAAGTTAAACCTGCAACCATGCAAGGTACAAATCTATAGGGTACATCTGTTGCATTAGTGTAGGCACCTGCATCTTGAATTCTTTTTTCATAATAAAAATTAATAACATCACCATTTTGAGAAGCACCTGGCGTTAAATAAACAGTTATTAAAATGTGATCAATAAATCTTTGAACAAAGTATTGTGAAGGTTGTCCTGTAGCTGTTTTATTAGACAATGCCTGATATTGAGATCTATTTATTTTTTCTAAAGGGGAATCTACGTTAGAGTTATTTCTATACGAACACTCTAAAATTTCTGTAGCTTGGTTTACAAAATTAGTAACAGTATCACCGCTTGAATGAGTAGCTGCAGTAGTTCCATTAACTCCACGTGTTACTCCAGTGAGCTCTAAATCACTAAACCCAGTGTAAGAAATATTTTCGGATCCTACGTTGATAGTGCCTGTGGTTGGCATGTTATCTATAGAAGCTAACGTAATTCCTGTGGTAGCTGTTGTGGAGGTAATAGCTGCTGACAATGTAGATGTCACTCCATTAGAATTACCATCAGATGTTGCTCTAAAAATTTTATATTCGTTTTGACCATTTACTAAAGTAATATTAGTATTAGCTACTTCCCAAAAATGAAGACCTCTATTACCCCATTCCTGGAACATTATGTTTAACGATCTTCGAGCGGTTTTTAAATTATAGCCGCTCATGTCAAATTGACCAAGTCTGTTATAAGACTCTTCAATTATCTCGTCGATCGAAAACGTTTTGTCAAACGTCGTAGTGCCAGAAGTAGTATTGGCCATTTAATTACCCTGCTGTTAAACCTGCACCAGAAAATTTATCTGTTAATAATGTGTAAGCTGCAACGTTAGTTTTAGTTTTACAATAAATTCCTTTTGGAAATAAAATTCCATCTTCTGGGAATGTAAAATTAATTACATCTCCATTTGGAACATCACCAATAAATAATGTAGTTCCAGTATTTGAAGTTGTTGTAAGCTCTAAAACACCAGCACCAACACCATCATTAGCAATAATAATACCTCGTAGTCTTATTGGTTGCGAAATTACTGCAGTACCTGTGTTACCTGCCGTTGATCTTGTAGCTTGTATATCACCTTTGCTTGCCATATTTAATCTCCTTAAAATTTTATGTGGGGCCGAAGCCCCACACTAATTATTTATTAAGCTGCAAATGCAAACGCACCAGTAACAGCTGCTGCTGCACCAGTAAACTCAGTTGCAATGTGCCATACACCATCTTCAAAACACATGAAAGCAATTTTGCCGCCAGTTGTTAAAAGATTAGTTGCTGCATTAGCTGGAGTGAAAACTAATTGTGTTTCACCTGCTGTTGAAGTATCAAAAGTTACTTCATTAGCTGCTCTTGATTCAATTATTGAACTAGTAGCCCAAACATCAGTTCCTGCTGCGTTAAAAGTTAAAGTAGCTGTTCCGCCAGCTGTATCTTTAGATTGAACGTAAACTGCGATCGCACCTCTAGTTGCTGCAGGTAGTGCTACTGCACACGCTGCTGCTCCAGTGTAATTAACCGATGCTATAATACCATCTGCGATAGTTATATTTGCACCTGTTGCTGTGTCAGCAAATAACAAACCAGTTAAGTCAGGCATACCTGAACTCATTCTAGTTGTTACTGCTCCTGTTGTAGCGTTTTTTGTAGCCATTTGAAAGCCACCTTCAGAACGTACTGGTCCTGAAAAAGTAGTATTTGCCATATTAATATCCTCCTAGATATCTGAATACTGTCCCTAGGGTTGTCGACTATACGCGTCAGCATTCATCATTTATTAAATGTATAGTGTATTTTTTATATACTAGATTTTAGTAGAGTGCAAGAGATCCTACAGTGTGGAGTGGATTTTTCCAACGATGTAGCTTTTTATTAAGTAGCTACAGAAACTTCAGGAGCAGCGCCTTCTACAGCGTTTTGTCTATGGGCAATAGCTGCTTCTTCCAGCTTGATCTTTGTAATGACTTCTTTAACT
>Ga0208644_1002375_pt1 | contig 15068 bp, 17 predicted proteins | sample VirMetDEL_Nov_18_FD_184517 | JGI IMG/M metagenome (GOLD analysis project Ga0208644, IMG submission 184517) | Aqueous microbial communities from the Delaware River and Bay under freshwater to marine salinity gradient to study organic matter... | ecosystem: Environmental > Aquatic > Marine >... | reverse complement strand
TACAGGTCAAACAAATCAACAAACAACACAAACTTTAACTGACCCTTCTCAATATGTACAGGCTCAAGTCGGTGCTGCGGTTACTCAACCTACATTACCGACAGGTACGGCAGTTACCCCTGGATTAGCATTACAACAAGTAACACCAAGTACATTACAAACAACTCCTGGATTAGAAGGTCAAGTACAGGCCGTTACCCCCACACCTACTGTAGCCCCAACAATTCCTACAACAGAAGCACCAAGTGCTACACAAATTCAACAAGCCCAAGTAACTACTGCCCCTCAATATCAAGCAGTCACCACTGGTGCTGTACCTCAAATGGTAGCAGAGACAGGTGTTGTCACACAACCGATGGTGGCGGCTCAAGAAGACTTAACAGCCTTACCACCGGAAGCAACCGTTCAAGGTCAACTAGCTAATATTTCCAAAGCCATAGAACAATCTGTATCTGAAGGTAAACCTTTACCTGCTTTTGCTCAAGGTGCAAAAAGATTAGTCGATGCCGCCATGCAACAGCGAGGTTTAAGTGCATCGAGTATTGCCGCTGAGGCTTTAGCAACAGGTGTCTTACAATCATCTATTCCAATTGCTCAACAAGATGCACAATTTTATCAACAAGCAGTATTTCAAAACTTAAACAATAGACAACAAGCTGCCGTTTTAAATGCTCAACAGTATTTCCAAATGGATATGGCTAACTTATCCAATAGACAACAAGCAAGTTTAACAAACATACAATTAAGACAACAGTCTATGTTATCTAACCAAGCAGCAGAAAATGCTTCACTACAATTCAATGCACAGAGTCAAGCACAAACAGACCAATTCTTTTCGAGTTTACAAACACAAATTGCTACTAACAATGCAACAAGACAAGATGCAATGAAGCAGTACACTTTAGCTGAAGCTAATAAAATTGCCGCTCAAAATGTACAAAATGAAATTGGTGTATCAGAAGCCAATGCTCAAAGAGAAGCTACTATCAATCAGTTTAATGCTCAACTAGAAGACCAAAGACAAAGATTCAATGTAGAGAATCAGAGATTAATTGACCAATCCAACGTAACATGGAGACGTAGTATTAATACAGCAAACACTGCCTCTATTAATGCGGCGAATCAAACAGATGCACAAAATCTTTTAAACATATCTAACTTCGGTTTATCTGCACTATGGCAACAATGGAGAGATGAGGCCTCTTGGATTAATACAGCATCAGAAAATTCAAAAGACAGGGCCCACAATATTGCGATGGCCGCTCTAGAAAGAGAAGCAGAATTAGAATTATTAGACGAAGAATCTAAAGGACAACTAAATACTATTATCGGAGCAATAGGTTTAGAAATATTTAGTAAGGCAATATCATAAGGAGTAAACATGGCTTTAGGAATCGGTGAAATATTAGGAATAGGGGCGAGTATATTAGGTCGCTCATCAGCTAGTGCAAAATCAGGAATGACTGCCGCAGAGGCAAAGCTAGCCTATGATTTTGAAGACTATAAAATGACTATAGGAAAACCTGAACAAGCTGTTCCTGTTAAATTTGGACAATCTTCAGCCCAGTATTCAGAGTTTTTACAAGCGTGGGATAATTTTTTAAATAACGATTATGCCGAAATGGCTAAAAGGATAATAGGGTAATGGCATTAGAAAGACAACAAAATCCTTTTGACGCACCTATTCCTGGGCAATCTTTAACAGATACACCCAAGAACTATGTGTGGGAAAATCCTCCAAGATTTACCAACAAAGAAGATGCGGCAAATTTTATATGGCAAAGACTTCACCGAAAACCTACATTAACAAAAATTATTTTAATGTTAGAAACAGGTATGTCTGTAGAAAGTATTACACGAGTAATCGTATTTTCTGGATTCGTAGAAGGTGAGTTTAATGTAGACTTAGCTATTATCATTACACCTGTAGTACAAAAAATGGTACTAGCTATTGGTAAAGCCGCAGGTATAGAGAAGATTAAATTAAGTAAACCAAAAGCAAAAGAGACAAAACAACTCTTAAAGAATTTATATAAAACAAGAAACTTTGCTAGAGATATAAACGATATGGAAAAAAATAAAAAGAAACAAGAGGAAGAATCAGAAGAAGAACCAAAAGGTTTAATGGCAAAGAAGGGAGATGAATAATGGGATTGCTTAGTTCAAAAACATTAAGGCAATTAGCTATAGGTGCAGGAACACAATTAGCGTATCGTATGGATGAAGCTAGAAAAAGTGGCGAACAAGGTTTAGAAGAATTAAAGGTAGCTAGAAAAGAAGTAGATGAGGAAGTAGCTAATATTAAAAAGAATTATGATTCTGCTTTAACTGTTGGTGCATCTGTTGGTGGTGGAACATTTGCTAATTTCTTGTTTGGAACAAATGATATTGAATATATCGCAGCTCTTGGACAAATGGCCCCTGATAATAGAAACGATGCTATTTCTGAATTAAAGAAAAATTTTGAATCTTTACCTAAAGAAGAAAGAGATAAGTTTGAAGACTATACAAAAGTATCTAAACAAAAGTTTGCTTCAGATATTAATTCTTCTAAGATTAAAAATGGATTACAGGTTACAAACAATATGGGTACAAACACTACAAACTTTTTATCTAAGTTAATGTTTGAAGCACCTAAAGATATAAAAGAAAAACAAGAAGCTGTTGTATCAGGATTCCAAGAACCTGAAATACAACCTCCTACTCCCGTAACAGGTGGTTATGAAGCTATTAGACCATCAACATCAGCTATCACTATTGACCAAGGAGATATATTATCATATTTAAAAAATACAATTGACACCTTAGGTTTTAGTGATAAAGAAGCAAGAGCAAACTTTGAAGCTGACTACAATACCTTAGTGACAGGAGACCCTGCATCTAAAGCTAGGGTAGTACAGAAGTATTACTATCCAGTTTATCAAACTAAAGTGCCAATATCACCTACCTCATCCGTATTAACGGGTCAACCCGATGTAGCGGAAGATTGGCAAGATTATTTTAAACCGAATTACACAGACACTAGTACTTAGGAGATATAATGCCTAATATAAGGATGCCCGATGGTATAGTCGTTAAATTTCCTGACGATATGCCAAAGGAAGAAATACAAAAATTAATAGAGGATAAGTATAAAACTCTACAAAAAGAAGACAATCAAGATAAAGAACTTGATGATGAATCTATTGGTATTGGTGAATCAATAACTGATAAATCTACTACACTTGGTTCTCGAGTGTATAACATGTATAGGTATGGCATCGAATCAGGATGGAACGCCTATGAATCTACAGCACAACAAGCCTTTGCAAATATCCCCGGATTATTTTTAACAGCAGAAGAACAAAAACAAGCTAGACTAAAAGATGCACCCAAAGAAGAGGGTGGCAGATTTAAAGCTATGCTTTCATCATGGTATGACTTCCATAAAGACCAACAAGAAAAAGACGAAGCACAAATGGTGGAAGCTAAAAAGAAAGCAGGTACAGGGTTTACGCAATCTGTTATTCAAGGATTAGCACAAACACCAGGAACAATTGCTCTATACGCACCCGCAGTAGTAACAGGCGGTCCTGTTGGTGGATTTGCAGGTATGAATATGTTATTAGAATCTGAAAAGAAAGAAGGCGAAACAGGTTTTGAATATGCAAAAAGAGTAGGACTTGCAGGTGTAGAAGGTGGGCTAAGTGGTAAACTATTGCAAGGCTTAAATATGTTTGGCATACCTACAAGATTAACAGGTATGGCTTTAATGGGTGCTTCAGGACCTGCAGAAAATGCAGAAGAAAGAATTGCCAATGCTACAACATTTGCTGTTCTAGGTTTAGTAGGACCTAAATTAACAGCACAAAGTAAAATAGATACTGTTGTTGAAAACTTTGGTAATAAAACAAAAGAATTTTTAACAACACAAAAGAATATAAGAGAAGCAGAAAAAGCTATAAGCAATACTGAGAAATCTCTAGCGGCAATTATTGACCAATATAATTTATATGAAAAGAAAGTTGGGGATTTAAGTATACAACAAAAAAATATCACTGCAAAAAAAGAAAAAGCAAAAAGTGAAGAAAAGAAAAACGAATATGATACACAAATAAAAAATATTAGTACAGAAATAAACTCTTTAAATTCTCAAAAAGGAAAATTAAAAGATGATATGGAAAGTATTAGTGCTGTCATAAGAGACCACGGACTATTCTCTACAAAGTTTATGAGAGACTTTGATATGGTTGCATCACTAACACCAACAGAAGCTAAGTTAGTATTAGTTGGTGGTAAAGAAATTACAAGAAATAGAAAGAAGAAAAATGCTGAAGGTAAATATGAAATAGTAGAAGAAAATATAACTATCCCTGTAGCTAATACAAAAAAGATGACACCTATAAAGGCAGATACTTTATGGGAAACTGCTATGAATCTCTTTACAAAAGGTGGAAGAAGACAGGCATTACCTGCAAAGTTTTTAGGTGATTATCCTGTAGCAAAATATGGAGTGGATTTAGTAAGTAAGTATGTTATGGAAGTCAATTACATGACTCAATTATTTTTAGAAAATCCTAAAGCGTTTCAAACATCTAAGATAGAAAAGGTATCGGGATTTAATCCAATGCGTTATTCAAGTCTTACACCATCCGAAGGTGGTGCGTTAGTTCGTTGGAAAAGATTATCAACAAATGAACAACTAAAAGTAATTGAAACAATGAAGACTTTAAATGATGAGTATACTCTATATAGAAAATTAAACAAAGAAGAAAGACTAAAAGACGATAGGTTTGATAATAAAACAGGGGAAGCTACACCAGGATATGTAGGTACATTTGGCTTATCACAAGAAGGTATTGTAGCCATGAAAGATATTCAAAAATCTTTTGATGGAATACAAAAAATATACAATGATTTTGCTATTAACTATGGTGGAAAGAATGTTTCTAAAATAAATAAAAGACCAAATTATTTTCCACAAATATACCTAGGTCAATATAAAGTATTTGTAAACACCAGTAAAGGTGATTTGGTTGGTGTATATGGTGCAGATAATATAAAACAAGCTAATAGGATTAAAGATGATTTAACAAAAGATAATCCTGAATTAACAATTAATGTCCGTAGTAAAACTGTAAGCGAAGTTAAAGACTATTCCGCAGAAATGTTTCAAGACATTATGCAACTTGCCAATAGAAATAAAACAAATCAAAAAACAATTGATGCTATTGATAAATTAGTTACTAATATTTACAGAGAAAAAGGATTCAATATCCGTAAGATGACTAGAAAAGGAAAGGTTGTTGAAGGATATTTGGGAACATATGGAAGTTCTAGAAAACGATTACAAGATTTTGAAAAAGCAATCACTATGTATATCAATGGTGGTATTCAAAGTGCTTTTAGAATGAAGTTAGCAAATGACTTTACAACATTTTATAAAACCCCTATATCCAATAATGTCGGTATTAGAGGGCAAAAAACAATAGCGGATATTTACCCTACTGATTTCCAATTAGCAGAAACTGTAAGAAAAAATGCTACAGGATTACCTATTAATGAACTTGTAAAACAAATGAGAGGAAGTCCAATAGGGTCTCAGCTAGAATCTGCTATAAGTAAATGGTATATTAAATCTGCAAACTTGGCTAATACTTGGTTCTTGTTAGCATTGAATCCTAGATTCTTGATGTTACAGGGAATACAGCCTCTTCAAATGTTACCACATAAATTAGCAGGAATGTCAGCAGAAATAAAAGGTAGTAATATGATTGACGCTACTGCTCACGCTTACTACTCTGTTGCTTTAGGGATGATGCGTACATTTAAACCTACGGAATTTAACATTGCTTTAAATAAATCTGCAGTTAGACAGGGAGTTATTACAGAGGCTATGTTAAAAGAATATCTTGGTGAAACTTATTATTCTAAAGGGAAGATTAACCCTAAAGGATTGGGTAAAAAGATATGGGGTACTATTAAAGGTACTGTTCCTGCAGGATTTATGGAAAGATTTACACGACTACAAGCAGTTAATACAGTCGGTGAACATATGTTATCATTAGGCTACAGTAAAGAATTTGTGATTAAACAAGCACCATATCTTGCAAATAAATTAATGGTGGAATATCACGCATCTCAAAGACCTCTTATCTACAGTATGGCAGGTGCTATATCTAGACCAGCAGGATTATTTAAAACCTATGCCCACAATTGGTATGCACAAATGGCAGAGGCTATTCAAAAGGCAGAATTTAAACAGCTAACTATCGGTAAAAGAAAACTACCAATACCAATACCTAAAGGACAAACGACACAACTAGCAAACTTTGTTGCAAGTCAAGCTATCTTTGGTGGACTAAAAGGTGTTGTGGGAGTTACATTTATTGATGCTTTAGTTAAAGGATTAAATGCTACAGGATTAACAAACATGAGTACACTAAGTGACCTATTGATTAAAATGGGATTACCTGATGTGTTCTTCTTTGGCGGTCCTTCTACTGTAGTAAATGCTGATATGAGTAATTCTTTACAAGCACCAACTACAGACCCAACAGAACTTATAACTTTCCCTAGCTTAGAGTTTTCTTTTAATGCAGCATCGGGCATATTAGAACTGTCTAAATATTATCTTAACTATAAGTTAGGTGAGCAACTAACAGGTGAACCTTTACTAGACATGACACCTATTCCACCATCTAAAGTAAGAGATGCGTGGAAAAAAGTTACACCAACATCTTACCATGGTTGGATTGAATCATGGTATCAAGGTAAAGATAATCCTTTTTATATTAAAAATTCTATAGACAATTATAAAAGAGACGAGGAAGATTGGTGGACTAGAAAATGGTTGGCTATGAGAAGTTTAAAAGAATCTAAGTATATGACATTTACCTACATGATGAAACAGGAAATGGGAAAAGAGTCTATGGGTAAGAGTGATATAGCAAGACTAATGGCAGAATCTTTTATAAAATTTCAAGGTGATATAGGTCAAGCATGGCAACAATGGATGTATGACTTAGCGGAAGAAAAAGGATTTAAGAATCCTAAAGAATTACACGATGCTATCAAAAGACAATTAAATGGTATGCAACAAGACTTCTTTGATAAGATGTCTAAAGGTGGAATAACAGAACAAGAAATGGACATATACGAACAAGCCGAAAAGAACGGCATAGTGGGGGAGGAATAAAATGTTAGGTGGATTACCAGTAGAAATGGTTACAATGTTAGGCTCAAGCCTATTAGGTGGTCTCATGACCATATGGGGGCAGAGTATTAAATCAAAACAAGAAGAACAAAAGATGCTATTGGAAAGAGCAAACTTCCAAATGAAAGCTGTGGAAAGTGCTAGGACTTATGAGAACAAAGGGTTCCAATGGACTAGAAGAATAATAGCTTTGACTGCAGTATTCTTTGTTATTGCTTGGCCAAAGATTGTTCCTGTACTTATGGACATTCCTGTCATCCTAACATGGACAGAATTTAAACCAGGTTTTTTGTTTTTAATAGAGAAGAAAGAAATATTAATGGACAGGGCATTTGCAGGTGTAGTGATAACCCCTCTCGATACACACCTTATGTCTTCAATAGTGGGGCTATACTTCGGTGGAAGTTTGGTGAAGAAGTAATGGCCGTAAGAAAAAGACAACAACAGGAAGGTCCTGATATTGTCATGAAACAAAAGCCTACATACAAAGAAGTTTTAAGAACAATAGAGGAACAAAAATTAAAAAAAACTGAAACTGAAAAAGCATTAAATTTTATAGACAAAGATTTGTCTTCATCTCAAAAGAAAAATATAATAGAGTATCTAGATAAAATAGCAGATATAGAAAGTAGCGGTGGCACGGATGTGTATGCAGAAGACGCAGAAGGTATATTTCAATTTAAGATATCTGACAATTCTTTTCAAGATGCAAAAGATAGATATTTTAATCTAGCAAAAGACAAGACTCCGATGTGGGCTACTACAGCAAAAACTCCAATGGAGTTAGATTGGGATTCTCAAAGAGCATTGACAGTTGTCAACATGATAATGAGAGACCCGTTAACTATATCGAGAGAGTACCTGATGGACATAGCTAATAAAGGATATAAAAATAATAAAAATTCGTATCACCTATGGAAAAAATTCCATCAAGCAGGAAGCACTAATGTAAAAGACGACAGTAATGCACTAAGAAAATTAGGTCTTAATATTAATTTAAACGATTTATAAACCTTTTAATATCTTCAGATAGTTCTTCAAACTTAAACTTAGTTTCGTTTGCTAATCCTATAAGTATATTTGAATGTTTGAAGTCAGGATAGACTTCTTTTAGATGTTTGTATAATAGTTTAGAATTTATTGTCTCTTCATTAATAACTAATTCAAAATCTCTATTTACTCCCAATGAATAAAATCCAATGTCAATTGTATAATCATACTTTCTTCTTACTAGATTCTTCCAATCCGTCATCCTTCCTCTCCTCTAACTTCAACAGTATTTCCATAATTTTATAAACTTCATTATATGGTTTGGTCCATATATACTTTAGTACTTCTTGTCTTTGTTCTTCACTTATTAAATAATTCTTCATTTCTTTTTTTCTCATACTCCTCTGCTAATTTATCTATTTCTGCCATTACTATATCATGTATATCCTCAAAGAAAACTTTCAACTTTGTGTAGGACATATCAAATACATTCTTTTCTTTATACTGTTTTCTTTCAAATTCATCTAGAGAGACTAACAGTTTCCCTGTAAAAGGGTCTTTAACTATTCTCATATTTCTTAATCAACCTTTGCAGATACCACTCTGCTTTCTTTAAATCTTCCACCATATTTTTTTTCTTAAATCTTGTAACATATTTTATCACATTGCCTTGAAAATAATCCATGTCATGAGACTCTATATAATCTGCAGTCTCAATTCCACTTTTATAATAGTCAGGATTAATTTTGTCCATAGGTATTAAAGTCTATTAACTTAGCTATTGGTACTAGGTAACCCCAAGAAGTATTATTATCACCACCAGGAACTTTATTAAAGTTATTATTATTAATTATATTTCTTAGGTCTTCTGTTTTTAAAGTTATATTAAAACAAAACCTATCACCGCTATAAAAATTTATAGTCCACCACTCAGCTTGTGTTGTTTTTATGCCACTCTCTTTTCCTCTACTTTGATATTCACAATAATGATTACCGCTCTTAATCCATTTATCTCTTTCGGATTTTACTTCAGTCTTTTCACCTTGTTGTATTTCAGCTACAACAGTTTCCCCTTGTTTACCCCATTGTAAATCAAATTTAAAATCAGAATTATGTTTCATTAGTTTAATTTTTTCCTCCACTCAGATATATTTAAAACATTGTCTTTACCATTTTTTTGTATCTCTTTACTTTTCTTTTGTATTTCAGCCACACTTAAACCAATTTCATAGACCATGTCAGGGTCATCAAGGGCTATTTGACATAACCCCATAGCTACAGTATAACACATTACTTTTTCTTCAGTGTCCTGTTCGTAATTGGAATGTAAACCACAGGCGAATTTATTATCACCATAAGGCTTAATGACAATAACAACACTATCATTATCAACTTGAACTTTCTTCATAGAATAACTCCTTTGGATTGTTAAGTTCTACATACCAATGGAACTTAGGGTTCTTAGCTTTAGATTGTTGTTGGGGCAAGTATTGAATGTTATCACCCCAACATTTATATTTATACTCACAGAAAGAACACACAGTACCTAAAACTTTATTTCCTGTAGGATTTTTATAGAACAACTCTTCTTCTAATTCAAAACATCTTTCAAAAGGTTCGTCATTCATTAGTGCCTTAATATTTTTATGAACAATATCCATAGCATGTTTTCTATACTGTTCATCGTCTTCAGGTGGGCTACTTAATAGTAACTCACCTGTAGACTTATTGACAACAATCCACCCACCGAAAGGTTTGGTGGTGGCCTCTGAATAAAGATACCCTTGGGATAAGTATCCGAAGACATCGTCTTCTACGAACTTGTCAAATCCACCACCCTTTTCCCCAAACTTTTTCTCAAATGCAAAAGGTGACGCACTCTTAATATCATATACCTTATCATCAATAATGATATCGTATGTACCTTTTATGTCAAAGTATTCTGTATTTAATTTTACATTTTCTTGTACCCCTTGTATATTAGCTTTTACAGTTTTCAATAACATAACTACAACCGCCTCTAAAATATCCCCGAATAAATTTCTTAATTTGTAATTATAGTTATCAAAATTTTTTATTGATTCATCATCAAAATATTTTTTTTCCATTTGTAATTGGCATAGTGGTTTGCCAATATTGGACATCCTAATTCTAAACTCTTTCTCTCTAGCATCTGTGAATTGTTTTTCAATTGCCTTACCACAATCTTCTTTAAACTCAGCAATGAATTCTTTAGGTATGGCAACAGGCCCATTTTGAGCCTGTACCAAAAATGATTTTACTTCTTCTAGGAAAGTCACGCAGACATTTCCTCTAGTATAGCATCGTCATCTAAATCCTCAGGAGAGATTGCTGCTTTATGTTTCTCTCTTAAAGACTTTTCATGTTCACCTCTAACATAATCATTCTCATTCTTCACATAGTCAAGAAAGTTTTTTAATACTTCCTTATCTGAATCAGAGAATTTAACATTCTTATTAGAGTCTTTTATTTGAGCAATGAAGAAAGTTACCGCACCATTTCCTCTAGTATGTTTTTCCGTACCTGTAAAGTCAAGTACAGAATTGTACATAATTTTATTTCTTCTCGATAAACTCTTTAACTGCTCACCAATCGGTAGGAAATTAACACCTCTAACTTTATAGAGTACAGGCTCATCCACTACGCTTACTTCTTTTCCACTTGCCGTTTTACCTTTAAGTGTGACAAGACCAAACACATTTCTAAAACAGGTAATCTTATCCTGTTCATTTTTTGCAACAATATCTAAGTCATCACGCAAGGCTTTAGGAACACTGCCACAGGAATCCGTACCTTTTGTATCAGGCTTTGCGTCAGTCCAACTAGTAAACATAACTGATTTACAGTTATTCTCTTCATTATCAGCATCAAATTTAGTATACTGAAATGTATTTAAAAAGGGTCTAAAGGAAGCCTTCTCAGCAAAAACAATACCATGTTCTTGGGAGTCTAGCTTAAACAAACCTCTCTTCAGAAGGTTGCCATCAGCATCCTCACTATCATAGTTTATAGATAATCTACTCAGCGTTGAGCCACCTGATTCGGTATCTTGCCCTATCATAGCCATCAATTTATCACTAGATAAATTATCTATGTTACTTATTAAGTCATTCGTCATATAATATTCTCCTATTATAACGTATTTATATCACCATTATATCATATAATTGTGGATAAGTCAAGCCAATTATTACCTTTTTTTATTTCAAAATCTAAGGGAACATTTAGTTCACAATCATACCTATGAAATAATGAGTCTTTTACATTGATAAAGCCAGTTCTTACAATACTTAAAACTTGTTCTATCTCATCAGGGTGTACATCTAATACGATAGAATCATGGACAGTATTAATAATAACGCTTTTCAATTTGTTTTGTTTTAATAATTCCCATACATTAATACATGCAATAGGAACTATATCAGCAGTGGCGAACCCTTGAACAGGGTAGTTCTTAATAGTCGTACCATTACTGTAAGTATATTTCCCTGTATACTTATCTATATTCCTATAGACATTAGGAAAATAATATTCTCTACCACTTGGTAATCTTACTATGTGTGTTTTAAACGCAGTCTCTAATAAGTGCTGATGCCATTTAGCTATATCACTATACTTCTTTAGAAACTTTTCATAATATTCTTTTTCTTTTTTATTACCCATCATTCCACCATACAAAGGTTTAAATGTGTGGGCCTTTGCATCTTGTCTAGAACATCCTATGATATCTGCAGTGTATTGGTGAACGTCTACACCATTCTTGATATCTTCCATACCTTGTTTATCCTGAGCCAAGAATACGGCAGTTCTAAATTCTAATTGAGCAAAGTCTACTTCTAGTATTTGTCCACCTTCAAATCTAGATTTAATTACTCTCTTCACAGGAAACTTATCACCTCTAGGCATGTTTTGGAAGTTAGGTTTAGAAGAAGAAAGTCTACCTGTAGCAGTAGTGTATTGATTATAAGAAGGGTGTAGTATATTATTCTCTCTAGTATTATCTCGGATTCCTGTAATAAAAGTATTTAAATAAGTTTCAATAGCACTATATCTAATGATGTAATCAACAAATTGTTTTAGTGTTCCACTAGAAACATTACTTATCTTATTTAAAGTTTGCTTATCTGTTTTAAATCCACCCTGAGAAACCTCACTAACAGAAGAAGGTTTATGTCTAAACCCAGCCACTGCTTCTGTTTCTGTGTATATAATTCCTTCTTTCTTACATTTGGTACATATGTTTAACATCTTAGAAGGCTTACCGTCTTTATTAGTTTTTCTTATATAACCAACTCCCATACAAGTGCTACACTGTTCAGCTATTGTTTTATGTATTATATCTGTGTGTTTGTTGACAATACCTTGAAACTCTTTGTCAGTCATTCTAGGTCTTCTCTTTGGTCTATTGGTATTTGTGTCTAATCCAATGTTAAATATGGTAGCCCATGTATTCTTATCGTGTACTGCCCTAGAATAAATAACTTTAGATAAGTCTTCAGTAGAGGATAAATTAATTTTAGTATCACCCATAACTTCACTTATTATTTTTTCAATCTTATTTTTTAATTGATAATATTCTTCTGTTAATTCTTTTTCCACCACTTTTAATTCTTCTAAATCAATATGGTTTCCATTACATTCCATATCAATTAATACTCGTAGAAAATCATTCATTAAATCTCTAGTAGGTTTTAAAGTTTTATTTCCTACTTGATTGAACAATCTTACTTGTGTAAGATATAACTGTCTAGTGATAGCCACATCTTGCTTACCATACTCTTCTAATTTTTCCATAGGTATTTCATCAATACCATATCCATTTTCCATATAGGTAGCTAAGATATCAGACTTAACACTAAGTCCTCTTCTCTTACAAGATTCTTTTAAAGATATAGATTTATTTTTTACACCTCGGTTTAGTACATACTCAGCTAACATAGTGTCATATAGCTTTCCGTCATACTTAAAACCAAATTCATAGAGCCATGACATATCAAACTTTAAGTTATGACCTACTACTAAAACAGATTTATCTAAGATATCTTGTATAATCTTTTTATTTTCTTGTATCTTCTTCATATCATTCATATCCTTATGATAAAAGAAAAAGTATTCTTGGTTTATACCAACGCTAACCAATTTATTTTCGTTAATAAATGGTGTTGGGTCACCGTCTTTTGTAAAGGTTGTCTCAACGTCTAATACTGTAATCATAAATATCCTTTCTAGTTTTGTATTGATTTGTATTGTGATAGTGAAGGTATGATGTGTAAACTAAATACAGGATGTGTACCTGATAGTTTATTTTTAGATAGACTTATTGTTCTCACATGCCCTTCGTTAACATCTGTCTCATCTGTAAAATCATTTTTACCTATACCAATAATTAAATCAGCTTCGGCTGCCTTACCTGTCTTAGAATTTTCCATGAGATTAAAACTTAAATTAGATTTTCCATGACCCTCTGCAGAAGCCTGTGACATACCTATAACTAAACAGTTATGTCTTTTGGCAATTTCCCTGGCCTGTGTGTAGATATCTCTTAGTTTTTCGTGGGAAGAATTATGTTTTCCTGCGACATGGACTTTGTCTAACTGGTCAATAATTAATACATCTACCTTGTTATCTTTACAATAAGTATCTAAATATTCCATAGTCATATCTACTTTGTCATGCGTAAAAATTTTATCTTTAATCTTATTCCAATTTTCTTGGGCTATGTGTTTACTGCCATTGTAAATTTCTCTTCTAGTAATATCACTACAGGCATTGACCATTCTCATTTGTGTTCTTCTAGCAGGTTCTTCATTAATAAAATTATGACAGTTAAAACCTTGCCAAGCAAATCCGTCACTCTTAGCAACAAGACTAACCCAAAAGGCAGTCTTACCTGTTTCAGGTCTAGCAAATACAACTATAAAATTACCTCTACCAACTCCCCCTGTAGCGTTTTGCAATTCATAAATGTTAAATTTAAATTCGCCATTATGTTCATTGACCGAAAGTATTTCATCTAAATCAGTAGATACAAGTGTGTCATTTTTATTTTCAAAATTCTCTTCATCAATCTGATTTAAAAATCTTTTAATTTCTGCAAAAGAATGTTTGCTAGGATTGTTTCCTAAATCTATACAAAGTCTAGACATCTCATCTGCCTTTGCCATTTTATACATACTCTTGATAGCATTTTCTATAACACTATCTGACATAGGTTTAGAACTTTCTAGTCTACTAATAATATTTTTAATATTTAATTGGGCATTCACACTTTGGTTAGAGAAATATGTCTCAAAGAAACTAATTCTTAAATCATCATAAGTAATCTGTTCTATTTCAGGATTGTCTTCATAGATTTGACAGATAGCTTTGTAAATATCTTTAACACCATTAGAAAAAAATGTATCAGTAATAATGTTTTTAACTCTAAGGAAGTTCTTCTTTGTTAAAAGAATTTTAAGAACGTATAATCTTAGATTTCCGTCTTCCATGTGGTCCTTTCTATCTTACTGTGTAAGATTTAATATTTTAACTCCAATAACTTTGCTTCCATTTTACATTTAGCAACCTGTAATTCTGTTAAAGTTTTTAAGTTATCAACATCACAATTCACTTTAGTTTCTTCCACGATAGGTTCTAGCTTTTCTATTTTAATATTATCATTTCTATCTCTATCAATAATAAAAGAACAACTAACCATGAGAAATAAAAGAATAGCTATTACTACTGCAAAGAAATAATTAGTGGAATCCATTAGTGTAATTCCTCTATAACTCTAACGACAGGAACATCTCGCATTGTTTCTGCATCAAAATATTTTTCCCTTGTGATGCCACAATTTTTAAGATTGTTTAATGCACTATCC
>Ga0208644_1002374_pt1 | contig 15071 bp, 4 predicted proteins | sample VirMetDEL_Nov_18_FD_184517 | JGI IMG/M metagenome (GOLD analysis project Ga0208644, IMG submission 184517) | Aqueous microbial communities from the Delaware River and Bay under freshwater to marine salinity gradient to study organic matter... | ecosystem: Environmental > Aquatic > Marine >... | reverse complement strand
CCTCGCTTCGGCGGGGGGTTTTTTAATCCGTTAGTCCTATATCTTGCCACAAGGTAATGGTGTCATCGTACTCTGCGGCATCTCGCATGTGCTCGCCACGCATCTTTTGATTTAGTACAATGCCGTGGTGCATACGAGACGTGGTGCGCTGGTGTGCTTTCATAGACTGCCTAAACGACTTGTTAGTGATAGCAGTCTGCGGAAACTTCTTATTGTATTTCTGCATATCTTTAAGCACGGCTTTCATCTCAGAGGTGTCACCCTCTCTTGCCGCAATATAGTACCGCTTATATAACTTACTCTTTTCTGTGCCAGCCGCACGGTCTTTTCTCTTCAGCGATGCGTTCTCTTGTAACTGCTTGGTATACTCCGCTGGAGCAAAGCCCATAATCTGCCCGAATACGTGACCCGCGTGGACATCACCAACTATAGGGTCGCCGCGTAGTGTGTTAGCGCCTTCGGTGGCAAATCTAATTCCCTTCATCACGTTACGTATAGCCGCCGGTGCCATTGCTTCAATACCGCGTTCTACATTGCCATCATTGACCATCTTCAAACCACGTTCCATATTTAGCGCGGTGCCTACTACAGGACCACCAACCGCTTCAATAGCGTCAAAGAACAGACTCTGGTCTTTCTGCACCAAGCGGTCACGGAAGATAAGGTCAGACAGACCCATGCGGCTTGCTACGTCTACACCAAACAGATAGTTACCAAGACCGCCATAGAAGCCTTCGCCTAGTGTCTTACGCATTGTAGTATCAAAGTTGTCTTCGTCTTCGTCACCAAACAAGTCAAGTACTGCCCCCAGCACACCCATCATTGGGATACCCTGCGCACCCCCGATAAGTCCAGCCATACCAACTGTACCCGCCAACTGCTTACGTGCAACCAGCTTGTCTGCGTCTGAACCTTTAATTGACTCTTTGGCTAGTTTAGCGAGGTGGTAAGTCATAGAGATACCGAACCGCTTAAACAGGAACATAACCTTACCAAAGCTTTTTCGCGCATATCTAGGTGCGCCGGTAGCGATAGCGCCGCCGTTAGTAAGTTCTGTTACATATATAGCTTTTTCTGCGGCTTCTGTTCTTGCAGCATCATTTATAGTCCTGCCAGCTTTGCGCATTGCGCCTAACTCTAAGTCATACGCAGTCATCAATGCTACTTGACGGTTCATACGCTCACCGTGGTGGAACAACCAGCCAGACACCGCACCTAATTTTCTCAACGGGCTGTCGATTTTATCCATATCCAGCATGTCATAAGTTATTGAACGATTGAGTTGCCCCATACGCGCAGCTACTTCGGCTAGTACTTTAAACTCCTTAACTTCTGCTGGTGTGTTAGGATCATCAAAGTTGTAGTTATCCAGTGACGGTGTAGCAGACGTAGTTTCTGTTATCTTACCATCAGGTCCAATAGTTTCTGTGGTGCGCTTCAGCCCGCTATTTTTAAACATACGTATGGCTCTACCTGTAGCCTTCATAGTCTCGGAGTATCCGTATTTGCCTCGAAGATACGGCATGACCACCATTGGTAGTTGCGAGAAGTTAACTACAACAGAAGATATATTTGCACCGAGGGTCATAACAAACCCACCAGTTGTGAGTGCTTGCGCCCAAGTTTCTACGTTAGGGTTCTTTGCCCAGTTAGCACGTTGGTCTATTTCATTAGCTAACAATACAGCAGTGTCGTTATTTTTCTCTACATTTGTAACATGATTTTTAATTTCATCTTGAACTGCTTGTATCTTTTGTCCGTATTCCATTTGAACAAGCTGACGTGATAGTGAGCTAGTTCTCTTACGCAACGCACCGATAGCATCGCGCTCAAATCCAAGGGTGCCCTTACGATTTCTAAATGACTGCGCGAATGACCGCTCTGGTAGCGAGTCAAGGAATAGACGCATAATCTGTTCTTTTACTTTAGCGTCAACTTTGTTGGCTTCCATTGTCTTGAGCACGTTATTAACAAAAGACGTGGGCGGCGCCTTATCATAAGTAACTTCTGATAGGTTAGAAAATGGCTCGAAATCTCTAGCATCCGCATCAGGGTCTGCATCCATAACTCTTTGTGCTTCGGTACGGTCTGCCTTGGTCTCAAACGCTTCAACATAAAATTCTCTATTGCCTGTGCGCGGGTCTATCGCATTATAAGATAGCCAGTAGCTACCACTACGAGTTAGCGGGAAGTAAGGCTCAATAACACCGTTGTCGTAGAGCGCGTTGTACACCTCTGTAAACACCTTTTTACGTGTGCCTTCGTCAGAAATACCTTCGTCAATCTTAGCTTTAAGCACCCTACCCATCTCGTCATATAGGTGCTTGTAGGTGTTACGCATAGATTTGTAGTGATCTTGACCTTCTTTACCAATAGAGTTCCAATCCCTCTGCATGGCTTTCCACTGAGTCAACTTATCTCCAGTGTAGTTACTGCTAGGCTTTGATGGATCAACTTGTTCTAATGTACTGGTGTAGATGAGGTTGTTAAACGCATCTAGCTTATCTGGGTTCTTGCTACCCCATGTTGATACACGGTTAACCACTGGCTCAATCATGCTGTTCATTTCAGTGACTTTACCGCTGGCCTCAAACATAAGCTTCTCAAGCTTATCGACCATAGGTATGCGTGCGCGTGCTACATCTGCTAGCGCGTTTATAGGGAGCAAGCCCAGTAGGAAGTTCTTTGCCCCGTCGGGGAATCTGTCTTCCAACATCTGTTTTACACGTTTAGCCCCAGCTGCATCCCACGTGGGGCGGTTTCTAACCAGACTGTCTACCGCTGCTTTAGCGGCTCTAGCACCGCCGAGCATAGACATCATATAGAGTGAACCCGCACCTCTGGACTCTGGTGCAGGGGCAAGCATAGCGTCAATCAGCGTGTCAACTTCCTGTACCGCAGAGCCTAGCGGCTTAGTCTGCATACCCATCATCTTGCGTAGGAAATTAGTGACTGTGTTTAGGAACCGTTGCAGTGCGGTTACCGGCTCACCTTTAGGATTAATCTGCGCTAACTCTTGTTGGAATACAGGATTACTAAAGGCTTCTGATACAAACTCATCTACATTCTGCGCACCGTACATTGTGCCGAGCGAGTCTTTTACTTCGTTAAATAGTTTGGTTAGCTGTTTGGTTATTGGGTGTGACTTGTTAGCCAGTGTCGCACTTGTTGCCGCGTGCGTCATTTCGTGAAGAATAGTATGCGGATTGATACCAGTTTCTGCGTCCAAAGTTATAGTGTTTGTTTTAGGATCAAATTTACCAGCAACAGGATTACCGGCTTCGTCACTGAGGAACGGCTTTACTTCGACCTTTGTGTTACCCACAACTTTTGCTAGCGCACCAGCAACTTGTGCTACGCGGCTACTTGGTGATGTTGCTTGTAGTGCCCGGAGCGCCTCGACTAACTTACCTTCTCTTAACAAGCTACCAATTACAGGGTGTGTCGGTATATCGAGACCAACGACAGCATTAGTTTTTAAGTAATCAGGTAAGAAATCCAAATCTTCTTCGGTGAAACTAAGGAACTCAGCTTCGGCAGCTTTGCGCCTTTCTCTATTATCTCTTTTATCAACTCGTGCTTGCTCTGCTTCTGTACGTTTACGTAAAGCTTCGACTTTGCGTTGTTCTGCAACGAAATCGAGCGCAGTATTTTCTTTGCGAATTGCGTCGTTCAAAGAAGCTTGGTGCATCCTAACAAGGTCATCTACACGTTCATTAGTAGCGGCATCTAGGTTATTAGCTACCCACGCCCTTGCATCTGCGGCTCTCTTTGATCCTGTTTGCGCAAAATACGCACGTTCACCTGCGCTCATGTCGGGTGCACTACGAAACTCTTTATCAGCAAACACTACTTCGTGCGCTATTACATCTAACGCATCGGCTGGGTTTTCTTGTTTGCTGAAGTATATCTGTGCTGCGCGAGCTTCTTTTGCGCTGCTTGTTTCTTTAGCTCTTTGCGCGGGTAATTCTGTTTTGATGAGGTCTAAAATCTTTTTGTCATCAGAATCTGACGTGCGCACATCTAGTGTTACAGTCTCGGTATCGCCTGATTCATTTATAAACGTGGCTGTGGTAGCCCCAGTTTCTGAAAACGGTGCCGTATAAAAAGATATATCGGAAGCTTCCGCACGGACGGTTTTGTCCATAGCGGTTTCTAACTGCGTAGCTGCACGTCTCTTCCTGCCGATAGCCCGTATAGCTTTAACTTCTTCTGCTATGCTCTTTTTAGTAACCGCAGGTGCTTTCTTTGCCACAGGTTTTTTCGGTGCGGCTTTCTTGGCAGCAGGTTTAGCAGCGGGCTTCGGTTCTGTTTTTGGTTGGACGCCAAAAGTAATTGGGTCATCAGTCTTTTGAGAAGCGCGAATAGCTTCATCGCTAAACTCTTTCGGGGGCACCAAAGTTGTTTTTGGTAGCCCAGCTTTACGTCCACCAACTAACTGCGAAAGTAGTGTTCTAGGATCAGCTGTTAGTGCAGTTGGCTGCACGCCTTCTCTAACATCAACAGGTGCAGCAGCTCGCTCAGTGCCAACCACTCCAGCTGGCTCAGGTGCCGTAGTTCGTCCGGTATCTCGGCTAGCGGTACTAGGTCTCCCCAAGACTGGTCTATCAATAGCAGGGCTAATTCTATCTGGTGCCTGTTCAGGAGCGGTAACAGGAGCAACTGGTCCTCTTCCTCGTTCTGGTCCTCGTCCTCCATCATCAAGTGGGAATAGTTCAAGCTGCTCATTGATCTTCTCCTTCACTTGCGGCTTTACTTTCGGATTAGCTGCAAACGTTGCTAGGTCGTCTCTAACTGTTGGGTCAGCTACATCTTTACCTTCAATACGTTTACGAATAGGCGCAGCAGGCGGTATCCCTATATCATCCATAACTTCTTTTGTTATGGGTTTAGTTTCAACATCTCGCGCTTCGGCAGCAGTGCGCCTCTCAGGTACAAACGGCACTTCAGTTTGTGGTAGACGCTCACCATCCCGCACTTGGAACTGTTTCGGCGCAGGTGCAGGTTCTGATGGTACAGGGCGTCCATCTCTAACGGCATCTGTAGCTAATTTTATTACCGCTTTTTCTTGTTCATTTACTGTTGTGTTAGTAATACCTGCATTTTCAAGTGCTTTTGAAAATCGTTTTTCAGCGTTTGTTCTACTTGCAGTGTCAAGATTAGCTAATATAGGTTTAAGAATATCACTACGTTTTCGTTCTGTTTCGCTTACACGAGCAGTTTTTTGTTGCGCATCTATATCTTTTATATCTCTAGCAGTACGTATTTCTGCAGCTTGTGCCGCTTCTGCGTCTTCTTGAGCCTGCATTTCAGCAAGTTGAGTCTCGTCTGCAATAGCCTCTTCAATATCAAGTTGCCGTGGCTCTGGTGTCGGCGTAGCTTCTGGCTCTTCCACCGTGTCCATAAATTGTTCAGGCTGTCTTAATTCTTCTGGCCCCAGACGACGACGCTCTTGTTCTTGTTGGAGTGCAAACAAGTCAGGTTGGTCAAATGCTTCCTCATCACCACGTTCTGCTGCGCGTTCTGCCTCTCTATCACGAGCTGCTCGCTGTGCTCGTTCTTCCGCAGCTTGGTCTACTCGGGGGAACAACTCATCTTGTGTAGCTTCTGGTTGCGGTGTGGTTGGCACCCCAAACAAATCAAGTTGGTCAGGATCGCCACGCTGTTCTGGCGCGCGTCCTAAATCACCAACAAATAACTCTCGTTGCGTTTGACGATTTTGCCCTCTAATCTTTGCAATTTCAAAAAATGTGTCGTCGTCTGGTATTCCTAAATCTTTATAATTAAGAGTTCCTTCAGGATTAAAGGGGTCATACGCGCCAAACTCTGTATCTGACATACTTAAAATATCAGGGTTATTTTTAATTACTTGTTCAACGGGTGCTGCGCCAAGGAATTGACCCTCAAACAACTCACCTTGAATTTCTTCAGGAGTAGGCTCTCCACCACCTTCAGCGGCTTTTCTATCTCTAGCTCGTTGGATTCCACGCTTGCCGTCAGCAAGAAGCTGTAGGATTGCACCCGCACCGCCACCGTATCCGGCTTCTTCTAGTACCCCACCAAGGATTTCGGCTTCTTTGTTATAGCCTCGCTCGTTAAGGTTTTGCAGGATCGCGGAGGTGCCTTCTTGTCCAGCTTCCAATGCACCAGTAAGGCCAGCGTTTTGCAGGTAGTCTTTAAACCCTTCAACAGGGTTAGGCCCAAGATTATCAATGAACTTAGTAAATACAGGGATATCGACAAACTTGAGCGCACGACCTAGTGGTAGTATCTCTAATGCACCGATAGGCGCACCACGTAGGGCTGCTGCGCTTCTTTCTTCTTCAGTAGCACCTGCAGCGCGAGCACGTTCACTAGCTTCACCGGCACCGGCACCAACAGAAAGTAGTCCAGCTATACCTGTACCGACAGCAGTAGTAGCAACGGCAGGAGCAGCAACAGCGCCAAGATAAGCAGGGACAGCAACACCGGCGATAGAGCCTAGCGCTTTAGCTAAATTGTATGTGATTGCGTCTTTGTCGCCACCTTCGGGACGAATGGCTTCGGCAGCTGCTTGGATTTTGCTACGGACTGCTAGTTCGTTTTCTTCTTCAAGAAGTGCAGCACCGCCCAACGCCGCCATTTCGCCAACGTCAACAGCACCTGCGCCGAAACCGGTGGCTATGTTCTCAAAGAACCCCGCATCTTTTTCGGCTTGCCCAGCATATTTAGCATCAGTAGCCGCACGCTGCGCTGCTTCAAGTTCTGCCTGAAGTCGCTCACGTTCTGCATCGCGCCTAGATGATTTTTGTTGTGCTTCTACACGCCGTCTAACAGCAGCACGAACTTCTTCTTGTGAGGCACCTTCTGGGCCTTCTATTGAATAAGTTTTACCGTCAGGGCCATCAACTGTATAAAGTGCCATTGTGTGCCCCTATTATTGTAAGTCGCCAAACCCATCTGCTGTAGGTAGAGACGCTCTACGTTTTTCTAATTCTGCTGTTCTTTCTGCTAAATCAGCTAATGCTATTCTAATAGCAGCGTTCATTTCAACTTTTAACGCTTCTTCTCTTTCTTTGTTATCTTCTCCAAAAGGTGGCAGCGCCGAAATAGCATCTTGGTAAACTTTTTGGTATTTTGCCCGTACATCTGCAGCATATTTTGCTACTTGATTAAGTAGCTCGTCTACATCTTTACGTTCAAGCCGCCCTTCTCTAGCTCTTTCTAGTTGATTTTGTAGCGTAGTGCGTCTATCAGAAACTTCAGCATTTAAGTTAGTCACAGCTACTTTTGTCTCGTTAGAAGCATTTGCAATAAGTGCGTCTTGGATGCGTTTAGCGTCTCTGTCTTCTGCTTCCATATTTGCTGTATCAGCTTGTAACATACTTTTCGCAGTGTCGCTAAGTAGTCCTACTTCAGTAGCGTTGAATTGCGTCATAGAACTAACACCTTGGCGAATATTCTGGTTAGCAATTTCAAAAGCTTTTGTAGCAGAATCGTAAGCTTTCACTTTGATATCTTGCCCTAGCTTTTCAAACGCTCGTTCACCTTCTTGCCGACCCAACAAACGATTTCTTTCCCCAAGTTGTTGTTGTGCACGTACATTTGCTGCCGCCGCAGAACCACCCGCCATTGAGCCAGCCTGCGCTGTGCCACGTAGGAACGCTGAAAGTTGCTCTCGTTGGTTACCTGCAAGTTGGCGTCTGTCTAAATCGGCAAGGGCTTGTTGACGTGCTTTTTCTGCAGCAATGCGCTCGGGACTCATGCCAAGTGCTTCTAACCCATACTTCATAGCGTCTTTCTGCATAGCCGCTGCATCGGTGTCCATCAAACTTTTTATGCCTTTTCTAGCATCTGCGCTAGAGGCAGCGTCTGACATTGTTACACCGTACCCTTCACGATCAAGAAATTTAGTGCGTGCTGTAGGCACGTCTACTTGCCCCAATCCTTTATCTAATTGCGGTGCTGTATAAGGTTTTGGCGGTTCTGCTGGTGGCTGCGCCTCAGTTTTTGGTCCAACCGGCGGTCCTTGCACAGGAGGACTAACATTAGTAGTCGCACCCAACTGCGCACCCTGACCTACTGGGCCGAAATTACCTATACTAGGATTAATACCCCGCATTGGTTTTCCATCTTGTAGTACCCTACCCCCAGCAGTAGGAGCGCCTGCAGCTGCCATTGCTTCTCTATAAGGCATGTCTCGCATAGCTGCATCATAATTAAATTTTGCGCCTCTTTCTTGCCTTTGCGCAGCTTCTAAATCTGCGACTTTCGAGGTAGGAATACCTAACGCATCCATGGCTTTCCCGACAAGTCCCGAATCTTTACGTAACGCGCCTTTTGGGTCGCGGCTAAAATCAGGTGTTCCTGTTGGTGCAATAGCTTCGATCTGCGCTTCGCCTTCTGCGGCGCTTATTTCCCCACTAGCTATCTTTGCGCGAATGGCTTGTATTTGCTCTAGTTTTTCTTGAGAACTAACTGGTCCACCCGGAGCAAGTGCAACAATACCGCCTGCAGCCATCATTCTTGGCGCGGCTTGACTTGCGATACCTTGTGGCGCGGGTGCCGCACCGCGTTGCGCCATCTGTTGTGCTTGGCGCTGTTTCATGATGTCGCTAGTTTGTTTGACCATCTCGTTCTTTGTTAGGCCGAGCACTTCTTGTTCCCGCTGTTTTGCAATGGTATCTGGCGTGTTCTGCATCTTTATTTGTAGGTCACGCGCAGCAGCTTCCTTTTCAGATTTAAGTTTCTGAAGTGCTAAAAGATCAATTAGTTCTTGATTCTGTGCATACCGTTGCTGTAGCGCTGCAGGGTTACCTCTGTACGCGTCTACTTTTTGCTGGATTGTATCGTCAATACCGTACGCCATTAGCTATTCTCCGGGAAAAACATGTTATACAAATCCATAATACCACCACCAGTACTACTTATCTTAGATAATGTACTTGGCTCTGCATAGCTATAAGACTGCGTAGCGAGTGGTAGCCCTTGTAACAGTGACTGCATGTACTGGACTTGCTTATACGGGAAGTCACGTTCTTCTTTAAACTGCGCGTAATCTGCACCAATACCTTCCGACTCAATGGCACGTTGCGCTGCACCTAGTTCAGCTTGCTTAGATAGTGCGCCTAGACCATAGACATTAGCTGCATCTTGCGCTGCACGGGCACGATCTTGTTCGGTGTTGAACTGTTGTTGTGCTTTATCAAACGCTGTCGAATACCCTGCCCCAGTAATTCCGGCTAAGTTCTGTAACAAGTTACGGTTAGTTTCTGACTCCATAATTGCTTGCCGTGACCCACCATACGCACCGGCTTGAGTGAGTCTACCTGCATCTGCTACCCGCTGGATTTGTGCTTGGCGACGCGCCTCGTCAATTTGTGGCTGCAATGCGGCAGTCAAATACGGATTCATATACTGCCGTGCAGTTCCAGCTTCGGTAAAGCTAGTAGGTTGAAAATTACCCATCTCCGAAGTTGGCACTGCTAAATTGGCAATACCTTGGAAAGCAGCTTGTTGCGGTGCAGATTCACCGGCTGTCAGTGGCCCCATATATCCTTGGTAACCCTGCTGTCCTAACGCCTGCCCTTGTCCAAGCATGTTGGTAACATAAGGCCCAACCCAGTTAGACAGCGCTGATTCGGTGCCGATTTGTTGCCCTGCAATAGGATCAGTTCCTACTGTTGTTGTAGGAATAGTTTGTGTTGGGTCTACTGCCATAACTTACCTCTTAAACCGGTAAAAAATTATTAGGATCAATTTGTGCGCCTTGTTCTTCACTACCTGTACGTGCTTTACGCACCCGCGCCATCATTTCTTCCAAAACTTTAGCACCTGCGTCGGAATTACCGTTACCGAGATGGCTTACAACGTCTGCAGGAATAACAAACTCACCATCACTTAACAAAGCTGGTTCTTCTCCGTCTATCATAGCAGGTTTTTCATCCGCCATGCCGTCGGTATTACCATCTAAGTAACGACCCTCTTTAAACCCAATAATACCACCTTGGCTAAATTTAGCTACTACTGGTTTTCTAAGCGATACAATTCCGCCTTGAGCAAAAGCTTTATAAGGTGCGCTTTCATCAAAAGTCTTTGAACCGCCCGCGTAGCCTTGAATTGGACCCATCATATTTTCAGTAAAGCCTAGCTCACCGGGCGGAAGAGGCGTAAATCCGGGAGGCATTTGCGTTGGTAGAAAACCCTTAAGTTCGTCAGGTATTGACTCAACAGGGAGCACTCCAAGTAAATTTTCAGTTTTCCGTTTTGCTATTTTGTCAGTTTGTCCGGTGCGCCGTAAATACTCTTCATAGGCTTGGTCTTGTCGCCCGCTCATTGACCCAGATGGTTGTTGCCCAAAATAAGGACTAAAAGCCACATCGTGTGTACCTATTTGAGGTCCGGCTAGATATTTTTGATATTCTTCAGAATCAAAGAAACCTGCGTCAATACCTTTATCTTTGTACGTATCTTTTTGTTTTTCTATAAATTTTTGAGCTTTATATCTTTGCAATTGACCCTGAGTAAAGTTTGGACCAAGCGCGTTTGTATACTCCTGATATTTTGCACGTTGTTCATCATCATAAGCTTTTCTTCTTTTGTCAGCGTGTTCTACGCCCAACCAATTATTCGGTTGTGGATTACCGTTTATATCTACACCTTGTGCGTGGAGTCTACCATTTATCATCTTAGTGATATTTGGGTTATATCTAAGCTTCTGTGGTTTGTAATCAGGAACAATCTGATTAAAGTTATCTGGAGTAGTGAAGCCAAACATGCGCATCCAATCTGGATTGCTCATTGGGTTTCTACCCGGGTCAACTGGACCTGTGTCTGGCTTGGCATTTGGGTTAATATTATCTGGTCCTAATACAGCACCAGTATCAACTCCGGTATTTAACGGATTTGGATTACCGCCGGGTGTTGTTATGGTATTAATAGGTTTAATTGGTGTTGGATTTGGACGACTTGCATCTGGATACCTTGCTATTATATCATCATAAGAAACAGTATTACCATCCGCATCGGACAAGTAGCCGGGGTTATTGTTAACCGCAGGTGTAAACGGACTAAGGCCATCAGGACGAAACCCGGGACGTGGGGTAATGAACTGCCCGTTAGGATCAACAATAGTATTGGGTAAGTTCGGGTCAACAAGATTTGAAGGCAACTCGGGGTCGCGTGGCGGCAAATTAGGGAAAGGATTGCTATAATCAAACCCTTGATCTGGGTGAGGCATTGGGCCAGAAGGTAAAAGACTATCGCGTGGCGGCAAAGTTGTAGTCGCAGGTGGCGGCATCGGTGTTGTAGCTACCGGAGTAGGTGTCGGTGTTGTAGCGGTAGGTAGCGGGGTTGTAGTCGCAGGAGGAGGTGGCGGAGTTGTAGCCGCAGGTGGTGGAGTTGTAGCCGCAGGAGGAGGTGCTGTATAATCAAACGCACCGCCAGCGTTATTCGCTATGGTGTTAGCTATTCCGGTTGTGTTAGCCCCACTACTGGTAAAACTTGAAGGGTTAGCTAAGTCTTGAAAGATACCGGTCGCACCGCGTACGAACCCTCCTTCCGCTAGTTGCTGTATGCCTCCTTGCGCTGCAGCTTGGCGCGCAGCATATATTTCAGGCATAGCTTGGCCTGCGCGGTTTTGTGCTGCCATATTTGCTCTATTAAGTGCTTCTAGGCCAGCAGCTTCGGCGGAGGTGTCGCCACCATCATAACGCACATCAGTAAAGTACCGCTGACCACCACTTCCGGGTCTACGGTCTGGGTCATATGTTCCGGGAACTTGTTGACGTGCTACTGTGTAACTAGGGATACCACCTTGATACCCTGCAGGCCGCTGTTGACTACCACCAATGTCGTAACCTAACAAATCGGCAATTTGTACACCTGCGGTTAGCGCGCCAGTACCTGCACCGATAATTTTACCCCAGTCGTAATCACCCGTTGCGTAACTACCGCCAACATCGTCTTCTTCGTAAGTTTGAAAAGGGCTAAGTAAATCGTCGTACCACGCCATTAATTGCCTCCAAGTAGCTTTAGTAGCTCTTCATTAGTACTCACTATACCACCTTGCGCGTAAGGGGTGCGATAAAATGATTCTTGTGCAGGGTCACGGAAGATGCTTTTAAAATCATACGCAGGGCCAATTTCAGCTACGGGTTGTGATTTTACTTGCGTCATTCTTCCAGCGTCCTGTATCAACATCTCTTGGAAATCTTTTAGGTTACCAAGTCTGCGCGTCTTTGTAGCTTCATCTTCTACTTGCTGCGCTAACTGCTGTTGCATATCTATTTGTTGTTGTGCTTGCTGTTGTGCTTTCTGATCTATAGCGGCGTATATACCGGTAGCCGGTTGAGCAAACACAGAATCTTGCGCAAAGGTTACATCTTGACCTTGGATAGCATTATTTAACAGGTTCTGGTCGTTTATGTCAATAACACCGTCACCAGTAACATCATATGCTAGCTGCGCGTCGGTGTAAACAAACTGACTAGGATCAGCTAGTGCTTCTTGTTGCGCTATTATGTCAGCAATAAAGTCTACATCGGTATCTGTAACTTCTTGTGCGGGCTTGCCAATTAAGTCTGCTATAGAGCTATAGCGTATCCCCGGCAGCGCTTCACCTAACTTACCTCCAAGTAACTCTTGGTCATACTGCCCCATTAACGCCTGCACATCTTCTGGGCGTGGGTTGGTTATACCTTCTGCAGCTAACGCATCGAGTACTTCTTGTTCTGTAACTATACGTGGAGTTACATAATCAGTAACAAAACCTGTTTGGTCTGTTTCTGCTACTTGTCCAGTAAATTGTGCAATTTCTTCTGGTGAAGGGTCATACCCTAAATCTCTTAGTAGTTTTTCAGCTTCTTCGGCGTTTGTATATAATGGGTCAACAAAACTAGCAATTGCTGCCTGCTGTTCAGCTTCAGTTACAGACCCTACGAATTGATTTAGTTGTTCATCAGAAGGTGTAAACCCAAGTTCCGAAAAGAATTGTGCTGCTTCATCTTTATTTGTAGCTATTTCGTCAAACGCTTGTTGCGCACTTGCTAACGTACTTGCTTGGTCTTTTTGCCCTAAGAACTGCGATGCAAAATCAGGGTCATACTCATAGCCTTCCTGTTCAGCTATAGCTTTTAGTTCTGCTTCAGTTACCTGCCGAGGGTCTACGTAGTCTTTAATTTTTTGTAGCGTACCACTTTTATCAAAATCAATGCCCGCGCCCACAAACTGATTTACTTCGTCGTCAGTAGGTTGATACCCAAGCTGCCCAAACAAATTCCGCGCTTCAATTTCAGTTACTGATTTATTACCAACGTAGTTTTTGACTGCTTGTAACGTGCCTTCTTCGATATTAGTGTCACGCCTACCCAAAGCAACGTTACGTGCTATTTCGTCATCAGTAGGTGTATACCCAAGATCAAGGAACATCTGCCGAATCTCATCAGCATCAGCCATATAAGGGTCGGTATAGTCAGCTATAGCTGTAGTAGCATCAGTTTCGGCTTGTCCTATATACTGAGCTATTTCGGCGTCTGTAGCAGGGAAACCTAGCTGCGAAAACATATCTCGTGCTTCAGACTCCATAGTATATGTTGGGTCTAGCTCTGCACGTGTGTCTGCTACAGCTTGGGCTTCATTAGCTTGTTTTACATATTGTTGCGCTTGTTGTGGCGTAAGCGTTATGCCTTCTTGCGCCGCCGCTGCAATTACCTCGTTAACGTCGAAATACCGTGGGTCTACATAAGCATCTATTGCGGCATTAAGGTTTGCATCAGGTTTAGCACCAGTAAAATTAGTAAGTTCATCTTTTGTAAACTTATACGGGACATTGTTTTTTGTGGCATAGTCATACGCAGCTTGTTCAGCTTCGCCGGTGCTAGTGTAGTCTGTGTCAAATACTCGATCTAAGATGTTTGACTGTATTGTGTTGTTAGATATGCCAAGGTCATTAAGTTGTTGTGTAACTCCAGCTGCGTCTAGCCCGCCTTCATTTTGCACAACTTTACGCACATCAGGATTAAACATAATCAGTGCGTTAGATATTACGTCACCTGTTGCGGCACCGCCATATATAGAACCTGCCGTACTACCACCAGACAATGCGCCGAGTACAGAGTTACTAACTACGTTACCGACAACATCGCGTGTAGGGTCTAACTGATACAGCTGTGACTCTAAATAAGCTTGCGGCAGTCCTTCTTCTACGGTTTCTTGAGCAGCTTCTTTAGCCATAACATCAAAGGCTTCGGAGAAACTTTTACCACGCTTGCCGTTAAACATAGCTTTTTCAAGAGCCTGACCACCTACACCCATAGTGCTGACAGTGGTCAACGCAGAAATAGCACCAGCGGTTATGGCCTTATCTAGTGCGTACTCTTGTGCTTCTGCATCAGCCATACCTGATTTAAGTGCTGTAGCGTAGGCATCATCATATGCACCGCCAGCTGTGCCACCAAAAGATTCGGCTACGTCAAGTGTAGCAGCGGTTCCAAGACCAGTACGCTGCCCCATTTTTTGCGCAAACTCTTTTCCAGCTTGCTTTAGCCCTGCCTTGGCTACGTTGGCTGCACCGCCACTAGCCACTAATACAGGGATTTCTTGCAGAAGTTCTTTTGCTACATATTCAGACAGAAAAGTGCCGGGATTATCCATAGCTGCACCACCAATGGCGAGTATGGTATTTTTAGCTTTAGCCCATGTAGAAAGCGGCGTGCCGTCTGGGTTGGTTAGTAATTGTCCTGCTTTAGGATTAGGGCTACCATCTGGTAATTTATCAGGCTCAAAATTAGCATTACCAATAGTCTTTTGAATTTCTTCGGCAGCGGCTTTGTATTCCTCTGTCTTCATATCGCCAGACATAGCGATAAGGTTTCTTGCGGTTTTACCCCACGGCGTAGACTCAGGATTAATGCCTGCGATAAGCACCAAATTATTAATACTATCGAGCAACTCGCCGCCAGCATCAAGCACTACACCGCCCGTGTTCCGTACAAAATCGCTGTTTAATACGTCCTGACCGGTTTCGGTGTTAGCAAGATAAGTAGCTACATTTTTAGCAAACTCATACTGTTGTTGGAACTCAGCCACACCTG
>Ga0208644_1002373_pt1 | contig 15076 bp, 25 predicted proteins | sample VirMetDEL_Nov_18_FD_184517 | JGI IMG/M metagenome (GOLD analysis project Ga0208644, IMG submission 184517) | Aqueous microbial communities from the Delaware River and Bay under freshwater to marine salinity gradient to study organic matter... | ecosystem: Environmental > Aquatic > Marine >... | reverse complement strand
GAAGAAGATGATAGTGAAGCAGAGGACAGATAGCCATAGTAGAAGTCATCATCCATCATTGCCTCAAGGATCGTGGGCAAGTCCCAGGACGTGCCGTCAAGCAGGATTACCTCGTTCACTTCTTGATGAACTTGGACAAAGCGTTGCGCTGTGATTCGGACAGCTGAGTTCCGATAGCCGCAACAATCTTGTCGTACTGCTCCTTCGTTCCCTTCTCCTTCATAGAGTCGATGGCCTTCTGAAACATATCATCGCCTTTAATCTGCGGCTTGGCGGCAGGCGTAGCAACTGCCGCCTCCTTGCCGTGAGTATTCGTAGCGTCAGCATCTTTGGTGTCATCAATCAAGAATGTACCATTAAGAGCGTACTTGCGAGCATATGATGACGATGCGCCAAACGATTGTGCGATGTCCATACCCTTGCGGTTGGTGTCAATACCAGCGCACGCTGATACCTCGGTAGAGTCTACTCCATCTGTTACTTTGACAACAGCACGAACAATCATAAGTTCGCCAACACCGATGATCTCATCGGAGATTGTCATAGTGAGTCCATTGTCTGCAAGCAGTGGCTTTACTGCTTCGAGGATGTCCTCTTGATTGCGGTAAGCGTACTTACCGAACGAATTGTACTGGGACTTTGGAGCCTTCAGTCGCGACTGGACGTTAATCAGTCGCTGTTGGAAAGTTAGTTCTTTCATAGTTAATTGAATTTAATTGTAGACAAATATAACAGCAATTATATTGATACACAAGTATTTGCTGTTAATCTTTTTAAATGTTTCGTGATTCTACAAACCTGCTCCACATTTTTGCGGCAACAGCAAGTCGTTGAAGTCGAAACGGATACGTTGGCTTTAGTCGTGCCATTGCTATCCTCATAAATTGTTCTCTCATAGTTGTTTTAGGTTGGGCATAGTTATCCTGAATTGCTGTGCTAACGAGCGTCAGGAGTTTTTGGTTTCAATGAGTTGCTGAAGCAGGGCATCGCGCTCCGATTCGGCGGCTTCGAGTGCCGCCTCCATCGCGCTGATGCGTTGGACGTAGAACGCCAATAGGGACTGAAAGTGTTCGCTCATAGTAATCTTTAGTTTCTCTTGTGCTCTTGAGCAAAGCGAAGTTAGCGCTTAAATTCGAGAGTTGCAAGTTTTTTTGGTTGGTTTTAGAAAAAGTTATTAACAGATTAGTTCTATGGATGCACCAGCGCAGTCGCTACTGCACACCACCTTGTGGTCGGTAATCCACATACCATCGGGAGAATTGTCAGGGTCTGGCTTAATGTGGTACACACCAAACCTTACCTGACCCTCGCTGTTCTTGCCTACGTTGTCGTCAAGCCAAAGGTTAACGTCGTAGCAGTCGTCACCACTGTAGATGGTAACCCATTCGTCATCAACAAGAGGTTTGATTGTGGCCTCGTGTTTTTGATCCCCGATGCAGAAGCGTACAAGGAACGTAGAGTTGGTGAAGTCAACATAAGTCATTTTCATCGTAGTAGGTAGTTTATTATTTGTGCGACAATCATTAGTAGTATATTCACAAATATAACGATACTAAAGAATGACATAAATACTCTAACCATTTTATCGGCAAACTTTATGGCGTCTTCTTCAATCTTCATATTCGCAGTCATTATTAAATTCATCAGTGATAATGTAGTTGGCCTTGCGTACGCGGTAAACAATCTTCCGCATATCTGGGTCATTGACCATACGGTATGGCCCCTTGCCGATTGATAACACTTTGAGTCTCATAGCAGTTTGTTTAGTTTGTTAGTGATGTGGTTTTTATATGCTTCCTCATATGCTAACACAAGATCAAGGAAGTCTTCGTGTAGCGGTATGTCTATGATGGTTTCTCCATTTGAAGTCATCAGGTTAGCAGTGAACATAAAATTGTCGTTGTCAATACTCCAAGAGAATACATCCACTGCCTCAATATAATTTATGTCTTTCATCTTCTGTTTGTTATTTTAGTGCGTCTTGCAATTGCAAACGTGTCATACCAGTTTCTTGGGCTAACCACTTCAAGAACTTCTTCTCATCCTTCTTTTGCAGTACAATGTCTGCGGCAGTAGAGAAGATGTTGCTTGTCTGCGCGAACACAAACCATACAGAGGTTGGCGGTACAAGCGTTCCTTTAATTATCTGCTCAACAAAGTCGTTGAAGTTCCATTTCCACTTGACGTCATCGTATCGGTCGGTACTCCATCCAGAGGCAATGCTGTTGTATCCATCAGCAAACTTAACGTCAATGAATCCTCTCCATCCATCTGTTGACTTCCAACCTGCACTTTTGATGCAGATAGGTGTGCCTTCATATGTGTCGTAGTTGTCTACATCCCTTGTCTTGTCAAGATTAAATGCGTAGTCAAGACGCCGCACAGATTCCTCGTTGGGATCGAATTCGTAGACCATAACAGCAGACTCCCAATGGCTTTCGTAGCATCCGTCGCAGATGATTTCATCCTTTCCGTTGTACTCGTAGAAGTCGTAGTCCTGGTTTATTTCGTAGCCGCATTCCGTACGGTTTTGGATGGGTTGTGCGGCTGGGTTGTCAGAGTAGTCGATCATTTTAGTTTGTTTATTTTGTTATTCAATTGTTCTAATTTCTTGGCGTAGTTAAACGCATCCTCCTCGTAGGCAAAAGATTTCATCAGGGTAAATGGATGTTTCTTTAGTACGTCGTACGATTCAGAGTCAGGGTTGTACGATACGATGTACGCCATATCAGAAGAAGTAGTCGTTGTCACTGAATTCGTAGCCCATACTCTTGGCGAAGCGGAATGCCTCGTTGAAGTTCTTGAATTCGTAGCCCAGGTTCTGGTCAGCATCATCGATCAGTACGAAGGTGCTGTTGGTGTACTCAATGCGAACTTTCGGTTTACGCATCGGAGTAAAGATTTCGGTAAAGAATGTTTTGTTCATAGTGATTGTTGGTTGTTATAGTTCAATTGTTTTGTTGGTTAGTTATCAAATTCTTTATCGTAAGGACATTCTTCATCTTCTATTACTTCTTCAACATTCTCAAAGATTCCATCAGTAATAATGTTGTTTAATATGTTAGCGTTAGCCAATTTGATTATGTCTTGTTCAGTAGCGTTATCATCTACCACTACTCTTGTAGCAAGAGATACGTAAACTAAATATGCTTTCTTCATAGTTCAATTGTTTTGGTTGGTTAGACAAAAGTTGAAATACTTTCTTGCTTATGCAAGCGAGAATTAGTCATTCTTTCTCTTTTTTAGTTCATCTTGCTGTCGCTCAAATTCCTCGCGCACTTCAGCGATTTGCTGTTCGGTTAGTGCATTCTTAAATCCATCAAGCACAGCAGATTTATAGTCCTCAAACGTATCGTAGTACTCTACCTCATCTTCCAATCGGTAGAAGAAAATCTCTTGATTGTCGATGTACATCCATTCACGATATGTAAAGCATTGGTCATTCATCTCACCATTCTCGTAGTCAGCGTAACCGCCAAAGTCACATCCAGATTCTTCGTACTCTCCGCGAATCACAACAGCATATTCCTCTGATAAACGACGTAGGAATTCTTGTGGTGGTGACCAAGCAGAATCTCCGCTAATCAGTAGGTCATCATCTTGTCGCCGATCGATTTCAAAGTCAAACCATTTAGTTCCGTAGTCGTAGATTTCATCGAAGATATTTTCTTTCTTCTTACGTTCTTCGGTGAAGAATGTGTCGCACCAATCGCTGAATGTACCTTCGTGAGATTTGTACGTTTCGAACTTGGTTTGTAGGTTGTCAAGGGTATCCTTCTCTCCGCGAATGATTACCCAATTGTAGCAGTAGTTAGCCATAGTTTTAGATTGTTTTGTTGGTTAGATTAATAGTTACGGATTACATTCCATAGTGCATCCCAAATACCTTCATCTGCATCACGTTCGTGAAGGATATATTGAGTATAGTGTCCGTGATTAACGATTATCTTTCCATCTTCCAATGAAACGACAATCTTTGCTGTTCCTGTTTCAGTTTTCATAGTTTAGATTGTTTTAGGTTAGTTGTTTTCGGTTAGTACTTTGTGGGCTTCCTCTATCTGCTCACCCAGGTCAACGGATAACATCTCAATGATGTCAAAGGCGATCAGTTTGTTTCTTGTTTGGTCATCGGTTGCGTTGATGAAATCACCAACAGCATTAAGGTATTGAGCATACGCTCGTACCATATTGTTCAGTTCAGTTTTCATAGTTTTAGTTGGTCAGTTGTTCTTAATAAAGTTAGTACGTTGTTATGCTAATTAGCACACCAGAAATAACAGCAATTAAACTTACTAAAGTTGTTGCAGATTGGATGAAGGTTTGGTTGTTCATAGTTGTTTTTATTTGTTGGTTAGTCAAAGGTTTAAATTGTTTTTTACTTACACAAGTTTTTTAGTTGTCTTTTTTGTTCTTTTTTTATGCGTTCTGAATCTTTTCAATCTCAGCCTCAACCTCTGTTAGGTCGATGTTTTCCTGAACGTGTTCCAATAGTGCCGCGAACGCGGCCTGAGTTACGTTCGTTATCTCGAAGCCCGAATTAGTGAATTCGGTGAAGTTCAGTGCTTTGATAATGTCGAAGCAATCACTATAGTAAATACAAGCGTTGTCAATCGATTGGCTGATCCAATCGTGAACAGCGTCAAGGTCGTCTAGTTGTTCAGACTTTGCAGCGTCGAGCAATTCAGCCTCAAGGTCGCTAACGAATAGGTATTTGTTGAAGGTTTCCATAGTTTCTAAAGTTTTTTTGGTTGTTGATTACTTGGTGATTAGAATTTAGTTGGCTTGTTATTTTTAAAGATTCTGTCTTGGATTGCTACGAGGTAGAGTCCAAACCCTAACGTAGAAATTAGAAAGGCAAAGATAAATACTTGCCCAAATGTTGGATTTGAATTTAGGATGTAGTACGTGAAGGCAATGATGTTAATTAAGGCAACAATGGTTGCGAATAAGATAAACTTTTTCATAGCAATTAGAATTTAGATTTTGTTGGTTAGTTGTTTTTGTTTCGTTGGTTAGTCAAAGGTGGAACAGGTTTTTTAATCTTGCAAATTTTTTAGTATCTTTTTTCGGTCAATATTTCCCCGAATTACGCAGGGCTTCCCATACAATAGCCTGGAATTCGTAGCCTTTTAGCCCGACTTTTTTGGCCTCGTCAATAGTGATTTGCTCAAGTTCTCGGTAACGCTTTAGCGTCAAACCGCCCTCAACAGTCTCACCAAAACAGGCGCGGAGATGCCATAGGTCAATCGTTACCTTCGTCTCGTCTAGCGCACCGATATTGCGAACAAACGCAAAGGTCTTTGGACTTGTTGCCGATATTGTTAGTTCGCCCCTCGCGATCGCAAAGGCTTTAAACTTGTTAGCGTGGAACGTACATACCTTGACAGCCTCAGCGCTTACTCCATCACGAACAGCCTTCAAAATGGATTCCGTGTCTATAATATTGCGCTCCCATTTATTGTTCGGACTTAATGCGCTCATAATTTGAGCGACGCGTTCCGTAGTCGTTCCGTACTCAGTCGCATACCTTAGGCAAATGTCGTGGGCACTTTTGTACCACTTAGCACCCCTAGCGATATCGGCCTCGGTTGCACTATTGAAAATCTCCCGAAGATTAGCGCGCACCTTTGCGCGTTGATACTTTGTCAAAGTCTTAAGTTTCATAATTACCAGATTTTTACCTATTATAATTTTTTAGTAGCCTAACTTAGTCGCACTTTTCTCGTAGTCGCTCAATACTTCATCGGCTCTTTCGCAGAACTGATTCACGTCGGCCGTGTCGTATTCGTATTCCTCAATGTCTTCAAGAGTAATGACGATAGCACGTAAATCAACAAAAGCGAATGCCCTTTCCTTAAGGTAGTTCGGCACACGTTTCTCAAGTTCAGCAAGTCGCTTGAGGTTGTTAATGACTTGTTCAGTGAGGAATTCCACTGAGGGAGTCGGCTTAGCAAAGGAGCAATTTTGAAAAGGTGAAGGTATCATAGTCGGTTGAGTTTAGTAGGTTGTACTTGTTTGATGGTTCAAAGGTGGAACGCGTTTTCGAGATACGCAACACCCTAAGCGAAATTTCCTAAAAAAGATCACAACTTGACTAAAACAGCATACGAATTCCTTTGGCCTCGTGCGTGCGCGCATAATGCCTGGGCGCGTGTGTGTACACATAGCGCATACCTATGGGCAGATGTGGGGATAGGTGGGAAGATGTGGGGAGAGGAGAGGGGGGATTGATGCACCTCTTCTCCCCCCTCGAAAAAAAGCGTTGAGGGCAAACGAACTAAAAGCGACAAAGCAAGGGGGTGCTATTGAGCGAGGTAGTTGCGTTAGTTCTTTTTCGCGAACCATAGTCCTCAGAAACGCTAAAACCTACAAACGAAAACAAATAAAACGAGGGGGCATAGGTTGTGGATTGCGTTTCGGTGCGCGCGCGCGTGCGTGTATATATATCTATTATCCCCTACCTATTTATTTCTAATTGACCACACTGGTTTCTTGTGGTACGGGTCTAATGCTAATGATCTTTGTTGGCCTGTGATTGCTGTTAAGAACAGCTAAGACTTATGTTTAACAATAAAACTTTCTAGAGCGCACTGCGCCTGTATTCTAGGTAGCTGAGCGTTGTGAGCTCTTGAGTATTGTTGGAGCGCTTGTTGGCGGGGCTGTGCTTGAGGCGCCGCCCCGATTGGTTTTGAAGCTGCGCTGCGAGAGCTGCGCTGCGTTGCTTGGTAGCGCTATAGCTTAAGCGAAGTTACACAAGAAAAACGAGAAAGTCAAGTGGTGATGCTACATTTAAATGCTTACTTTCCAATGGGTTATATAAATTCCTAGTAATTTAGTAGGTGTTTAAGTTGCGTATTCGCAAGGGTACAAACTATGTACCCAATCAAAGAACAGCTATATATGCTGTTGCTATCTTTGTGGTGTGGTAGCAATCAACTGGTGTCGTATAAATAAATAACTTTGCGGCTATGAAAGCTAAGAAGTACAACTACGGAGGCAAGATGAATGAGATGTCCGGCGAGGAGATCGAGATCAAGTCTATGGATATGGCCTCTGGTATAAAACAGCTAGAGGCTGCCGTCAAGGCTTCTGGAAAGATGCCAACGAGCTTTAAGTTCAAGGCTTGCTTCTACGAGGATGAAGAATGAGGTCCTGAACGACTACGTGTTCCACTACAGTCCGTACCGGGACCAGTGGGCTGCAGTTCATCGCGACTACTACCTTGACTACTTCAACGGTGTATACGACAACGTAGTGTTCAACGAATCAATCAACAGCTTAACAAGCTTCATCGTAAAGAAATGGCACAGTCAGCAAAAAAGCGAGCAGTAAACACAAGAGGTGTTAAGCGAGTAAGCAAGGACCGTGCTGTTGTTGGTATTCGTAACTTTCAATTGCTAAATAAACTAAGCAATGAAGACTAAGAAGTTCTACGACGACAATCCTGACGCATACGAGAGGAAAAAGGCGTACGACAAGAAGTACCACTCCACTCGTGAGCGCAAACAGTATCGTGCGTTTCTGAATAAGAAGAACCGTCAGGCCGGAACCTATGGCAACGGAGACGGCAAGGACTACGACCACAACGAGAAGCGTTTCATCTCAGCAGTACGTAATAGATCTAAGAAATGAAAGCCAAGAAGAAAGAAACACATATAATGGTGGACGCACCAGAAGGCCACCACTGGATGATGGAGAAGGGTCGTTACTACCTGATGCCAGATCCGGAAGGTGGCTTTAAGCCACACCCGAACGCTTCGAAGCAGGGACGATTTCGCTTATATCAATCCCATTCTCGATAGCCTTAGCTATTAGTTTCTTTCCTAGTGGGGTATCTTCGTGCCCCCTTATTCTTTTCTTAAGGTTTCCAAGTACAGGAAGTCCATCTGATTTATCTGGAATCTCAAAGTTCTCAGCCGTTGGGTGGTAGTCTAGCTCTATCTTTTCCTTCCCAGAAGCTATCGCCTTCCACCTGTCAGCAATCATTCTACCTTCTTGAGTTAGCGCATAGCGCTTTCGGTAGTTCCACCTGTTCTCCTGACGAAACCACATAGACGTGTCCTTGTGGATATTGATGTCATCAGCGGAGAAGTAGTCGAAAAGCAAACCTTTCTTACGCATCTTGACCGTTAACCAGTCCTTTGTCTGATTGTAGGACTTGCTTAGCTGTTTAGCCATCCACTCGATGGTGAAGAACTCCAGATCGTAGGCATAGATTAAAAACTGCACATACATAGGCTGGAGGCCGTAGTGATGCTTGATGTATCGGTCGGCGTGCCATACGTACTTATAGGTAAGGTCACCACGGTTGTCTCGGTAGGCGAAGTCCCTGAACTTCAGGTCGTCCTTCTTTTTGAACTTTTTAGCCAATGAAGTAAATTGTATCTTTGTAGCAAAAGTACAGAATATGGCAACACTTAGTGGACAAAAGGTTAAAGATGCGTTTGCTTCGCTGCTGAAGCTATCGTCAAACACCGCCACCACAACGCTGAAGAATGTAGAGTCTGGTGATGGAGTGGCTACGGCTCTTCAAGTTGGAACCACGAAGGTTGGAATCAACGGAGTGCTTGAGTTTTCTACGCCTCCAGCAACCGGATCTACAGAGCTTGATGTGTTGCTGCTCAACGGCTCGGATCAGGTTGTAACACGGACTCTTAACGTGTCTGCATTCTCTGGTGGTGCTGTTACAACAGCTACGTTGCCTTTGGCTATCACCAGCTCAACGGTACGACTGGACAACCCTTCGTCAATCTCTGACATCGGCACTCCTGCAACTGGGGATCGTTTCCTTATCTATGATGCATCAGCAACAACGTGGAAGCGCATTGACTTCTCTGTGCTTTCTTCACTCATTAATCCAAACGGATACCAGTCTGCGCCAGAGCTTGTAGCCCGAACAAAGGCATTGACCCTCACATCAACACCACAGTACTTAGACTTCTTTAACATCGGAACTACAGCAACAGATTCGCTAAACATTGGTGATGCTGTTAACGTATACTCTTTTACAAACACGTACGGAGGCACAAACACTGCGGTTCGTATGCTTGAGGAAGGTGTGTATGAGGTTACGCTTAGCGCAGCATTTACAACAGCTGGAACAAACGTAGACGTAAACCTATACTTTGACATCAACGGTTCAAACGTAAACCTAAACCAAAACTCATTCAAGAACTCTGGTGACCACTTCATCACCCAGTCCACCATCGTCAATCTTGTTTTTGGAGATACTCTTTCTGTTCGAGCCACAGCGTCAGCATCAACTGACCTCGAGGCGTACAGCGTTTTCCACCTACGCAAGCTCTAATGACTAAGGAGGAGGCACGTGTAGAGCTGTTCATCTTTGCAAGGAACAGCTTCGAAGAGATTGCAGAGAAGGCTAGGGAGCTAGGCATCTACGACGACTTTATGATGATTGGAACCGTTGGGCTCATAACTGGAGAACAGAACGGCAAGAATGTGGTGGAGTCCATCTCTACCATTGACGTAGACTCTCAGGAAGAGATGAATTCATTGCTTTTGTACCTTGCAGCATCATACGAAGAAAGGGATGACGACGATAAGGGAGACGACACGTCAAACCCAGACTTCTGGATAAATCTAAATTAAATGAAACGAAATGGATTTAATTCGCAAAATCATTGCGGGTACTGACCCGCTAAAAGCCTTGGCCTACTACGTTGGCCAGAAGGCAGGAGACGGAGAGATTGACTCTATCATTATAGACGGCTCACACCTCCACAACCACGGAGAGCGCAGGTACCTCATCTACCTAAAGAAAGACAACAGCATTATGCTTTGGAAGTCTATTGAGTCGATGCCTGTGATTATAGAGTACGACTGCAACTTTTAAGTTGTAACCGACCTACAACTTTAATTTAAATTACTTTTATATGACTCCACTATACCACATCTTGGTACACATCCCGTCAGCTGTTAACGACACAATGAAGGTTGGAGACACTGAGATATATGTAGATACTAAGTTTAACGAGTTCCAGCACCGCACTATGAAGGCAAAGGTTGTTGGCATACCTGCTAAGTTCGAATCTCAGGTGGATGTTGGTGACTATGTGTTCCACCACCACCACGTAGCACTGAACGACAATCAGGTCGTTGACCCAAAGGAGAAGATCTACCGAGTCAACTACGATCCGTTTGGTGGCAGCGGAAATCAGGCATACCTAATCGAGAAGCCGGACGGCACATTATTGGCTGTAGCCGACTGGGTGTTTCTAGAGCCAGTAGAGGAAGAGCCAGAGCTCAAGAGCAATGTCATCGAGCTGGTAACCTTTAAGGAGCCAGAGAAGCGCTGGGGTCGCATCGTATACGGAAGCAAGTGGCTAGAGTCAGAAGGTCTTGCTGTTGGTGACGTGGTCCACTTCGCCAAGGATGCTGACTACGAGATGGACATCAACGGACGTAAGCTGTGGCGTATGCAAATCCATCACCTGCTATGCGTAAAGCAGTAAAGTTCACCACAGCGCAGGCGGCTCGTAACTTGATAGAGGCTATGGAGCAGGCCATCCACAATATGACCGAGGAGCTCAAGAAGCCAGTAGACCCAGAACTCACTGGCTCTGCTCGCAAGGCAGAACTCTCAGCGCTAAAGGATACAGCACTTGCCTGCAAGGAGCTCATCGTAGAGCGCCAGAAACTAGAACAGCTGATTGGCGACCTCGAGGAATCTGGTGGTGGCTTTGAGGAGGAGAAGGACTTCAAGGGAGGATTTGCTGAACGAATGGCTAAGAAGTAATGGCTGGGCTGAAGATGATAGACGGCAAAGAGGTGGTGAACATCTGTCCCAATGGGTCGGATGGTCCCATCATTGAAATTGAGTCTATCTTGATTCAGCTGCCAGAGATGCCAAAGGATATCCTGTTTGGGAGTTTACCAGTGGTAAACCAAAAGTGGCAGAGATTTGAATTGCCAAAGGAACTGTCGCAGATCCAGAGTATGGACGACTGGTACGAGGCCCCGCGTGAGTTCCAGAACAAGTGGAACCCATACATCGAGGAGGAGTTCCGTAGAAGGAGAGAAGGTCTTTGGTTTATGAATAATGGTGAGCCAACATATATTACTGGCCACCACTATATGTTCCTACAGTGGAGCAAGATAGACATCGGATACCCGGGATATCTAGACTTCCAGAGAAAGCTGTTCACACACTTTGCTGCGTGTGAGGCCGACCCAAGATGTTTGGGTCAGATATATACCAAGTGCCGACGCTCTGGATACACGAATATGAGTGCTGCCACGCTGGTGGACGAGGGATCACAGGTGACGGAGAAACTGTTGGGCATTATGAGCAAGACCGGCACGGATGCTCAGGAGGCAGTGTTTGGCTCTAAGATTGTACCCATCTTCCGCAGCTATCCTTTCTTTCTAAAGCCAATTCTAGATGGTACCACCAATCCACGTATGGAACTTGCATTTAGAGAACCAGCAAAGAGGATTACAAAGAAGAACAAGACGTCCAACCGTGGCGAGGCACTGGACACCATCATCAACTGGAAGAACACAACCAACAACGCATACGACGGAAGCAAGACCCATATGTTGTTTCTTGATGAGGCTGGTAAGTGGCTGAATCCTAACGACATACGTGAGGTGTGGCGTATCCATCGTACCTGTCTGCTGGTTGGACGCAGGGTAATTGGAAAGGCGATGGTAGGCTCTACGGTAAACCCACTGGACAAAGGTGGTCGTGAGTTCCGGGATCTGTACTACGACTCAGACCCAAACGACCGCAACGAGAACGGAAGAACAAAGAGTGGACTGTACAAGATATTCATACCTGCATACGAGGCACTGGAGGGATTCTTTGACCAGTACGGTATGCCAATCATTGACGATCCAGAGCAGCCTGTGATGACCGAGGATGGTACGTTTACCTCTATAGGCGCACGTACGTTCCTAAAAAACGAGCGCAAGGGCCAACAGAACAACAGCTACGAACTTAACGAAATTATCCGTCAGTTTCCATTTACGGAGGACGAGGCGTTTCGAGACTCAACGAAGTCTTCCCTGTTTAACATCCAGAAGATATACGAACAAATACAACACAACGAGGAGCTGTTTCCAAATCCTGTCATCATTGGCAACTTCCAATGGAAGGACGGAAAGCCAGACACCGAGGTTGTGTTTGCCCCAGACCCTAATGGTCGCTGGCGTGTGTCTTGGCTAGCTCCTCCTGACATCAGAAACAAACGAAAGACCGAGAACAACAAGCTCGTTGCCCCTAACTCTGCATTCGGAGTGATGGGAGTTGACTCCTACGACCTCGACACCACGGTGGACTACCGGGCATCTAAGGGCGCCTGCCACGTGTACAACAAGTTCTCGATGGAGCACCCGGCGAATATGTTTGTTGCTGAGTACGCAAGCAGACCGCCACTCGCTAAGATATTCTACGAGGACGTTCTGATGGCTGCCGTCTTCTATGGTTACCCAGTTCTGATAGAAAACAATAAGTACGGTATTGCAAGATACTTTGAGTCAAGAGGTTACGATGAATATTTGATGGACCGACCAGCGCACTTGTCCACAACAGCAGTCAAGACAAACGTAAAGACAAAGGGAATACCATCCAACAGCCAAGACGTAATACAGGCCCACGCTCAGGCAATCGAGGCGTACATCCACGACCACGTTGGCATCAACAACGAGACCGGTCAGTTTGGTAGGATGTACTTCTCTAGAACGCTGGAGGACTGGATCAACTTTAAGATTGACGACCGAACCAAGTTTGACTTAACGATATCATCTGGTCTAGCACTTCTCGCAGCACAAAAGCAAGTTAAGCAGATAAAAAAGACCGACTTTAACGAGAAGGTTTTTTTCCGTAAGGGCAAGGAAATTACGCGCTAAGATAACTTGTACCTTTGTGTATAATTTGCGATAAATGGATCAATACTCAGTTAAAAGCAACGGATACGACTCTACATTTCCGGATCCGCTAGCTTCACACGAGATCAAGGTTAGCAAAGCCTATGGTCTTCAGTATGCAAAAGCTATCTATGGCCAGTGGGGTAGCGCCCAGTGGGAGGGCTCACTGTACAGCAAGCGCTGGAAGGAGTTTGAGATTTCACGCGACTATGCCAACGGAACGCAAGACACATCCATCTACAAACAAATCCTTACATCTCTTGATCCAAACAACGGCGATGGATCTTTGGTAAACCTTGACTGGACACCAGTGCCAATCGTGCCAAAGTTTGTTAAGATTGTAGTAAACAAGATTCTGTCTGCCAAGTTCTACCCAAACCTCGAGGCTATCGATCCATTAAGCCGCAGCGAGAAGGACATTGAAAAGAACAAGGTAAAAATCTTCATCGAAAACAAGGACGTACTGAAAGAGGCAAAGGACTCAGGACTTCGTACTGCTGTTGATCCAGATACTCTTCCTGACACTGCTGAGGAGGCAGAGATTTTCCTAGAGACGAACGTAAAGACTGCTGCTGAGATTGCTGCACAGATTGGAACGAACCTCACCCTTAGCTGGAACGACTTTGACGAGAAGATTTTCCGTCGCAACGTAGAGGACCTTGTCACCTGCGGTATGGCTGTTGTCAAGCGCAGCAACGACCCCAACTACGGCATTGTAGAGGAATATGTAGATCCTGCATACTTCATCCACAGCTTCACCGACGATCCCACATTCAGCGACATCACCTACGCTGGACATATGAAGCGGATGAGCATCGCTGAGCTTAAGCGCATTGCTGGAGATCAGTTCACCGAGGCCCAGTACGAGAATATGGCTCGCACGGTGATGAACCGATTCGGTAACGACCCGAACCGCTTTATGAACTCACAGTATGATGTGGGTATGGAGCGCTACTACTACGGATACGACGAGTACACCATCGATGTGATGGACTTTGAGTTTGTCAGTGTTGACAACATCATCTTCGAGAAGAAGGAGTCTCGCTTCGGAAACATAGGTTTCTACTTCAAGGGAAATAAGTACAATGCACCCCAACAGAGCGTATACGACCGCGAGGCTGTCTATATGCAAAACCAAACACTGTATGGGGGTAAGTTTATCGTAGGCACGGAGTACATCTTTGACTACGGAGTAAAGAAGAACATCCCAAAGAACGTACACGACCTTACCAGAACCAAGATGAGCTACAGCGCTGTGGCCACCAATATGCGTCGGATGATTCCGAAGTCAATGGTAAGTTCTGTTATTGGCTTTGCTGACCAGATCCAGATTACCCACCTAAAGCTACAGCAGTCAATCGCCAAGGCCAAGCCTGATGGATTGATCGTAGACATCGAGGGACTGGAGAACGTACAGCTTGGCCGCGGTGGAGAGCTTCAGCCTCTTGACATCCAAGACATCTACGAACAGACAGGTGTGTTCTACTACCGCAGCAAGAACGCTGATGGAAGCTTCCAGAACCCACCAATCCGTCCGTTGGACAATGCCATTCGAAACATCAACGAGCTCATCACCATCTACAACCACGCTCTGCGTATGATCCGTGATGCTACAGGCATCAACGAGGTTATGGACGGAACGAGTCCGAAGGGAGACCAGCTTGTGGGTGTTCGTCAGCAGCAGCTTGCCGCTGCAAACAATGCGCTGTATGACATCACCAACGCATCGCTTGTTCTTTACCGCCGAGTTTGCGAGGACATTGTTAAGTGTTTGCAGATCCTTCCACCGAAGTCTATTTTGTACAAGGCGTACGAGACGGCTATCGGGCGAGAGAATATGGCTGTCCTTACCAGCTTCGCTAAGCTTCCTATGTACAACTTTGGCGTTCGTGTGGTTACCGATATGAACGAGATGGACCGTATGTACCTTGAGCAGAACATTCAGGCGTCTATCGCTGCTGGTGAGCTCGACATCGAGGATGCTATGGCCATCCGTCAGCTTCGTGATATTGACCAAGCGGAGCGACTACTTGTTGTTCGCCGCAAGAAGCGCATCAAGCAGCGTCAGGAGATGGCCCAGCAGAACTCTCAGTTCCAAGCACAGGCAAATGCTCAGGTGGCTCAGGTTACTTCTCAGTCAAAGATGCAGGAGGAGCAGATGAAGGCACAGCTGGAGGCTCAGAAAATT
>Ga0208644_1002370_pt1 | contig 15086 bp, 22 predicted proteins | sample VirMetDEL_Nov_18_FD_184517 | JGI IMG/M metagenome (GOLD analysis project Ga0208644, IMG submission 184517) | Aqueous microbial communities from the Delaware River and Bay under freshwater to marine salinity gradient to study organic matter... | ecosystem: Environmental > Aquatic > Marine >... | reverse complement strand
CTGCTGTAGAGGAGTGGACAGAAAGTGTTCTAGTTTCTGAAGCAGTAATGGGTACTAGGATGGTTCCTAAGTATCAAACGATGGACCAATCTAAACTAGTACCGCTCCTGACCGCAGCACTGCAAGAAGCTGTAGCTAAGATAGAGGCATTGGAAGCTAGAGTACAAACACTAGAAGGATAATGTAATGGCGACAGAAGATCCCACAATGGAAAACGAACTCTATTTGAGTTCAGAGGAGTACCAAGAAATCCTTGACAAGTTTGACGAGCTTGCTCTTGCTGGTCAGCTTGATAGTGATAGCATTCGAAGTGTTCTTGCTGACTACAATCTTACTGAAGATGATTTTCCGATTCCTGAAGAATATATTCAAAAAGGTGATGATGCTTACGTTCCTCCAGAAACTGGAGATTCAGGTAACTCCAATCCTACAGATTATTCTATTTATGAAACTGGACTTAATGCTGAGGATGGATCAATTATTGGAGGAGGAGTATCAGGATCCGTAGGAGATCTTGGCTCTGGAGGAGGTTCTGGAGGAGGTTCTGTAATAGATGATAGTAATGAAATAGATACTAGGACTGGTGGCGGTGGAATGAGAGAGTTTCCCCCAGGTTCTGGTGTTTTTATTCCAGAAGGAATGCTGGAGCAAGCAAGGACTTTAATAAATCAAGGAGTTGGAATTAGAAATTTAGCAAATGCACTAGGTTTAGAGTCTAGAAATCAACAAGACGTACAGGGGCCAGTAAATATGACAGACGCAGAATTAAACGGACTTACAGATGAGGATCTTGATCCTAATTTTACAGGAGAATACAATGGACAGCAATACGAAAATGGGATGCTTGTATCTTCTGACGCTTCGGGAGACTTATCCTCATCTAGCGCAACAGGTGGTAGTGCAACAGGTGGCCAAGGTGGAGAATCTGCTTCTAGCGCAAGTGTAGGGAATATTGACGCTGGTGGTGCTGGTGGTGCTGGTGGTTCTGGAGGTAATGTAACAGTTAATTTTGGAGATGGCACTGGTGGCGGCAATGCTGGGTACGAGAAGTTCTTTGAAATGATTAACTCGTACATTGCATCTGGAGAACCTATAAAGGAGGGTGAAGTTAAGGGAATATACGAACAGTTCATTGAAACTTCACCTCAGTCTGCTGATGCAATAAGATCATTCCTTGCACTTGATCGTCCCGTTTCAGAAGATCAAGCAGAGCTTAAGACAGATATTTATAAAGATATAATAGGAGATGTACGAGAAGCTCAAAGTCCATTGATGAAGTCTTTGACTCGTAGGTCTGAGATGCAGGGGCTAGAAGCTGAAAGGCTAATGGGGCCGTTGTCTTTCCTTGAAGATCGAGATGCTACTCAAGCTGGTTACGGACAAGCTGTATCTGGAGGACGAGGGCTAGGAAACATTAGTGAAATGCTCGCTGGAAGACAACGGGCTGAACAAAAGAACGTAAACTTGCAACTTGCAAGCAATCTTCTTGGTCAGCAAAGGGCTACTGCTGGACTAATGGCAGATGTTGAGTCTGGTATTTACAGTAGAATGGCTCCTGATATTGGGTTAGACTTTGGTTCTCTGCTAGGAATTTCTGGAGTAGATGTTCAGAACATACTTGGAGAAAGACAAAGTACTAGAGCAGCTAAGGCCGCAGAGCGTGGTGCTAACATAAAGCTTGGCATTGAGGCTGCTCCTACGGTACTAGGTGGAATAAAAACAGGGTACGACTGGATTAAAGGTCTTGGCAACTAAAAATTAAACTATTAAATATTATGGCACTTAGAGGATCATCACCCGTAAATCTTAATGCGTTACGCAGAGATTACTCAGCACTCCCACAGATAGCTGCTATTAAAGCACAGGCTAATCAGGGAATATTTAATGCTATTCAGTCAGGTCTTAAGAAGCGTAAAGATAATATCGAGAAGGCAGAAAAGAAGGAACTTAATATTAAACTTTTAAATCAAATAATTGAAAGCGATAAAAATAATCAATTTGTTCCTGCTGGTGTCACCGCTGAAGAGTTGTCTAAATATGTTTCTATTGACGAAACTTTAAAGTACGCCCAAGCAATGGGTCTTGCTAATAGGGCTGCGGCTAAAGAAGCGCAGTTAATACAAGCAGCTAGAAATGCAGCTAATAAGTTAGGACTGCCAGCTGGAGCAGCAGAGGCTAATCCACGAGGTGTTTTAGAAGCTGCAATGAAAGCTCAGATTGAATCTCTTAAGGGTACAGAACCAAAATACGAAATAAAAGAAGTTACGAATCCCGATGGTACTAAAAGATATGTTAGGATTGATGTTAGTAGGGGGACTTCTGCTGACATAACTCAACAAGCAGCTGCTCCTAAACCTTCTCAAGTAGTTTTACCAGGTGGTCTATCAGCTTCTAGAAGGGATCCTAAAACTGGAAAACCAATTTACGAACCAGTTCCTTCAGGAGGTTCACTAATAAGTTCTCCATCTTTAGCAGAGCGGAGTGCTGAAACTAAAGCAAAAAGACAATTTCAGACTGAAGATATTATTAATCTTTACAAAGTTCAAGCTCGTAAAGGTCCAGTAGATATTTCAGCCATCGCTAAAAGTTTAGAAATTAACGAATCTGTTGTTCGTGGAATTGTAGAACAAAATCTTGATAAAATTAGAGGTGGAGCTTTTTCAAAATTGCAGGAAATAGAAAAGTCTCTTCCTGGAATTATTGAATATGTTGCAAGACTTGCACAGATAGATCCAACTAAAGGTCAAGGTCAATCCTCTGGATTTTTAGGAATGGGTAGAGAGTTTGAGGCTAGTGACTTTGGTGATGTTAATTCTATTCCAAAATTTAATGTTTTTCTTAGAGCAAATCCAGAAATACTTAGGATTTATGGAGTTCCTGAAAATGCTATTGCTGAAATTATTAATCTACAGTTACCTAAAAAGCTGGGATCAGGTACCGAGTATAGTGAAGAAAATATAGACTATCCTATTGCACCTAGAATTTATCCTGCTGAAGATCAGATTCAATCAGGTCTGAGCAACTAGTCACACATTTTAAGTTTTAGTATGTTTGTATACACACTTAAATCCAGAGACGGTCAGGTAAGAAGAGTAACGACTGAAAAGAAACTTACCACCGAGGAACTGGAAGAGTTAGATTATCAGCTCTTTGAAGACATTTCCATGACTCCTAGCGATCTTATTCGTGGTCGGATTGCTAATGTCAGTGACATGGCATATTCCATGGGAGAGTCTTTAGTAGATTTTTTAAAAAGAACTACTGAATCTCAGGGGTCAACACAGTCTTATGGCGTAGGTCTTGGGCCTGTTCCCAGGCAAGTTATTAGAGAACTGGAACCAGAGTACGAAGAAAATTATCGTCTTGCTGATTTAGAAAACAAAGCAGATTTAAAAGAAATATCAGATTCATTAAGAGAATCCAGAATAGAAGCTAGAGAAAAAGTAACTGCTCCGATTCCTTTGCGTGTTCAAGAAGACTTTGCTTATCAAGCTGTAGATGCTATCGGTCAATTAGGAACGCAGTTGGCAGGAGTAGGTCTTGGAACTTTAGCTGCTGGTCCAGTAGGTGCAGCTACAGTTTTTGCTGGTAGTACTATACCATTAGGATATACAGTTGGCAAAGATGATTACTACAGAAGCATAGATAAGACCCCATCAACTGCTACACCCGAAGAGCAAGATACTGCTGAAGCTGTTGGTGCTATTAACGGCATAAAGACCTACGCTCTTGAGAGAATTGGTATTAAAGGAATACAGAAAGTATTTCTTAAAAATAAAGAAATAAACAAAAAGCTTTTTAAATTAGCAGAAGAAGGCAAACTTACTACAGATTCTTTTAGAGATATTGCTAAGGATGTAGGCTTTGCTACTTTTCGTGAAGGCTTTACTGAAGCTGCTGATGAAGCTAGTTTAAATATTATTGCTAACAGTTTATTTGGTTACGATCCTGAAAGGAGAACACTAGAAGGAACTGGAAGATCATTTGCTCTTGGTGCAATTGGAGGTGGTGCTTACAGTACTATATTTTCTGCACCTAGAATAGCTAGGGAAACTGGTGTAGTAGCTAGGCAAGCTGCTGCTGTTCCACTTAAAGCTATCAGTAATGCTAATAAAGCAGTGTCTGGTATAAGCAAATCCTTAGCTAAGGGAACCCTGAAAGCTAAGGACATGGTAAAAAATGCACCTCTTACTGCTAAGGTTATTGATGGGCTAATGGAACGGGGTATAGATGTTAGCAAAATTACTGAGACTATATCCAAGAAAGTTGTTCCAGTTACTAAGGACTCTATAGAAGCCTTAAAGAACAACGAAATATTTAAGAAAGTTAAGTCAGTTTTTGATGACGTAGCTAGACCAATAGAGTCAAAGATTTCTTCTATCAATGAAAACATAGGAAGAATCCTTAAGAATTATAGCTACGATGAAGGGAAAAGAAAAGCTGACTTTTCTAATAGAGTAAGTCCTTTTGTTGAAAAGCTAAGAGTAATTCAAAAAGAAAACCCAGAGGATTATAAACTAATTAAAGAGGGTTGGCACAAGACTAATAACGCAGAAGCCCTTGCTCCGTTAATGGAGAAGTACAACCTTACTCAGGAGTTTCAATCGTTTAGACAAGCGTTGGACTCTATACTTGTAGAGGCTAGAGCTGAAGGAGTTCGCGTAGGAGAGATAGAAGATTACTTGCCCAGGTTTGTAACTAACTACGAAGGATTGATTAAGTCATTAGGCATTAAGACTGATGAGAACTTAATGGAAATATTCCTTAAGCGTAGGAAGAATCCAGAAGAAGAAGTTTCTTTAGATGAAGCTGCTGAGTTCTTGGAGAGATATATCCTGGAACAGCTCAAGGGTTCAGGCAAGGATCAGTACAAGGGTATTGGAACTAATCCTCAAAAGAACAGGATCATAGATAATGTTTCTACTGACAATGTACAGTACTACGCTGATCCTATCGAAGCAACTATTGCTTACGTAAACAGACTTGCTACTTCAGTAACTGACAAGCAGTTCTTGCGTGGATCTAATGAACTAGATCGTAATGAATTCAGGAACATAGAAGATAGCGATACCCTCGAAGAAGAGTTTGAAAACGCTTCCACAATAAATGTGCGTAGTGTTTACGATGAAGATGTTAATGCTAGACTGTCTCCTACTGTTGCTCCAGATGAAGATGTTGACACTAGGATGCGAGGGAAGGTTTCTCAGAATGGACTTCCCTTAATCATGGAGGTTCCCCTTAATATTGATGGAGTTCCTATCAGATTTGAGTCCAATGTAGATAAAGCTTTGTACGTTTTCAATCAGTTTAAACAAGCCAAAGAAGATACTTCTTTAAGGCTTTACCTTAAAAGGCAGCTTAAGCTAAAAGAAACTAGAAAAGACAACAGACAAATGGGGGTTAAGGGCAAGGAGATTGCTGCCACTGTTAATAAATCTAGCAAAGAATTTAAGAAGAGGGCAAAAGAAGATCCTTCAATATTGCCTAAAACTTTAGCCCGTGGTAAACTTATACAGGCTTTAGTAGATGAGGTCGCAGAAAAAAGATTAGATGCTCAGGGAACTAAAGAAATACTAAGAATTCTTAGAGGTGCTTTTGTTAAGACTGGGAAGTACAGCGAAGATGCTGGCGTAGCTTTTGGTAAGAAAGATTTTGCTGATTTTTCTAGGGGTATAAAAAGTTTTACAACTCTAGCGTTCTTAAGTTCTCCACTTAGTACTGTTACTCAGCTTGGTGACTTTGCTTACAACTTGTTTGAAAATAAACAGGGAGCATTCCAAGGTGACAAGGATGTGCAGTTTGATCTAAGCGATATTAACCTGGCGACTAAGGCTACTGGCTTTGAGTTCAGCTCAGATGGAACTATTCCTGGAAAGCTACAGAAGGCTATAGACTTTATGTTTGATGCTATTGGCTTTCGTAAGCTTGATGAAGGCTTGAAGGCTAAGTTCCTTAATAGCACGTACAATCGCTTTAAGAAGCAGTTAGGTGACGGGGCATCTGAAAGTTCTTCTAAGGTCTTTGACGAGATCTCAGGGCTAATGGGGCCACAAAGAGCACAGCAAGTAGTAGATGATATACGCGCTGGCAAGAAGTCAGACATTGTAGCTGAGTTGTTGTTCTACAAGTTGTCGAACATTGCTCCTATTACTAAGTTCGATATGCCGTACTGGTACCTTAAGAATCCTAACGTAAGATTTCTGTACGCACTTAAGAGCTATACTATTAAGCAGCTCGATTACGCTAGGCGTAACGTGTTCAAGAAAATATTCTCAGGTAACGAAGATGAGATGCAAGAGGGACTACAGAATCTATTTCAGATGCTGATGGCTCTTATGATTGCTAATGCTCCTGTTGAATTTATACACGCCTTCTTGCGTAAGGGAGATCTCCCAGCAATGTCTGATCTTACTACTGAAAACTTCTGGAGATTGCTTGGGCTGAACTCTTACACTGGCATGATAGCCAAGAGAGATGGCGTAGGTACAGCAGCTATGGGTATGGTTACCCCTCCACTAGTTAGCTTTGGAGATGCAGTATCTAAAGATCTGTTTAACTTTGCACCACCTGTACTATCGCCTGAGTCAAAGTCAGTAAGGTACATACCTATTATTGGTAGAACTATCTACGACTGGCAGGACGCATTCAAAGAAGATTAAAAAAAGGGCAGCAGGTTTTTAAGCCCACTGCCCTTCGCTCGGATGGGCCGCTGTAACGACTCGCTCTACTAGAAGCCGAGAACAGAGTAGGTTACTCTGTATCGGGTGGGGATTCTTCGGGATCGGAAGGAGTGCTGTCTTCTGAAATTTCTGAGCTTTCTTGAGAACGTTCTGCGTTAGCAACTAGAAACGCATGAATGTTATCGCGAACTTGCCCTACTGTTGAAAGATCTTTGCCCTCAAAAGCTCCACGCTCAGAGGCTACGTCAATAATGTTGACGACAAGTGCAAGATCCTGAAGTGAGATAGTGATTTCTTGTTCCATATTTTTATAGTTTCACAATAAGTTACTCTTGTCAAGCACTTTGAATCAGCTCCCTTATTAGGACTCTGTACTTCTCTTTTGTCTGAGGTCGTTTAGCTCTCTTGATCCTACGCCTGTACTCCCTGACTACCTTATCTGTGTCTGTTCTGTGCTTAGGATGGATAGGATTTACTGAGTAATCTTTACTCCAGTATTCTATGATAGCAATGAGGACATCCTCATAAGAGGCTCCCAGAGGCCGTATAAAGCGTTTGTACGCATTCCATACCTTACCCTCGAATGAATTGACTTCACGCTGTAGAACGCATCTGACGTGTCCTGAGACATGATCGTGGTCTAAGACCGCATCTTTGATCTGCAATCCTGTAATAGGATCTCGTCCTCCTTGTCTCATTAGGAGTTCCTCCCTGAATGATTTGATCTCGGACTGTTTAAGCTTGTTCATCAAATTGTCTAAGGTCTCTGTTTCTCATTTGAAGATTGTCTAACTTATTTCTGAATGAAGGATCGTCAGGATCTTGTGTTCCTGGAGGAAAGTGTAATGCCGTTCTTCTGAACTCTATAGTTGGCATCCACCCTAGTAGCCAGATTAGCTCTAAGTCTTTTCTAACCCTAGCAAATACGTAAAAGTCGCAGTCTTGTTCAAATCTTCTTTCAACTGCTACCCAATGGTGAGGCTGTGGAACTTGCCATCCACCCTTGCTCTTTACGTCTACTCGCTTCCCCTTCTTTGTCAGAAGATCGTAGTTGTACGTGCTGGCAATCTGTAGCCCGAACTTATCAGCGTAAGCAATCTCTGCTAGAAGCCCTCTAATGTTTCCAGAACCCCTAAGCATAGAGTGCTTAAGAGATCCCATTTCTTCAGCTAACTCTTTAGCCTTATTTCTTTGGGACTCAGTTGTTTTTATCTCAATCAAAGCTTTAGTTCTTGCCTGTACTTTTCCCAGCTCTGCACCTCTTCAACAATCCATTCAACGGATTCTTTGTTGAGAACAGCTTGGTCTACTAGCTCGTGGATCAAGTCATCCTTAACTCCACCCATCAGTCTAGTGATCTTGGCCGTTATTACATCTATCTGACTTTGAAAAGTCTGAGCAGCAGTCAGCAACTCAATTGCTTCTGACACCTCACTGACTGTTAGTTTCTTCATAGCTCGTACATTGTCTCCTCTAGGAATCTCTGCATCCAACTCTCAAGAATCCGAATGGTTTCATTAGGCAGGAGGGATGACTCAGCGTACACGATTATAGTGTTATCATCATCTATGTCTATTACCTTTTGGTGAAACATAGTGACCTCATCCATTAGAGTTTTCCCTAGCTCAGTCCTGCATACCTGCCTTGCTGGAAAAACGTGATAGCCCACTGGCATTAGATCGCCAGTAAAACCGCCACCGATCATAGGTGCTACGCTTTCTTTTACGTACCCTGAATCAGATGAGAGCATCTCTTTCACCTGTAGTGCTAATTCTTTAAACTCTTCTTGAATCATTCTTCTCTGTAAAAAACGTCGATATGTCCTGGTTTTACTACGTACCCTACTCCTTCTATAGCAGGAACAACAAGCTCATCAAGCACTTCATGGAGCATCATGTCAACTTCATCAGAAGATATAGTGCAGGTTTTGTACGGGGTCTTAAAGGTAATCGTGTACCTTTGTTGGCATATCGGGCAGGTTTCTTCGTTCATGGGTAATCAATATGGTTTTCTTTCTTTTCTTTAATCATTGCTAAAGCTATTGTGCAGTACCCGATGATGTCCTCGAAGGCATCCTCAACGTGCTCATCTTCCACGGCTAAGGATTTAGTTTTGCAGAACGTCTGCACTCTCTTTATCTTGTCTCCCATGCGAACGCACAGTCCGATAAGAGGATCTACTCCGTAATCCCTAGCTTGCTCAAAGTTAGCGAAAGCATCAGTGCTCATTGCGGTGTAGTCGTTGTTCTTGTCCTTTAGAACATTGGACATCTTGGCGAATAAAGCCTTAGTAAACTCTTCAAACTTTTCTTTTATCATGTTTTTTTATTACAAATTCATTAAAAAATTGCACACCATAGATGTTTCTTTCCTCCCACCATCTTCAATAACTGCACATCCTATTGAGGGATGTGGGCCATGCTTCCCGTAAGCCATAGCATAAGACTTTTTATCTACTCCATTGCCTACTTGGATGCCGAAAACTTTACAGTTCCCACCTGTATGCCAAGTGGTGTAGCACTCAGAGTGATAATGCCCTTGTACTACTGACTGCATATCATTCTTGGATCTTTGCATGGCTTTTCTGCCTTCACCGTGGCAGTACAATACGCCATCTATTTCAATGCTTTCAACAAACTTCCATCCAGGTGCATCAAGGACTTCATTGTACTCCCTAACCCAGCGTTTAGATATTCCTGCTGTGTAAGCCTTACGATGGACTAGCCTATCGTGGTTGCCTACGCAGACGTAAGCTTCGGGGAATGCTCTGTACCACTTGCCTATTCTACGTATAGCTCTGTCTAGCTCTTCGCCAGCAGAGTAGCCATCGGGGTCTGTTTCGTGGTAAGAGCTGTAATGGTTGTCAATAACATCACCGATAAAAACAACTTTATTACAGCGGTACTTACGATCCACGTTTTTGCAGAACCTCAAATATTTATCGAGGCAAAAGGGTTCATGCAAATCCCCGATGGCTAACACTTTTGACATACGCTATACAGAAAGTTTCTTAAACGCTAGTTCCTGAATAAGTACCCTAACTTGTTGAACCTCTATGTCAAGCGACCTGACTAACAACAGCTCAATTCCAGCGAGCGTAAGCTCTTCGGTAGTAAGTTCACGTACCTTTGGAGTTGGCTGGACTTCACCCTGGCTATCAATGCAGGTTGTAGTGTCTTCCTTGAACTTGAACTTAGGTGGTTCATTCGTTTTGTACACCTTAACCTTACCGTCTATGTACAGACTGGCATCAGTAGCGTACACCTCAGTCCCCCTCTCGTATTTACTGAGAGGAGAACCTTTGTATATGAGGCCGAAAGTTGAACCATCTTTACGCTCAAGCTGGAAGTTGTTAGCGGAGTCTTTGTACACCTGCTTAACAAGCTTCCCCTGAATCCATTTAGTTTCACTCATACTTACCACGGTAGATCGTCATCGCTATCGTCAGCAGCATTAGCTGTGACGGGAATGTTCTTAGGCTCTTGACTTTCCTGTTCAGCAGGAGTCGCGGAGCGATTAGCCTTACGTTCCTCAAAGACAGATTGATTATCTTGGATAAAGCGATTAACTGTGTCCACGAAGAAGTCGTTCTGCTTAGAGAAGTCGAAGTACGTCTTGTCCCCGATCTTAGCAGAATCTGCTTCAGGAACTCCAACGTACTTACCGTCCTCATAGGGGAAGGCTGAAGCAACGCTAGCTCCACCTTGCTGCATCGTAATGTAGATCGGTGCGATTGTGCGCTCATTCCCCTGTGGATCTTTGAACGTGTAAGCTCCCTTATGGTTTATCCAAGTGGCTGCACTCAAAGGAGAATGAACTGAGATGTTAGGAATTTTCTTAGCGATCCCCTTGAAATCAACAGCTAACTTACCGTTGGCTTTGTCTTTCCATACAGGTACACTAAGTACATCTACTCCTTGATCGTGCTGAAGTCCTATGTTTAGAACCTCACCGTACATTCCGTTGTCGATGTAAACGGACTCGATATTACCGAACAGTTTATCTGTAGTGTACTGCCATCTCTCGCCAGGTGAAGGCTTAGTGTACTTGTGTAGTACTCTACCGTCATTGGCTTGCTCATTGCTTATTTGGTCACGGCATTTACTCCAGTAACCCCCGTTTGTATTGTCTTTTTTCCAGTATCGTGTATCTCTCATATTTTTTATTGGTTTCTTGTTTTGTACTCGTAACTAAACTCGTACTGTTGATGGTGAAAAGAAGCGGAAACGTCGCTCCATATATCGTACATTTGCAGATCTCTGGATAATGTCAAGTCAGAGAACGATTTGATTCTAGATAAGGCTGTGTAAGTTAGCCCTGGAGCCATGGGCACTTGCCTTGGTAGCTGTAGATGTACCTTGTTCAGTGTACTTCCTTGGCTGGAGTGGATCGTCATGCTGTACCCTAGCTGTACAGGAAACTGTACGTACTCTCCCTTGCTTTCATCAGTAATCTTTTCCTCTCCATCCTCGATAGTAACCTTTGGCGTACTGTCTTGGTACTTCTTTGGCTTCAGATAAATTATGCTGTTGTCGGAGTCCCTGTGGATTATCATGCGGCCACGCTTATCAATTCCGTAGAACGTACCAGTGTCTCCGTTCACAATCCTTTGCGTAACTCCCATTACCTTGTACGTCATGTTTGCTTTCACAACTACACGACAGTACTCCTTCAAGTATATCTTCTCTTCGATGGGAAGATCCTTGTCTCTCTTCTTCTTGAACGATCCAGTTCGAGTGGCAGAAAAACACAATAGCCTTCCTTGTAGGTCATTAAGTTTTTTCTTATTGATCTCGTCACGTATCTTTCTGAGCGGAGTCAGTATAACTGCTTTACTATCAGGTGCTTGCACACGTGTATTCAGATAGTCAATATCTATTTTAGTCTGAGCACCCACTCTAATTCTGTTCAAGATGTTAGCTTCGATAGGATTTTCTTGGCGTATTACTTTTGTAAGACTGACTTGGTGGAAGTCAGTGTTTAGTACATTGCTCTGAAATAATCCGAACGGAGCTTTGTAACCGTACCGTTTTAATGTACTAGCATCTCTGCCTTGGGCAACGGGTGGAAGCTGGCCGACATCTCCAACACACAGAATCTTAGCTCCTCCGAATGGCTCGAAAGATCCACGAGCTTTACGTAACGCTGCTTCGATGAAGTCCAAGTGATCGCATCGCACCATACCTATCTCATCTAAGATAATCCATGAGCAGTGCTTCAGAACTTCTTTGCGTTGTCCTCCGAAGTACCTGCAAGATGGATCGTTGAACCTCTGCCTGTGTACTGGCTGCTCCTTGAAGTCTGGATTGATTGGATGAGTTGACGGTATCCCGAACAACTTATGTATCGTACTGCCTCCAATGATAGTAGCTGCTCTACCTGTAGGTGCAGCCAGGATTGTACTACCGAATGTCTTTACTATCTCTTTTATTAAGAATGATTTACCTGTACCTGCTGATCCAAAGCATATCAGTCTACTGCCTTGTCTGCCAGTAAGCATACAGTCCATCACGTGCTGTTGTTCTATCGTTAATCCCATAGTTTATCTCTCCTCTAATCCCTTAATAGATCGTTGTATCTGGGTACAATTAGCCCCTACAAGGGACTAACCATTCTATCCTTGATCCCTGTAATGAGTCAATGTAGAGCTGGTGCCTGAGAGGACTCGGTACGTCACTATGATCCTCTTTGGTCAGGCATTAGCCATTGCTTTCGCAATCCTTTTTACAACCAGATGGGCAACTTCTGGCAACCGATGTCCCTTGTACCACTAGGTACGCCTGATCTCAAGGCCAAGGGTGCAACTTTCTTTGACGGTATTACTACCTGAAAAAAGAATTGGACAAACTTTCTTCATTTGTCAAGCCGCCCCTCCTTTTCGTACAGGTAATCGAAGATCCTTCTTAGCTCATCCTTGGCTTCCTCGATCTCATCAATCACTATACGAGACAGTGCTTGTGGTAACCGATTCTCTACCAAGTAGGAAACCATCCTGTCTAGGTGATAGTCCAGCTTCTCCATCTCCCAGTGACAGTACAGGGAGGTTCTCAGGTCACTAGGATCTATACCTAGTGCTCGTATTTTTTCTGTGTTGTACTTCATAACTATATTGCTAGTGTCCCCCAGGGTATGGCTTCTAGTACTGCTTTCTTCATCAGGTTGTCCAATGCTACCTCCTTAACAGCTTCAACTTCTTCATCATTGACTGGACTCAGAAGATCGGTGATCCTCTGGACTTCATCGTCGTAATTTTCTTGACCGACTGCCCTCATGATCTTCTGACCGTCTGGGCCGTTCATCAGTGCCCGATGATCTTGAACCACCTTCTCCAGTGGCACGATCTTAACTGCCCTTATTTCAAGCTTGTTTCGGAGCCGATTCCTGGCTTGATTAGCAGCGAATTCTGTAGAGCTTGTGCCTAGCACGTGCTTCCCGTATTTAAGGGCGAACTTCTTGCCCAAGTAGTACGCGCAGCTAACGTCAGCGTAGCACATACTCTGATCCTGTATTTTCTTTTGTTTCTTTTGTCTTTTAGTCATGATCCTATGCACTCCTCCTTGTATCTCTCAATGGCACCTTCGTACTGCCTCTCTATGATTTCTTGACACGCTGCCTCCTCGATTGCACAGTAGACCGTAGGGTCTAGTACGCACGATAGCTCCTGAACGGAGCCAACGAGCCATACCCCATCAATGAACATGTCTTGTGGGCAGTCTCCATCCATGCTTACGTCAAAGCGCACGTCTTCTACTTTTACTTCTATTGTGTTATTTGGTTTCATAATTATACTGTGGTATTGCACTCTCCTGGCGAGCAGATGTCGTAAATTCTAGCGGATAAGCTGGTGAGATTGTCAGCAGCGTCATTGTAGGCGTAACTAGCCCCCTCGGATTTGGCATCCTCCATATCTAACGGGAGTTGTTCCCGCTTAATCTGCGCGATGTCTACGTGCAAATCGTTTAATAGCATGTGCGTATGACGTTCTTCTGTCATCGCAGCGATGCGGTTGATCTCCATTGCTAGAGAGTTCAGTGCTTTTTGTGTGTGTTTCATGTGTATGTTTATTTTGTTGGTGAAAATTAATGTACCTTAGGTTAGAATATAATTATTACAAGCTTCCACTCGTCTTTTTTAGTTTTAAACCCTACTGCTTGATCTTGAAGCGCCTTCACTACTTCAGCGAATAGCTTTGCTTCTGATATATCGAACTCCATTTTTATTTCCTCTCTACATTTTTACTGCTTGAACGTGATACCGTGACACCAAGTCACCAGTATCTAAATCCCTGTTGGCTTTGTTGCCAGCTACGTACTCGCACCAAGTATCCCACCAGTATTCGCTACCCCTCTCTTGGCAGAAGGTTACATATCTCACGATTTTCTTACGCCTAGTCTTAGGTTTCAGGGTCTTGGGTAAGCTGGTGAAAGCTGATGTTTTTCCTGCCCTCTTAAGGTTATGGCTGTCAAGACACGCCACATTGAACCCTAGCATCTGCGCCACGAATGACGCTTTTGCCAGCCCTAGATTTGGCACTGTCTCCAATAGGTCTACAGCATCACATACCGTTTCTACTTCATCGTATGAAGTCTCTCGCAACGCTACAAGCTTACTCCAGAGTCTCTCTCTGTGCTTCATTGCGTATTGCAATCCCTCTCGCTTCTTTCCCCAAAGGAATCTCGAAGGGTATCCTACCTTCGCAATGTCCTTGCGTTGAAGCTTGATCGTGCTGAGTCCAGCTTGAATTGAACACAGCGTGAACTCTATCACGTCAACTAGTCCAGCTGGGCTAGATAACGCATACTCTTCTATTTCTTTACAATCTCTTCTATACATTTTACCTCCTCATATATTTGGTCATACAGTCCTTGAAGCGTTCTGTTGCGTCTTTCAAGGTATTTCAGTCTATTGTTTATCCTTGTTCCGTATTTCAACGAAGCGTGAAAGAGCGCTTTCGTGCTCCCTGAGTATTCCTTCGCGTCGAAGAAGGCTTTTGCTACTTCGATTGATTCTATTTTGTCTTTCATATTTACTTCTCTACTATTTTTACGTCTCTGCTTGATTCAACATTACCTTCTCGATTGAGAATTGCCAGGGTTACCTTGTCCTCCATATCTTGAAAGTCGTCAATAACTTTCTGCAACTCTGCAATTTTCTCTCTAATCATAGAGAATTCTGCGGTTACGAAATCGTGCAATCGTGCTTCGATATCGGATGTCATGTCGTGAAGCGTAAGAATCTTACGCCTGTTTTTATCTACTTCCATATTTCAACTTTCTAGTATTTCATTTCGCTAAGTTGCTCAACGGAGTGATATCCCGTCTTGCTATAGATTATGTCGTTAAGGGATTCTGTCGAAGTCCCGTTGATTGAACAAACCAAAGCAATCTCGCTTTCAGTTGCAATCTCA
>Ga0208644_1002367_pt1 | contig 15095 bp, 22 predicted proteins | sample VirMetDEL_Nov_18_FD_184517 | JGI IMG/M metagenome (GOLD analysis project Ga0208644, IMG submission 184517) | Aqueous microbial communities from the Delaware River and Bay under freshwater to marine salinity gradient to study organic matter... | ecosystem: Environmental > Aquatic > Marine >... | reverse complement strand
CAAGGACTTGACCGATAACTCCCGTTCCAGTAACGCCAGTAGCAAAAATGACCGCATCTGCCGTGGTCGTAACAGTGCCAAGTTCGCCAGTGGCAAAGACACTTGTGACGGGGACATCTACGGATATAAAGGTCGTTACCGTGCCAAGCTCGCCGGTAGCCTCGACCCCGGACAAAGGCACAGTCGCCTGACCGCTGATAGTAGCCGTACCAAGCTGGCCGGTAGCCTCGACTCCCGTAGCAAATATGTCAGCGTTGACTGCTACTAGGACATCGCCTAGCTGCCCGGTAGCCTCAAGCCCTGTAACAGGGACGTTTACTCCACCTATAGTTTGAACTGTGCCAAGCGCACCTGTCGCTTCAATCCCCGTAACGGGTACAACTGCTTCCGAAGCAACAATAACAGTACCAAGCTCACCGGTAGCCTCGACACCATCTTCAATGACAACGGCAGTACCGATGACAATTTCATCGCCAGTCTGACCAACACCTTCAACGCCGGTAAGAAGAATATTGCTTTCAGTAACTGTGGATACGGTGCCTAGTTCGCTAACAGCTTCAAGCCCAGATACAACTGTGACAGACGCCGCTGCCGCTACAGCCGTGCCAAGTTCACCAGTGCCCTCAACCCCGTCTTCAATAACGACGGCGGTACCAATAACAACTTCATCACCAAGCTGCCCCGTACCTTCAACACCGGTAACATCAGCGGCAACCGTAATGAATATAGTTACATCGCCAACTGCGCCGTTAGCGACAACGCCTGTTGGGAATACAACAGCGCCTGCTGTGACAGTGACATCACCAAGCTGACCGGTGGCTTCAACCCCAGTTACATCTACCGCCGTATTTATCGTTACCTGAAGATCAGATAACGGCGCGGCTGAAAATGGACTGAAGCCGAGCATAATTAAGTTACATTACCGGATATCACGCAAACGGAGTTAGATAGGAAGAGAATCGTCGCAAGACCACGAGTGGCAAGACTTACGCTCGCTTTGTCCGCATCGGTTCCAGCAAGGTACGCTGTAGTGATGGTCAAGCTAATGGTGCTATCGCCGGTAGTGTTATTAAAGATCGACACAGCATCGCCAGCCGAAAACACATCGTTCGGCACATCAATACCACTGCCCGTACCAATCGTGACGTATTCACCAATATCAGTGATCGCAAGCGTGTAGACAGAAGTCTTTTCAGCACCTGCTGACGGGATGTTGCGGACGGTTTCCCAAGTTACGGCCGAACCAGAACCGTTACTAGTTAATACCTGCCCGGCCGTGCCGTAGTTAGCCCCAGCGAGGCCAAGTAATCCAGTTCTGGTAAATCTAAATTTTTCCGTGCCGTTATCCGAAATCTGTAAATAATTTGCTGTAGATTCCAGTTGAACATCTAAAAAGTTAGATGTTCCGTTGTAGAAAAATTTAACGTCGTCAGAAGATCCAAATTGAAGAACGTCAGAGTCAGCCAAATCAATAGCAACACGTACTGATAACGTGCTATCAATGGTTAAATTCGTGAACTGTCCATTGGCCCATGTATAAGTAGAATTTCCTATAACACCGCTGTTATCAACGGTTGGAAATATTCCTGCGCCGGTTATGCTGATGGAAGCGGCTGTAATATTTGTGATCGTTGCAGAAGCCGCGTCAATCTGACCACCACTAGCGACGTTCACAGCAGTTGTAGCTACTGTTGCGCTTGAAGCGGTCGTTGCAGTCGTGGCGTTACCGACTAAATCGCCAGTAATCGTCGTGATTGACGCACTTGTACCTTTGATCGTATCAATCGTCGCGCTCGTTGATTTGAGCGTTGTGATCGTGCCGCTGGTATACGTTACGTTAGTGCCAGTCAGCGTCGTGATGTTGGCTGAAGTAGCACGAAGTCCGGTTGAAGTCAGACCTGTGATCGTGCCAGATGTGTACGTTACTGTGGTGCCAGTCAGGGTTGTAATAGCGCCTGAAAGACCGCGAAGCTGCGTAGTAGCCGTAGTACCAAACGTCGTGCCCGTCAGCGTAGCAATGTTTGCCGAAGTGCTGGATAAATTGCCTATCGTCGCACTTGTAGAATTCAGCGTCGTAATAGTTGCTGAAGTGAACGTGGCATTAGTCAGCGAAAGGCTTGATACCGTCAGGCTCGTAACGGCGAGGTTCGTAATTGACCCGCTAGTAAAGTCAAGCGTCGTACCTGTAATAGTGGTGACGTTAGCCGAAGTGCCGGTAAGCGTCGTGATCGTGGCGGAGGTAGCACCAAACTGCGTGATGTTTCCGCTTGAGAAGCCGAGCGTCGTACCCGTGACAGTCGTAATACCGGCTGAAGTGCCGCTCAACTGAGTGATGTTGGCACTGCTAAATCCAGCCGTTGTACCCGTGACCGTAGTGATGTTGGCAGACGTACCGGTAAGAGTAGTGATCGCACCCGAAGCGCCACGGAGTTGAGTCGTACCCGTCGTACCAAACGTCGTGCCAGTAAGGGTCGTAATATCAGCCGAAGTAGACTTCAGATTGTCTATCGTTGCGCTCGTCGATTTAAGCGTCGTAATAGTTGCTGAAGTGAATGTCGCATTGCTAAGCGAAAGGCTGGCTACAGTCAGGCTCGTGACGGCAAGGTTCGTAACCGAACCACTAGTAAAGCCTAGCGTCGTACCCGTGACAGTCGTAATACCAGCCGAAGTACCGCTCAACTGAGTAATAGCACCGCTGCTAAACCGAGCAGTCGTACCCGAGACAGTCGTGATGTTGGCTGAAGTTCCCGTTACCGTCGTAATGTTGGCCGACGTACCGCTGAGCGTCGTAATGCCAGCCGAAGTGCTAGTTAAAGTAGTAACCGTTCCAGATGTCGCATTGAGATGCGAAATAGCTGCTGAAATAGCAGCCAAACTGCTAATTACTACGGTACCCGTCTCAACCCCATAAACAGCACGGCCTGCCGGGTAATCGACAAAGACGTTTTTGACGCCTGCTGAGAACGTTACCTTGGCCCCGCCCGCGCTTGAAGACAGCACGGTATCTCGGGACAACGTGGTACCCGAAGCCGTATATGTACCGATACCTACTTCCCACTCCCCAGCGATGGGAGAAACTATGGTGTAGTAAGTGGTATTACCGTTCCCTACGGCAGCAAAAGACTGATAGCCGGTGGGAGCACCCGCCAGCGTAATAGTCCCACTGCCAGTAGTGGTCGTCGTCTCTAGGACGCGATCAGCAAGCACGAGGGCCATGTAACCCTCCGATTAAGCGATACGCAGGATCGCAGTCGATGCCGCAGCAGCCGGGAACTGAATGGTGAAATTGCCCGCCGTCGAGGTCTTATCACCACCGAACGCCAGCACTGCAACCGCTTTGTTGCCCTGAGTCTCGTTGTAAATCAACGCACCGTTTGCCGTCAAGGTGGCGCTCGGGAAGGTCAGGTCATCAAAGTCGATGTAAGCCGTCGTACTGCTAGAGGTCGGCACCTGCGAGATCGTCAACGTCAAACCACCCGCCGGATAGTTCGTGCCAGACGAGGACACTTCGTTTGAGGTCGTGTATGCCGTAGTGGTGGCACTCAACGTAGCCGACGAAGTGAAGAGAGCCAGCTTAAACACATCCGCAGCAGCCGAAGCGCGGATTACGCCAGTACCAAAATTGTGGATGCCGTCAAGGATCTCAACCTTGAACGACGTTGTCATTGCTTGTGTGATAGCCATTAGAGGTCTCCAATTAAGTGTGCGATTTCCGCATAGCCTTGTTGATTTAGTTTCTTACATATCATCTTGCGCTCGGCCATTTGAGCCTCGCTCAGATACTTCACCAGCCAATAATGCAGTGCGTCCTTTGAGTCGGCACTGAGTATGCGGTTAGCCGCACGTTCTGCAATTTCTTCAACAGTGTGCCCACGATAGTTAGTCGTTTGCACAAACACGTTTCCAATTTCTGTATTACCGTTAAACATCAAATCACCGGAATCCTAACTTGTCCAGACCGATACGCATCCTGACGATCCAAGCCGTCACCGAGGCGCTTCAACTGGCCGAGAGCTTCTTGGTACTTCTGCTCATAGTAGGTCATCATGTCCTGTTCACCCTTCAAGTAGGTGTACGCTTCGCGCAACGACCCGTAGAGCAGAACAGAATCAAAGTTATTACCGAGCCAAGAAGTCCCCGCCGTCACGATGGATACCGGGTAGTAATAGTAGTGCAACTCAGCAGTAAAATCTGCGTTCGGGGTCGGGCCAAGCAGCATCGTCGTCGCGTCGAAGATCGAGTAGTACTTAGGCTTACCTGAAGTCGCCGGGAACGGATACGAGGCTCGGATAAAGTTCACATCCTTATTGAGCAAATACTCATATTCACCCGTCGTACCATCAATCACCGCCAACGAGAACGTCGAGAGCCAGTCAGTCGGCAGCGTCATGTATTGATTCCCGCTGCTCATCGAACCGGTGACGTTTTTACGAAGTGCCGGAAGCTGGACCGTGTTGTAAATGCGCTGCTCAGCTACTTCCACAAAAGTAGGAATATTCGCCACGAAGGAAGTCTCCGTGGACTGACAGTAGTCCTGAATCAGTTGTGTCAGTTCTGAGTAGTTCATTAGCTCCAGCCTGCGCGGACCTTACCGTTGTTCTGCAAATTGATCTGCGAGACGAACTTCTTACCCTTGGTGGCAGCGCCAGCACCCTTCATATCCATGTGCGTAACGCCCTTGTTGACATCCTTTTCAGGATAGCCATTCTCACCAGTCGAGTCCGTGTTCGGCTTGATCTTGCCGGGATTCAGTTCTTTCATGGCACTTACCTCGGGCCAGAAGACTTACGCACCGGGCTGCGTTGGTTCATCACCTTCGCCATATTCCGACCGTACTTCTTCATTTCGCTGTTGGTCTTACCACCAGCACGAAAAAGTTTGGTCTTCTTCTTGTCCGGATGCATTGTGTCTTCGTGCCTATGGACTGCCTTCGCTATGTTGGCTTTGTCCAACTTCACATCTTCATGCTTCATCTCAATCTCCTAGGTCGTAACGACCGTCACCGTACCTACTTCACCGACCGGCGCTAAGTCATTCGGCGTCAGTCCGGCGTCATTTGCTCTAGCACCGCCAACCGGTGCCCAGCCCCATTGTATCTGACGGCTACCATTGGCACCGTCATTACCGACCGCAAAATAACTCGTGTCCGGTCTTGGATTCCGCAAAGCCTGCGGGTCGTCCACGGGATACAAACCAAGCGATAACTGCGGCTGATCCGGCTCCCAACACTCCGGACATACCAAGATGTTGACGTTCTTGGTTTTGATTACGATGGACTTTAGTTGCCGCAGCTTGTACTGAAAGCCACAGCGGTCGCACATCGCAATCGCGTTCTTGCCACTTGCAAACCTGTTTGGCATTAGTAGCCACCCAAGAAACTCTCACGTGGGACAAACCGAACCGCCGCCTTTTCTCTATCCTCGCCCGCCGCGAGATCCCAAGCTTCGTCGTATTGAGCCTTCAAAATAGCCGTACGAGCCTCTGCTCCGGGGATCTTCATCGACAGCATATAAGCCAAGCCTGCAACCATACAGGGTAAAAATCGGAACGGGACATCCTGCCCATTCACGCCTGTACCGGGGTCAAACATCCGCCGCAACCGCGTGTAGTACAACGTCCACGTGGTCGAGTTGTCAGGCTTCGGCCAAACCGTAAATTGCGGGTAGACCACCACATCGTCGGCACCGGTAGCGCCAGTACGTCGGTTGATCCAAATCTGAATCGGGCGACCCGTCGCGTTCTTGTTCGGGATCGACACGTAGGTGCTGGACGAGATACGACTGATGTTGATGTCCTGCTGGTTTGTACCAGAGCCAGTCCGAATCACGTGATCAAGAAGGTCAACCGTATCTACCGGCAGATCGTAAGTACCGACGTTATAAGTCAGTACATGTGTGCCCTGCTCCAGCGTCCACAGGTTGATGCCACGGTTAGCCCAGTCCATCAGGAGCAGGGCAAGACTACGCTTAGACGTACGGAAATCGTAACCCGTACGCAGTTCAGCCCCACAACGCTCGTAAGCCTCTTCGATGATTGTATTGAGGTCGAGGTTGAAGTCTGTCGTAGCTGTAGTCTTGTCTACCATTACTTTTTGCCCTTCGGCTTTTTAACGCTTGGCCGTTTTCGCACTTTGACGGAAGGCTTCGGCGGTGGGGGCACCTCGGGCTCCGGGCTTTCGCATTTTTTCACCAGACCCCGCAGCGATGCGAGCACGTTTTTTATGAATGTTTTCATAGAGACCGCCCTTCTTGAAAGTACGGATGGGCTTGCCCGTCCCGATCACAGGCTTCTCATCCCCGCGCCGCTTTGCTCGCGGCACCTTCTTGGGATTGATATCACCCATGCCTCGGGACGGTAGCATTAGATCATCTTGCCTCGGGTCTTGCCTTTAATGGCGCAGCCGTCAGCACGCTTTGAAGCAGAACCGCCATTACTCATCTTCTTAATCTTTCCGCCCACGCGCTTCTTCACCGGCTCTCCATCCGGCATATCGAGGCTTACGCCCGGTGCGCGCACTGATTTCATGTAGATACCACGGGCGCTTGTAGGACCACGGGAACTACGAGTTTTAGGACCGCTGCTCATTTGCAAGAACCTCCCATACGCATTTTGACCATGGTGCCCTTGGTCTTGCCCTTCTGAGCAATGCCATCCGCAGCACGGCGATAAGAGCCGCCAACCGAGCCGCCCTTCTTCATGCCGTACTCTTTCTCTTCGTGACGGATCATTGACTTCGGAGCGCCTTTCTTCTTCATAAAGGCAATCTCTTTCTTAGCCATTTTCTTGGAGTCTTTCACATCACCACCTTTCTTGTACATCGGTTCTTCCGGGACCGGCTTCATACCCGGCATTCCACGGCGCTCACGGGGCATCATTCTTTCACGCTCAGGACGGCGCATCATGCCGCCCATTCCGTATTTTTTCATTTGGATTTACCTTTAAATTTACGGCCTTTGTCGGCCTTCATGAACTCTTTCCCGACTTTCGACGGGATACCCAAACGCTTTGCGGCTTTCGGGTCATTAGCCACTAGCGCCATTAAACGATGTTGTTTACCCGATTTACTTGGCATTTTCTACCAACCTATCAATCTTCTGTTCCAACCGGTCAAGGCGGCTCAGAAGTTGTTCATTATCTGCCCTGACTTCGGCGCGAGTTACGTGGTCTCGGGCTACTTCTTCGCGTGTCCTGTTGAGCAGGATTCCAAGTCGTTTGAGTTCTTCAAACTTCTCTTTCACAACAAAACCCAAAATAGCCACGATTCCCGTAAGAACCATGTTCCAGACAACCATTTCCATATCAGCAGTTCCATGCTCTCAGGGACTTGTTGATACGACTGTTTGGATCTTTGGCGGTTTTGGAACTCGTGAGCTTCTTCTTCATGCCTTTCATCCGGGCACAGAAGGAATCTCGTCGAGCACCACCTTCAGGCTGAGGTCTTTTCAGACCCGGTTTGCCGGGATTGGCTCGGTTGTACGAAGCACGACCTTTCGCATTAAGTCCACCAGCAGGGTTTTTGCCTTCTTTCCGCTGCCATGCTGGTGACTTAGCCATAGATCACCATCGTCGAGATTACGGCTGACGGGACGATATAAATGCTGGTCTGAAACAATAGACCTTCGCCCGGCAAGAGCATGTAGTCTGGCGACGTAGCTGAAGCCAACGTATTCACAACGACTTTGACCGGGCCGCTTGCGCCGCCATCACGGAACGTGACGGTACCAGCACCTGTATCCGGAACAATATAGATAGCCTTGACGCGAGAACGTCCGATTACAAGGCTATTTTGATCCAGCATGTCGCCCGCAGAGGTAGCGACTTTACTGGCTAAGACATCTGTTTGCATTGCCATCTGAGTCTCCTGTAATGAGTGAAGGGGGCTAACGCCCCCCTACGAAATCTTACGGAGTCAGGCTGGAATACAGCGCGATGTACAGAGTCGTGCCATTCACATTGACCGGGATGTAGCCAGCTTGAGTAGCGACCGTGCCAGATACTGCACCGGCAGTAATCGTGGTCGTGCCAATCACAAGGCTGTCGGACTGAAAGCCGTTTTGCGAAACAACCGGGCCAGAAAACGTAGTAGTAGCCATTTCAAAACCTCACATGCGAGTAATGTTTACCAGTCTGCATGTCGTCAGTCGGGTCTGTCTGGTAAACGAAATTTTTTCCCGATGAACGACTGTATATCACTAAAAAAGAGGGGTCACAAGCCTAGCTGAACTTGTGACCCCCCAACTCTCTAGGTCGCCTTCAAACTATTAGGACGCACCCGGCGAAGCGAACATGCCCAGCGGGTCCGACCAGCCGAAGCTATAACGCTCGCGGCTCTTGTACCGGACGTTGCCGGTGTCGAAATCGCCGTCCATGCTGTTTTGCAGCGGGGTACGGACAAAGTGCTTCATGCCGTTCGGAACGTCGGTCGTCAAGAACCAAGCATTCGTGTCGGTCAAGAAGTGGTTCACGGTGTAACCGCCCGGAATCGAACCCATCGCCTTGAGAGCGTTGATGTCGTTGTCAGCGGTCGCAACACGGAGTTCCGTGTCGAGGAGGCGCTTGGCAGTGAACATCAAAGCCGGGGGCACGATGAGCTTGTTGGGCTTCGCCGCGATCAAGAGACCACGCTCGTCGGTCCAACCAGCGATCTGAATAACGGCAGCCTCAAGCGAAGTTTCGTTGAGGTCCGACGCAGTCAGACGGTTGCTGTTGGTGCCACCCGAAACAAGCGGATGCGAGGCCGAGAACAACGGCTGACCGTCACCGCCCGTGTAGGACGAGGAGAAGCCATTGTTAAGGACCGACGCCGCCTTGACCTGCTTCGTGTACGCCATAGCGCGAGCAAGAGCCTTCGTATAACGCTTGCTGAGCGAGTCGTACAGGTTGTCTTCAACCGCTTCTTCCGTGATGGAGAAGCCGAGAGCAATCGTCTCGTGGTTGTAACGAGCCGTCCAAGCTTCCTGCGCGTTGTCGTACGCAATGGCTGAGCCTTCGGCCTTGACCGGGGCAGCGGAGAATCCGCTCAGCTTCGTCTCTTCTTCAAAGGAACGCTCAGAGGTCTCAGTTTCGTAGATCTCCTTGTGCTCCTCACCATATTGCTTGTACTCAAGACCGAACAGGGCATTCAAGCCCGGCAGGAGTTCTTTGAGTAATTGTGCACGTGAAATAGCCATGTCTTAGAACTCCCCTATTAAATACCGGTCGGGTTGTTGTAAGCGTGACCGCCCTCGATGACACCGGAGTTCACGTACGGAGCGTTGAACTTGACGATGACTTCGGGGTAATAAACGGTACCGCTCGAAACGAACGCCGTGTCCTCAACCACATCAACGATGCGGATCGGCAACGACAAGGTGGTGCTGGCCGACGAAACGAGGAGACCCTGCAATGAGTCGCCCGTAGTCGTGTCCAACGTATTCGCAACGAGAGCAACGTTATTGCCGACATTCGAGTACGTAAAGCCGCCCGTGGTCGAAACCACGACCGACGCCGTCACACCAACAGCCTTGAACAGGGTGTCCGGATCATCAGCCACATACGCAACGATGTACGTGTTGGCCTTGACCGAAGTGCCCGAAATCCACGACTGCGAGTAGGTCGGCTGACCAGTCACAGAGGACACGAACGTGCAGCCCAAGAACACACCAGCAAAACCGGTGACAGGGGCGAGAGTCGTGGCCGTGGTTACTTTAACGGTGCCGTCGTTGGCAAACTCAAGCGGGTCTCCATAACCAATGCTGTCAGCACTGGAAGCGATACGACGCTGGCGAGTTGCTCCGGCGAACACCTGCCCACCGATCAAGTTGATCGGCTTCAAGCCATAAGGCTTGCTAACGGAAGGATAAGCCATTTGTTACTCCAAAAAAGTTATTTGCCCTTGCCAAACGAGACCGTCGTCTTTCTCTCGTTAAAGAGCGGCATACGTTCATCGTTCAGCCTCATAAAGCTGTTGTCTACAGACTCGATTTGAGATCTGGCCTGCTGTGCGTAATAAGCGTCACGCTGGTCCATAAGCTCTTTCGGTGCCTTGCATACCAACAGCCCGCCAATCTCAATATTCCCTTTAAATCGGGAGTTAGGATCAGCTTGCACTTTAAGTTCCGGGTAGTCTTCTGCCTTTACAGGTTCCCAACCTTCCCGAAGTTTTGCGGATACGTTCGATGGGTCTGCTGTCCCCATGATACTGGTCCGAATATAGCGGAACGTCCAACCTTCTTCCTCCGGGAGCGGGGGAAGCACACTAGGCGGAGTCCACGCCATTTTACGTTGCGCCGATTCGCGGTTTCCGAGTTCGCGAGCGATTCTGTTCTCAGCCATTTTAGTTAGTCTCCAGTTTCATCATTTCTCGTGCGTACTGCTCATTGCTTAGTCCCAATTTCTTGGCTATTGCAACTTGCGACGGCGTCAGGCGGACCTGACGGGGTGCGGTACTCCGCGTAGCTGGAGCAACCACATTGGCTGCTTTTTGTGCGCGGGGCTTCTCCTCTCTTGGAGCAGCTTCCGACGTTTGCTCAGCGGTTTCCTGAAAATAATCCGGGAATCGCCTACGCATGGTCCTGTTAATCCGGTCGTAATATTCATCACTACTAGGATCAAGACCTTCATCGTTGACCAATTCTTCATGCAGCCCAAGCGCAAAGGCGGTCATACCTTTGTTCGGCCCGAACCACGGATTCTGCTGTCTCCAAGTATCCGCTTTGGTGTCTACTTGTGGCGCAGAGCGCGGGGGCGCTTGTGTCTGTCGGTTATTTTCTACACCCGAATCCTCTTTTTGTAAAGATTGCGGCTTGTAGCGTTCTAATTCTCTCAGCCGCATGGTCGCGGCGGTCATTTCCTGCTGGGCTTCGGTGATCTTGTCCGGATCGCCCGATTCGTAAGCCTGACGGAACTTATCTTTAGAAATCGCAAGCTGGTTATTCGTGGCCTTAACTGCCTCGGCAATCAACGCCTTTTCGCTATTTCCCACCCGCTGGCGCAACTGCCGGACCTCTTCGTCCCGCAACTGGGCAAACTTGAGAGCCTCTTCACGCTCTCGGATGGCTGCTTCCTTAGCCCGGCGCTCGTCGTGCCAGACCTTTTTCATCTGCGAAAGTCGCTGTTTTACCTTCTCCGAATACTCATCAAGGGTGTCGTTTTCCAACTCCTCGACAATCTGTTTCGGCATGGGTTCGCGCATTTTCCCGGTAACCGGGTCGCGATCTTGGGCAGGAGTATCGTCCTCAATCTGGACTTCAATACTGTCCTCGGCCTCTGCTCTCACGGAATTCTCGGTCTTTTCGACCTCATCCGGGAACTTAAATTCGTCACGATCAGTCATGATTTAATACCTCAAGCTCTGCGGATTCCACGGGGGTCTTGAACCACCGCTTCTACCGTATCGTCGTTAATGATGCGGAACTCGCGTCCGTGGATGACAACTCGGGTACCTGCGTAAGGGCGAGTCAGGATGAAATCTCCTTCCTTGCACCACGGGCCAGTGGGGAACCGGTCCTTGTCCTTGTAACAAAGGTCTCCCATCTTCACGACGAAGAGCACGACCGTGGTCAGTTCTTCCGTTCGTTTGGTGTCGTCAGCCTTAATAATTCCCCCCTCGAACTCTTCTTCTACGTGCGGAACCGCACACAGCATTCGGTAGCCCTTGGGTTCTGGCAGGAGTTTGGCCTTGGCGGCTTCTTCCTGAGTCTTCTCAATATCAATACTACTCATCGGCTTGTTCCATCCTCTTTGCAAGGTCTTTGATGTGATTCACTGCGAGGTCGAGACCCTGTAACGCCCCACACAATCTTTTGTACTCACCTTCATCAAGCTTGCCTTGAATCAGGCTGTCTACGATCACGATGCGCTCTTCCCTAAGTCTTGACTCAAGGTATTCCAGAGCGTTGCCATAACGCATGTATTACTCCTGTGGTTTCTGAACTGCTCTCTCCTGCCGCTCCCGCTCATCACGGCTGCGGGCAATCTCAAGACCCATCTTGGCTCCCTCAGTAAGCTGGGACGCCTCCATCTCGGCACGATGTTTCTGGATATCGACGCCAAGACGTGCTGACTCCAACTCGGTGCGAGACGCGATCTCTGCCTGACGCAGACGCAGGTCGTCTTCCTTGGCCGCAGCGTCGATGAGATCTTTTTGTGACCTTCTCTGCTGCTCCGCGACTTGGATCTGCATCTCCATTTCGGCCTTCATCTTCTTGGTCTCGGCCTCCATCTGCTTGATCTGCAGGTCCATCATCTGCATCTGCACGAGCGGGTCTTGAGCCTGCTGTGCCGCCTGCTGGGCCTGAGCCTCTGCCACGTCCTTCTGGAGGAGTTGTGCCGCCGCTGCCGCTGCCAACTGCGAGAGCTGGACCTCGATCTGCGGAGGCAAGTAAGTATCGGGATCTTCCGCGCTCGGTGGCGCTGGCAGTGCAGCACCGAGTTGTTTCTCAATCTCACGACGATATTTGAACGCCGTGTGCTCCATGACGTGAGCCATGACTGCGCCCATGATCGACTGAGCCTGCGGATTTTGACCCACAGTCTGCATAATCATCGGGTCTTGGAGGAATGACAGGTGAGCTTGGAGGTGGGCGTCGTGATCTTGATACATGAACGCCTTGGTCGGCTTGCCTGTGAGGAAACCCATGTTCTCGCTGATCGGGTCGATGGGCTTCAAGTCATCTACGCTCGGGACAATCTTCTCCGCATTCTTCACGCCCAAAGTTTCAATCATCTGCCGATGCAGATATGGGAGGTCATAGAGTTGTGGCGCGGTTTGACTGAGTTGAAGAACCGCCTGATATTGAACAACCTTCTGCGACATCGTGGCCGCGTTCGGGTCCGATACCGGGATGACATCCACGTCATCATAATCAGCCTTCTTGGCTTTACGAGTTCCAACTTCTGGCTCGTAGCTATACTCCTCTGGCGTATAGTCTCGGATGATCCCTGCGAGGAGCTTGAACTCCTGCTTCATCGCGTAATAGATGCGGGCCTGAACAGCCGACATCACCTTTAATACTCTCTCCAAGACCGCCAGCGTCGTGCCAACCGGAGCCTGCGAGGACATATCACTGATCTTCAAATCAGAGACGGCGGCGAAGCGACGGCCTTCCTCCACTATCCGGTCCATCAGCGCAGAGAGCGTCTGCGAGGGTTCCTTGTAGGGTAGGGGCAGGATGTTGTCGCGGATGGCACCGCTTGGTACGTCTACGTCGCGGAATTCTCCCGGAGCAATAGGCGTATCGTCTCCCTTAATTCTAAGCCCGCGTGACTTGAGACCACCCGGAAGGTTGCTGAGTGTTCCTGCGTCGACAAGCTGGCGAAGAAGTGATGTAGCTGCCTTAGAGTGTCCGCCGATAAGGTGGATGAGACCAAAGTAGTAGAACCCGAACCCGGGGATGTAACCATAATGAACAAAGTGCTGTCGCTTGGCTTTGAGTTTGTCATCTTCTTTCCAGTTCCTGCGAATGGCTAGAACCGTCCCCGTCCCCTTCTCAATCGTCACCACGTAAGGCAACGCTATACCGGTCTCGTTGTTGTCCTCATCGACATCTGGGTAATCCGCCAGATCTAAATTCACATGCATCTCAAGCAACTGGAACCGATCATCCATCGAGGCACTAAAGCCTTGATCTTCGGCCTTCTGCTTCTCAACCTCGTCCATGACACGGATCGGATCACCAAGATCAATGTCTCGATAGAACCCAGCGTACTGAAGCTTCTTAACCTCGTTCTTGGTCTTACGCATCCGGTGCGTAACACGCTCAGCCGTTTCTAAGTTTGCCGCTCCGTACGGAACCACAATGTCTTCAGCCGGGATGTAGACGGCGGTCTGACGGTTGAGCGAAGGGTCGAAATAGACTTTCTTAAATGAGTTACCCGCCAAAGCCAAACTCAATAATAATCTTTCGTGCTCAGGCCGATACTCCTTCATCTCCTCGGTGAGCTTGTAGTTCATGTCATCCGCGACACGGATGGCGGCGTCTTTCTTTTCCGGCGTCTCCTTGCCGATGATCTTGGTCTTGACGGGACCTGCTGCCGGGAAGGTCTCCATGATGGTTTCAGACTGGAACTTGACCGCGCTCTCCATGAGCAACGGGTGGAACACGCCACACGCGCCCGGCCACGGCTCCGTTCTATCTTCATAACGGATGCCCAAAATCTTCAAACCCTTCACGTACGTATCCAGCCAATCTTTGCGGCTGGAGAGATCCTGCTCATACTCCCCGATCAACTCGGAGGCAAGACCCTGCAATTCATTCTCGCCCATGAAGTCGGCGAGGTTTGCATCGAAGTCTTCGGCGCGGGGTTCTGCTTTTTCGAACTCAATCTCTACCCCGTCAATCCCAATCCGAAACTCTTCCGGATCAACAACCTCAATCTCAATCGGCGCTTCTTCAGCAGCCAGAGCATCGAGGCCGAGCGGGGCTTCGTACAAACCTTTGTCCATATTCGCAGCCATTTAAATCTCCTAATAAAACCCTTCGTGCCGGTGGCTTTTGAAGTATCGAGTTGGCTCCGGCTCGTCGGACGGCAGGCGTATGAAGCCCCCTTGTCTAAAACGTAATAAAGCTAGTGTCGTCGCGTCGACCAAGTCGTCATGCGTACCGGAAGGAAAATCATTACATTCTTCAACGACTTCCCACGCCCAGCGACGGTCAGGCACCCAGACTATACCCGCCGAAAAGAGATCCGTCACCGCGTTGACCCGTGAAATCTTGTCCTGCCCCTTACCCGGGGTGAACTCACTGATCGGAACGCCCATCCGCCGCATCTCCTGATACAGCGCCGCACCGTTGGATTTCTTCTCCACGATGAACGTGTCGGGGTTCCAGTTTTTGTACTCCTCCAACACCAACGCCTTTAGCTCCGGGAACTCCAGTCGCTCTTTGATGCTATTGAGGAGAATGATGTTGTAGTTCTGAGTCTGCTCGTGTTTGAAGACACCCCACGTGAGAAGGGCGTTGTAGTCCGAGCGGTTGGTTTTTTCCTGAGCGGCGTCGAGCGACATGATGATGTGCTCACAAGCAGGGGGACTCTCTGGCTCCCACACCTGCCACCACTCTCGTTTAATTAACGCGCCTTCCTCAGAGGTCGGCTCCTGCATGTACTGGGCTTGC
>Ga0208644_1002365_pt1 | contig 15100 bp, 13 predicted proteins | sample VirMetDEL_Nov_18_FD_184517 | JGI IMG/M metagenome (GOLD analysis project Ga0208644, IMG submission 184517) | Aqueous microbial communities from the Delaware River and Bay under freshwater to marine salinity gradient to study organic matter... | ecosystem: Environmental > Aquatic > Marine >... | reverse complement strand
CGTTTGCAAATGCAAATATTCTTCGTTCTGGTATTTCGTATTTTGACTTTATGTAATCTGTTACTATATTTAAGTCGTTACGATGTGCAAATGTACATAATAACTGTGTTTTCAAATTTTTATCCTTGTTCTTGGGTACGAAGATTCTGTATCTCTGCGTTTATTGTATTTCCGTTAACAAATAAATGCATTCCTTTAAAGTTAGCAACACCTGATGCAATTCTATTATTTTTACATTTAAGTGCATAGTACATTTCATCTGAGGTTTCTAAATAAAGTTTGCCATCGTTAATAATTCCCCACCAATCTACTTCTATAAGTTTTTGTCGTATCGTTTGATTTAATTCAGTACAAAAATATTCAACAATATCCGTAGGATTACCATTTGGCATAAATACCTGTAATTTATTTACGAATCGGCGAATAACTCGTATTTCTGTATCATTTGCAACTGATATCAGTTTTTTAATATCATTATGTAATTCTTCAGAATCAAGCATATCCAGTATTGAATTCATACTATCACGTGTCATTGATTTATTTATATCTTGCCCTGATAATAGTTCGAATATACTAATAGATGATTTTAATAGTTTTGCAGCATCTACTGTTAAAGTACCAAAATCTACTGTTGATATTTTTGCATAATCTTTTAACGATACGCCGTCTGCACCAACCTCAACATCCGAAACAATACTATCACCTGCCACACCTCCCTTTACTTCGCCATTGAATTTAATAGCAAACCAAAGCTCTGATGGGTGTCCGTTTGGAATACGTACATTTTGAGTAATTAAATTATATAAATCAAGATCAGTACCGCTAATATCATATGTACCAGGGCTGAGTGGTTTTTTTGTAGTATCAGCTATCAATGCAAAAATTTTATCTTGATTTGAATGTTTGGTAATGGATTGAAATAATTTATCTAACCCCAACAGCTGTTGGCCATCCATTGCATATACATTTAAAATAAAATTTTGGAAGTTTTCATATTCTCGAATATTCATTTCTTCCTGTTCCGAAATTATGTTACCTGTTCGAGCATGTTCAACAATGCGTTGAATGCTAGCAACATCTAAATCAGTCATTTCTGATAAGACTTCGCCTAACTTATGGTAATCAGAATCCGTTTTTGGATAGCCGGAAGGAAGTTGATATCGCCACTCAAGAAGAATTTTATTTATAATATCCATAACTATGATACACTCTTTAATTTACTATAAATATTTCCGTACTTTAATTTCACCGGAAAGTTTCCCTCTTCTAACATTGTTCTTAATGCAGGGACTACTTCTCGAGCTTCTTGTTCAGAAATATCAAATAATAAACTGTCGTATGTATATAGTATTAGTTTGGATATTTTATCTTGCAAATAATCAACAATCCGGTCCATTTTACGGACTGATACCTCTGTTTCTAGTGCCTGTAAATAATAATTGAATAGTTTATTTGCCGTTACTCGTTCAACGCCTTCCATCGTGATTGGTCGTCGTTCTACTGGTGTTGTGACGTATCCTTGTTTTTTATAATCACCCCACAACTTCCAAATCAAATCATTTACTTGCTTAAAATATGGTATTTCTAAAAATTCTTTATCAATACCACCATATAGCAACCTAAACGTTATTTGTTTGCTTTGTTCATATTGTTCTTCAGTAAGTGTCTTTGTATCAAAATAAAATTGACCAAAATATTCATGCACACTGCTTGAAGGCAATTTATAATTTATTAAACGGGCAATTAAACGTACGTGGTATGCATCAAAGTCCATTTCAACTAACGCTCCGTGCTGGGAGCAAAATGCATCTCTTGTGCCATCTTCTTTGTTCATGGCAGCAAAGTTGAAACCTCTGAATGCATTGGAAGGTCTACCAGTTGTTGTATGATAATGATAGTGTGAATAGACCTTACTGTTCGTAACTAATTGAGGAGATTGAAATGCATCATTGACACATAACCCCGTACGTTCTATTGCAGCAAATGTTTTTGGATATCTTGAATTAAATGATAAATATGATTCTGTATGTTCTGCATTCATACACATCGGCCAAGCATATTGTCGTATCTTTTGACACATTGCTGCATGCTGCATGATTGGTATGATTGCATTTACATGTTGTAAGTTTTGATGTCTACGCCAATAAAATCTATGAGCTGTTTGATAATAATGCGTATCATCATATGCTTCTCCGTAAGTATACCACCATAGAGTTTTCACATCATAGCAGTCCTCATTTCCGCCCGATATAAGCCAGTTCTTTTTATCGTGAACATAGATACCTTTTAGATTGAGAAAGTCGGAGAGACGTTCTGAAAAGCCCCTAATTTGTTCTGTATGATGAATAGGAATAATGCGTTCTATTGCATCTTCAGTATAAATGTATAATAATGAAATACGATTTACAGTAGGATGAAGATTTGCATCTGTATATATTGGCACTACAAGTGTCTTTCGACCTTGCACATAACGCAATACCGCATCTAATTCTTCTTCATTATCCACTATCATACAATAGATAATAATGAAAAATATTTACAAATCCAAGTTATTGATTAATATCTGAAGGGATAATATATTCCGCATCAGATATAAATTGAGTAAAATTTGTCAAAATATTTTGTAACCCTGGTAATACTTTACTTGCCTGCAATACTGAATTTCTATTAAACGACACAATACCTAAATCAGATGCTCCATTTAATATAACATCATTAACATTTCCTACAAGTTTCCATTCCAATTGTACGCCTTGCCAAATGTTTGGATCAATTTTCTTTTTTTGCCATTGAGAAAATTGTTCTTTATTAACTTCTATAATTTGAAAAGAAACTTGATTTTGTAACAAATATCTAGTAAACGTTCCTTTAGATACATCAGCTGGTGTAATTATTGGTATGTATAGTGTCGGCAATTTATATTTTGTTTTAATATTTGGTTTTAAACGTTTATAAATAGTTTCAACCGTAGTAGTTTCTTCAAAAGGAATTAATTTTTTAGATAATAATTCATCCCAGACACCTCTAGTATATACCTCACCAGTTGCATATGTATGATATGCACCGATATATTCTTGACCATCTTCAGTCATCCATTGGCTTCCGGTTGTTACAAGATTATTGGTTATATCTTCTATTAAATATGTTATTTGAGATCTCATTATACCTTATTTACTTAAATTAGTTTAGTTCGCATTAAACATTCCACTTTAGTATACCAATCCTGTCCACTAATTGTATGTTCAATTTTTACTATAATAAAGACTACATCATTATATACAGCAGGTAGTGGTGTTATGTTTAATACATCACCAAATTTTAATCCGTATATTCCATCTAACGTAAATGATACAGTTAATGGCCATGCTGGTAATGGTGCATTCGTTTCGGAAGCGTCTAATCGAGGTGTATTAACATATTTTAATAATGCTCTGCTTAATGTTTTTCTAGCGGTCTCTGTAGGAGACTTACCATACGCATTTCTTGCTTCTTTTAACTTGTCTGCTGCTTTTTGATATTTTTCTCGTTGTTCATTTCTAATTTTTGCTTGATTTTCACGTGTTGCATAACTATAGTTTAATAAACCTCCTATACGATCTCCCGCATCAGAACCAAAAACTAACGCTAATTGTTTTAATGAATCTGGTATTTGTCCATTAATCTCGAAATTTCTAAAAATTGATTGACTGTTTGAAAATAAACCAAAAACATATGGGGTTGATTGTAAATTTGCATAATTACTATCTCGTAATATTAGTCGAGAACGTGCTTCGAGAGCCAATGTTTCATCTAATGCTGCAGCGTTTGGATCTGGAACTAATCGTAACGATATACATCCTCCTGTAGCGTTACTAATAGTATTACTTAATAAATTTATAAATTTAGTAATACTAATTTTTGCTGATTCTTTTTCTTCTGAATTTTCTTCTTCTTCGTTTTTAACAATTAAGTCATAAATACTTTTTAAAGTAACTAATGATATCATAATGTTTGCTGTTATACCAAATGACCCATCTTGGTTAAATCTTACGTCAAATGATCCTTCTTTCCAAAAGTTTTGCCAAATTTCATATGGAGTTATATTTGGAGGAACATCTTCAGCTGGTTCATCCTCATATTTATCTAAGCCTGGTAATAAAACGGATTTTGGATCTGAAGAAATTAAATGCTCTAATACTGAACATTTACTATACTCTTCTGATATTTCAAGTATAGGAGTTTCATTCAATGTACTATTTTCCCAACGAGTTCGTAATATTTCATTAATCTTAGAAAATAAATAACCCATAGAAACATATTGAACTTGCTGACCGTCTATATCAATAAATCCAATGAATGAATTTTGTGATGAATCTACAGCATATAATATAGATTTATTTTCATTATCGGGGTCGATATATTCGTCTGATGGAATATTATCATTAAAATCTTGTTCGATAGTTGCAATAATATCTAATTTTTCAGTATTAATGTCTGAATCATCTTGTATTAAAGAAATTTCAGTATACACTTCAGTTGTAGACTTACATTGTATTACAACAGCAACCGTTGCATCTTCTTGTATCGTAAATTTAAAATTAACAATAACACCATCAAATTTACCGCGGTTAGCTTGCGATCCACCAACTGAATGTCCGAATTCTATTTGTATTTTTTTTCCGACTCGTAACCAACGAGGCTCAAATTCAGTATTAAATGTATTAACATCAGGAATTAAAATTTGTAATGATGCATCATTAATTAGTCCAGGAACTACCCCCGACGTATCAGCAAACTGAACAGTCATTAGTTGTAGTACTGGCGGAGTTCGATAACTTGGTGTATTTAAATATCCAATTGGTCTAAAACTATCAGAAATTGGGTTTATAATAGTATCTTCTATTTCATTAGTATCCGGATTAAGTAGTGTTAATTTACCCCAACTTGTCCTAGATGTTTGCCATATAATAGCATCATTACTTCTTGTTACACTATATGTTTTTCGAAGTTGTAATTCAGCTTGTACTGTTGAATCTATTTCACTATAAAAAAGTTCACCTGCCATTGTTATAACGCTCTATTGTATCTAAATAATTTTCTACATCAACCGGAATTCGTAATATTACATTTTCTGGAGTATATAATGATCTAGGATTTAGATTATTTGCTTTTGATATAATCCACCATTTTGTTTGATCTCCATAAAAACGATTTGCTAATAAATCTAATCGTTCGGCTCCATATATTTGTATATAAATATCATTTTCAACTCTTGATGGTGGCACATGTATAATAGTGTCTAATCTACGAACACCATTTTCATCTTTAATTATTTTATTTTTATTATATCTACTCATATTATTACGCCGTTATTTCAGCCGTTTCGGATGGCACTAATGGATCTTGTATATCAGTTGGTCCTTGTAATATTCTATCAATAGCATCTTGCGTTATTGGGTATTCTGCATCACTTAACCAATTACCATTTCCAGATGTATGATTTCCGTCTGGACTATACTGACTATCCGTATGTAAATTATATGCATACATTCCCAACTTAGGAATTTGATCGCCAATAAACTGTAATCCCATGTTAATATCAACTTTTTGAGGAACTTGCTTCATGTTTTCATCTTCTTCAATATTAATTTCCCATGTTGTCTCAGTATCGGCTAATGTATATGTTAAACTAGTTATAAATACTGGTTGTGATATAAATAAATCGCCAATTGTTAAACGAAGAAAATTTCCTCGATACGTTGGAGCTCCAGAATTATAAGTAGGCATAGTATATGTTGCTAAATAATTTAATTTTCTCCACATTGGGCGAAGTTCATCTCGACTACTTGCATATACAGAAAATGAAACATCTAATGTACGTTGAAATGATGTATAAATCCAATTTGAGTCTGCTCGACCTAACGTTTCTACTGGCGTCCAACCTGGTGTAAAGGAATCATTAAGTGATGTAATATTAGCTCTAAATACAAAAATATCATCAGACTTTGTAGATTGTGGATATACATCTTTTCCCGTAAAATGAAACTTAATAAAATCTTTTGTTACATTACGCTGATTTCCTATAAAATTTTTAATTGCGGTAATTGCCCGAGCAAATCCCTTATTTGTAGCAGATTTTTCATTTGACTTAGGTTGCCAAACTGAACTTCTCCAGTTATAAATTTCATTATATGTATTTTGTACATAATCTCGTACAGACACTTTATCTCCCCTAAACGGAAATGCTTTAAGAGCAGCTGGCGTTACCCATTCATTTGATCGAATTACTTTTGTAGCTTCAGTACCAACAGTAAAATCATTTCGTAAAACGCCTGGTTCATCTTGCGTACCCATTCCGAAATAAGTTTGTTGATTAAATAAATTATATGTTCCATTAGTACGTAAACGTCCATTATGTCCTATATTATTCATTAATTGTGCAGATGCAATTGCTGCAGCATTTAATGAAACTAATTTTGCACTACCTGCAGATTTAAATCCAGACAATGTTAATGACGTTGTTCCGTCTAATCTTCCTAAGCCGGATGTTTTAAAATTACGAAAATCTTGAGTTCCTAATCCTCGTGTTGAATAAAGTTGATCATAATTTAATGATTCGTATGAACCTTGTGGTTGAATTGCTTTACTAATATCCGAAGTATTTATTGATAATCCTAAATTTGACGATATTAATCCATTTGCTTGAGCCAAACCTCCTTGTAGCAATTGTTTGCCTAAATTAGTATTACGATAGATAGTATCATATTTTTCTTTTGGATTATTAACAGTTGTTAATGTACCGGTATATGCGAATGCATCGTAACGTCCCGAATCAATATCTAATCCTATAAAATTACTTTGTTTTAACTCTGAATATTTAACGTTTCTTAAAAATCTAGATTTTGAAACACCTGTAGTAACTGCAACTGATACGTTATTATTAATTAATGTTGTTTGAATTAATCCAGTAGTGTCATATAATGAAAAATCTTCTTTATTTATAACACCGTTTGCACTATCAATCTGATTTGTTATAGGTGTTCTAGTAGGACTAGTTAATTTTAATGATTTTCTACTAGCGTCAATATCATATTCTGAATAATTTGAAATAATTCTGCCAGATGTGGGTGAGATTGCATCACTTGGTTTAATATTTAATTTTATATCATATTTTGATAAACTATCCCATAGCTTCCCGGCGGTGTCATATGCTGAATAATTTGGAGCTATACCAATTCTACTAATTGCATCAGACGGTTTTAAATTTATAACATTACTGTGATTTTCTAATGAATCCCATAGCTTCCCGGCGGTGTCATATGCTGAATAATTTGGAGCTATACCAATTCTACTAATTGCATCTGATGGCTTGATATTTGTAGTTGTATTCCAATTAGATAAAGTGTCCCATTTATCACCAGAAGTATCATATGATGAATATGATGATGGTAATTGACCATTTTGTATTTGATCTGATATCGGTGTTTGTGTTATGAATGGCATATGTTACACTGTCCTATTTAATCTAGTTGATCTAAATTTTGCTTCAGTTTGAACTGCTAATGGATCTAATTTAACTGTAACATTTAAATTGGCTGCTTGTAATGCAGTTGTAACTGCTGATGCAATCATATCAGCACTCATATTAGTATTTCTAGTTCTAGATGCATTTGTACGCTCGCCGAAAGGATCTGTACCTCCTATTAAAATATCGTCTTTCCTCATTGATATTGGCGGTTGACCTGGGCGAAGAATAAAATCGTCGAATGCAGTAACATTGTTAAATGCACCCATTATGTTATTAATTACACCCGCACCCAAACCTAATGTACCCAATGCAGCAATTAATTCTTTATTTTGTTCTGTACTTAAAGTACCAAGTAATTCCGTTTCGGCTTTTCTTGCAGTTGCAGCTGCAGTTCCAACAGCTGTTTTTCTCTCTTGTACTTCTTTGAGTCCAGGGGCTATTTTAGTTAATTTTGTAGCAATAGTTGCTTCTAAAGAATCTAATGATCTTATTAACATTTCAGTACTAGATTCTTGTGTTTTTGTTGCTCCTAAAAACTTTTCTAGAGCCGTTACCTGTTCCGTTACAGTTTTATCGCCAGCAGCTTCTTGTTCTTTAAGCTCTTGTAACTTGTCTTGTAGAGTAGCAATATCATCAATTTCTAATTTTTTCTTGCCTAATAATTCCTGTACTGTTTCATCACCTTCGAATTGTTCTTCTAGTTGATTTCTTGCTTCATATACTCGGTTTTGTCTTAATAACTCTTCAGTACTAATACCCATTGCTGCGGCTAAAGAATCTGCAGCAACTATATTATTTTTAATAAGTTCACCCTGAGTTTCAAATATCTGCTCATATGATTGAGCCATTCCTGCTGCATCACCGGTTAGATATGCTTTTCTAAATTCTTGCAAGATGTTTTTATTACCTGCATTAATTTTTTGTCCTGTAAGTAATTGATACTCTAATTCGGATGCTATACTCTGCTCAATATTTAATGCGCCTCGTGCTGCGTTGGCAATTTCATCAAATGATGCACCTAATCTTCTTGCAGTAAAAGTTGCAATACCTAATTGAGCTGGATATTTACCAAAAATACTAGAATTGGTTGCTGATATGGCTGAAACATCTTGCAATATTTCTTTTAACATTCCAGTATTACCAGTTGTTTCTTCAATAGCTTTAGCTGTCAATTCAAATTCTTGTATTGTTTGTGCAGCGGTCATTCCTTGCTGCATACCTAAACTAATAAGATTATTTGCAGCATCTTCACTTAATTGGTATTGATCTACTAAAATTTGGTTAGCTAAAAATAATTGTTGAGCATATGCATTTCCAGCGCCTGCTGCTTGTGATATAATAGCACCCAAACCAGCAAATTGCATTTCAATATTTTCTGCATATTTGCGAGTTGCTTCAGATCCTAAGTTAAATTCAGTAGAAATGTTATCGATTTGAGCACCCAACTCAGTTCCGGCAGTAGTTGTAATACCTAATGCTTTTGATAATTTAACATTTCGTTCTTCATAAAAATTAGTTGATTTACTAATATCTACAAGACCTTTATTTACGCTTAATAATGCTTTATACAACATTCCCGCGCCGGCTTCAGCACCTCCATATGCTTTATTTAAAGTTTTTAATGTTTCAATTGATGAATCAAATAGTGTTTTAAGTTTTTCGTAAGACTTTCGGTATGCTTCTAAGTTTGCAGCGCCGCCTACAAACGTTTCTAATAATCGTTCATTTAATAAGTCTACAGCACTTATATTTCCGCTCAATAAATCTTGTAGCTGTCGTAACTGGTTAGTAGTTTGTGTTCCTCCTGGTGGTGGTGTTCCTCCTGGTGGTGGTGTTCCTCCTGGTGGTGGTGTTCCTCCTGGTGGCGTTACTTGTTGTACACGAGGCTTCGTACGAAGACGTTTTATCAATATGTCTTTTTGTGATGTCATATATCAATAAATATCTAAAACGGAGGTTTTGTAACTTTTGGCTTAGTATTAGTTTCTGCAGGTGGTGAGTCTGCAGGAGCTAACCATGATTTAAGTTGTTTAAGATAATACCTACGCCAAGTAATCGGCATATTGAATACCTCAGTCCATGAAAATCCTCCACCCTTAAAAACTAAGGAAAATATTTCTTCGTGAAGTAATTTACGATATTCAGAGCTCAGGCCAAAGAAATCTGGAGTCAAGCTGAAACCCGGTCTTAGTGACGCCTCCTTGGCCATCACTAATTTCAATTGATAAATCAATACCAGGTGTTGAATTAATTATAAACATTTGCAATTCTCGACTATCTGCTATTCTAAGTTTTGTATCAACATAATTAGCTATTTCAGTTGCAGACGTATTACCATTAATCGAAACAATTGATTGTTTTAAAAATGTTGTTACAAACTGTTCTTGTTCAATTTCTTTAACCTGTCTATTATTTAATAACCGCAATTTAAATTCATTACCAGATGTTGTGTTATATGTTAACAATCCATTTTCGTCTGTTTCTGTAGTTACGTGTTTTAAATCTAATTTAGTTAAATCAATTTCAATTTTTTCAACTTTTTTATCTTTTGTAACAACTTGTGCAATATATTGTTTACCATATCCTAATATACGAGTAGCTACTACTAACGTGTCAGTATCACATTTTAGTACATCTTCATATGTAACTCCTGGAGTAATGATCATTGAATCTAATAATTTTTCAATAACAACACCTTGCCTTAAATATGATGGATTTGTAAGAATATCTTCTTCACGAGCAGTCATGTATTTCATTTCAATCTTACCGCTTCGAAGTGGATGATTTTTTGGATAAAATTTTCCTTGAGATGGTAAATCTACTATTTCTCCAGGAACATCTTGTTTTGTTTTTGCTTCATATTCTGCTACAGCTTTTGCTTTTGCAGCTTCAATTGGATCAACGTATTTGTCTGTTACTTTCATGTATATAACCTTTTATTTAATATAAATATTTTGAACAGTAAAAATGGGAGCCGAAACTCCCATTCTAATAAATTAATATTCTAAGATTGCGTAATCGTATGAAAGTGTTAATGAAATTTCAACTGCGGCATCATTTGCCCAATCCATGTTACCCCAATCAGCATTATTAATAAATGCACCGACTAATGTCCATTCTTCTACTTTATCACCTACCGGGCCTAATGAATGGAATGTTAATCTTTTCTTGTATTGATCTGAATAACCATTTCTACCAGTTACAGATTCATGACCTAAACGAATCCATTCAATAACAGCCTGTGCTCCTGATGGTACAATTGGATCATAAAGTGTAATATTGATATCTTGCCAACGAGATTTTCCTTTAATCTTTCTTTCAACATTGATATGATCAAATACAACTGGGTTTTGTTGTAATTTTGGTCTATCTGATGCTTTTATAATATATGAAGGAATATCATCAATGTACATAAAGAAACGATTTTGTAGTTTTGGTTCCCAATCCTTGAAAAAGATTTCTTCATCAGTTAAAATATCTGCCATGTTGTTTTCTCCGTAATTTATTATAAATATGATGAATAGTAAAAAAGGCAGAGCCAAAACCCTGCCTTTTAAAATTTATACTACCCGGTTATTCTGGGAAAGAAGCTCCGGTTGGTTGTATATTGAAATCTAACACAATAAATTCAGCCGTTCTTGTTGGTTGAAGGAATAATTGACCGTATAAAATGTTTTGATCAATTAAATCTGGTGTATTATTTGTTTCATCCATTACAACACGGAAAGCATATAAACCTTGTTGTTGTCTTACACGATTCAAATAAGGATTCACAATGTTTAAGAATCTATTTCTAGTAGCAGCTGTATTTTGTTCGAATACTAAATATCTAGTTGATGAAGCAATAAACTTCTTAACCGTAATAAGTAATCTTCTAACATTTACTCTATCTAATGCAGATGGACGTGATTGAAGAGTCTTTTGTCCCCAAATACAAATACCTTGGTTAGGGAAAGTTGCAATTGGATTCACTCTTGCTTCATACAATGTATCACGTTCTGCTTGTGTCAATCTGTTATAAACATCAATAGCTTGTGTCAATCCACCTCTATTCAAACCAGCTGGTGCATACCATGGAGCAGCTACTGCATCATTAAATGCTAATACGCCTGGTACAACTACTGATGGTGGAACCCAAATTGGAAGGTTTCTACTTGTATCAATAATTTTTACCCATGGATAATAAGTAGATGTATAATTTGAATCAATACTATTAATTGTATTAGTTACAGTTGCAATAGAATCTGTTAAAGCATTTGAATCCATTACGTAGAATGTATCTTGACGATCTTCTGCTAATGTTCTAGCTGCTGAGGTAACTGTTGGGTGTAAAGATTCAATTATACCCGGTGTTAATAACATATTAATATCATATACATCTGTATTAGATAATGCTGCAAACGCTTTCTTATAAGCCGTAGTACCTGTTGTTGATGCACCAGCACAATCAAATCCAAATGTATTATTTGCAGTAATATTTGTTCCAGTTAATTTAGGTAAGTTAGGTCTTGCACCATCAAATCCACCTTGGAAACCAACAATAAATTTACGTGTATTAATACTTACATTTGTTGTAAATGTATCAGCTGTTAATGCGGTATCTAATGAACCCGTATATGGTGAAGCTAAACTAGGGAAAGCTGCTTGCAATGCTTGTGTAATATCACCAAGATAGAAATCCGCGTTGCTTCCAGTACTTGCTGCAGTTGAAGGAGTAGGAGCTAAATAGTTTAAATTATGTGAATCTGTAAAATCAAATCCATGATAATTCTTACTACTAAATATACTACTTACTGTCTGTGAAGATTGATAAACAACTGGTTCTAAGTTAACAGATGCTGATGCATTCGGAATAGGTGAATACATTGAACGGAAACCAAATGGTACTAATTCAGCATCATTTGTTCTATTCTTAACACCATTATCAACTTCTACTCTTATGTATTTAGAAATATTTGGGTAATCGCCATTAACAAATATCTTGCCGGTAGAATCTGAGGTTTGATATTGATCACCAATCACTCTTGCAACATAGCGTGGAGATAATGGATCTAAATTAACATTAGTATATGTTTCTACAATTTCCGGCCTTGCATCTGTATCATCAGATGAATATGGAGAATTTTTAATGTTAGCAGTATTTACTCTACGAACTTCAACTGTAAATGTACCAAAGCCATTTGGATCAGCTACTTCTGATGCAATTCTAATATCACGAATACCAACTTTAACTTCGTGATTAGTTGATGTACCATGTGATAATGTATGGAATTTAATCAAATTCTTTGCATTACCTGCAATTTTTTGTGATATAATCCATGGTGTTGCTGCTGTTGAATAATCTGCGGTATTTACAAATGTTGATAAATTTTGTAATTTAACTGTAACATCGCCTATATTATTAAACAATGCAGAAGCACCTTTATTTTCATAAATTACATATACTGGATATGAATCTGTTTTTGCATCAGCTCCGATTGTCTTTGTTAAATAGCTATTAGATGTTGATACAATTGATCCTGATATATTTGCACCTTCTGTATAAAAATCATCTGCTCTTGTTACGTTTGCATCAAATCCGTATGAACCTGAAATTTTAAGTGAGAATGAACCAGACCCGGCATCTAATAATACAGAATCTTCAAATACATCATTGCCAGAACCTACTGTTGATACTGGGCGAGATGGGTGAAGAACGTGGGTTACATATGATACAGAAGCAGATTCAGCAATAATAGCTAATACACCATTATCAAGTTGATACCCATCTTCATATAATAATCTTGTTACTGTCATTACTCCTGCATTACGCAAGTAGTCTTGTACCACAAATGGTACGTATGTTTCTTCTGAATAAGAACCAAATATATTCTCAAATTCCTGGAATGATGTTACTTGAGTTGGAATCAAAGCAGGACCTTTTACAGTAGGTCCAACAATAGCAGCTCCAATTTCAGAAACACCAGCCTGCAGAAATGATTGATCCTTTTCAACGGTGAACACACCCGGCGATACAATTCTTTCAGCCATTAAATTATCTCCTTGTTAGTTTTATATAAATATGTATGTTTTTTGCCAAACTTAAGATTCAGAGATAAATACACCTTTTTCTAAATCAATCTGTCCTTCACCGTAATGTTCTTTAAGTTTAGCAATTAAATCCGTTTCTTGTTGTTGTAACACTTGGAATTGTTCTAATAGTTGTGTACGGTAAGAATTAATTTGTAATCCTCTTTGCTCTAACATATAAATTTCTTTTGTTGCAAGAGCAATTTCAGTATTGTTTTCAGAAAATTTTGTTCTTAATTGGTTAATTTCATCTACGTGTTGTTTTTCTAATTTCTTTTCAGCCATAATCAGTCCTATTCTTTATCTTTAATATAATAAAACTTTGATTATAATCCAAATCTCAATTTAGTTGCATTGTAATTTTGAAGAATTTCATCTGCGGCTAAGGCTCTATCATAAAGATAAGTTTGGTATATATTACCATTAAAATTTCTAGTAAAAGAAGAATACCCCCACATTCCAATTCTAAAACTCGTATCACCAGAATTTGGGTATACTGGGTCAGTTGTACTTGCTACAGTTTTTAATAAAACTCCGTTAATATAAACCTTTAAAGTAAAACCATCATATGTACCAACTGCATTATAAAGTGTATTTTGTAGTGCTGTTAACCCTGCTGTGGTTGCTTGAACATTTTGTACTATAAATGTAACCGTTTGATCTAACCAACTGTGGTTTATACCAAATTGAAATTTATTTAAATAATATTGAGGGTTATTACAAAATAATGTAGCACCAACCGAATCATTGTTTGATGGAACTCCTGTTGCTTTAAACCATGTCGACAGTGTAAACCTATTTGGTTGAATCTCTGTACCTTTAGCATAAGTATTTAAACCATCATATGCTAAATTACCTCCATTATTAGAATCAAATGTTGGTGAATTATATAATGTACCATTATTCCCATTTCCACTTAAATCTGTCCAAGTAGTTCCACTACCAGGATATGATTTTTTATTAGCAGCATCTATTGCTAAAATTAATCCGTCTTCAACAATATTTGGTCCACCTATTGTACTCATATTACAAACCTTGATTTTAATGCATTGTAGTTTTGAAGAATTTCTGGTTGTGTTAATGCTCTATTATAAATTCGTGCAATTGCAACTTCACCATAAAATGTTCTTGCAGTATTATTAGTATCATTTCCTATTGCCATCACTTCAGCATTTAAATCAATATTTTGTCCGCTTTTTGTAGAGTCAGTACCTTCTAATGTACCATCTACATATAATGAACATATTCCAAAATTATTTACACCAACTATATGATGCCAATTTTGGTCAAAAATATTTATACTACCAAATGGAGCATTCAAGTTTCCTGAGGTAAAATCTGTTAAAAATACTGCAGTATTCGTAGTTGAATATCTATTAATACTCATATTTTGACCCACTCTTGTTCCTAAAAAATTTGCATAACCACCACTTCCAGTTCCATCATCTGAACTTTTTATCCACGCCTCTAATGTTGCGTATTGGTTTCCTATTAGTTGATTGGATGCGTATAAATCTACTCTAT
>Ga0208644_1002363_pt1 | contig 15106 bp, 33 predicted proteins | sample VirMetDEL_Nov_18_FD_184517 | JGI IMG/M metagenome (GOLD analysis project Ga0208644, IMG submission 184517) | Aqueous microbial communities from the Delaware River and Bay under freshwater to marine salinity gradient to study organic matter... | ecosystem: Environmental > Aquatic > Marine >... | reverse complement strand
GTTCGAAATTACCCACAGGCCACGTCCGGGAAAGGACCCGCGTTCCGATCGGCAAACTGTCCACCCTACCCGCTTCCCTACGTGCAATCTGCTAGAATATTGGCGTGGAGAATTCTTCACACTTTCCAATCGCAACTTGACAATTGAAAAAGTTACTTTCTGAGCAGCTGGGCGAAATAATCGAACGGCTGCAAGAATCGGACAGAAGGACTCAACAACTCTTGGAAGAAAGTTCTAAGAGAATGAGAGAAAAGCTGGCCGAACTAGATCGACTCAACAAAGAGTTGATATAACAAATTGGGAGCCAATCCGGCTCCCTTTTTTTATGCTTACTTGTTGCGATCAATTCTTAATAATTTTGGGCACAAAAAAACCCGGCGCAATGGCCGGGTGATGTGTGGAATCAGCCGATCACGAACACAGCGTCTGGGTGATGCTGTTCGGACCATGCACAAGCGACATAGGACGGAATCCCTGATTCGGCAAGGCCGGAGTTGATTCTGTCCACTTCGTCGTCTGCGACCTGCTCTGACAGATGGGCATAACGGACGCTGGTGACGTTGTTTGCCCTGAAATAAACGGCGAAATTTTCCATGGTTCAAACCGGGAACAGTTCGATCTCAACAGCGCGAGCCTCGCAAGCGTTGAGGATCACTTGCACCATTTGCTCTATGGCGTATGCCTGAGCAGCGCCGAGCAGTAGGCCGGTTGAGTCAGTAGCCGAGTTGCCGAAATCCTGCTGATACTGATCGCAGTAATCGAGCCGAGACGGAATTTCGGCGTACCAGTTAAGGATCTCTGCGGTGTAGATGCTGGACAGCGTATCCGCTATTTCCATTGCATCGTCGCGGGCGTTGTCGATTGATTCGCACTCGGCCAAGGCGTACGCGATAGCGCGAGCCGTAGAAAAGCGCCAATCATTCGGGAACTCGTCATCATGAGCGAGCCGCACAGCGTCATGCATCCAAGCCGGAGCGGACTCAGGAAGCATGAAGAAATGCGAACCATTGTCTCGGGTTTGCTCGCTGAAAGCGCGGGCGAAGTTGAGAGCGTTGACTTGAAAGCGTTGCATTGTTGTGGTTGCGATTGGAAAGAAAGGCGCCGCGATTGCGACGCCCAAAGTGTTACGAATTCCGAAGAATGTGTAACGATTCGTGCCTAACACTCAGCGGAAAATAAATCCAGAAAAATGTAGGCAACTTGAGGGAAAGATGAGCGAAGAAAGTATTCATCAGAAAATGAGAATCTTGGCGAGCAGAGCAACAACAACAGCGAATAAGATTTGCTGTTCTTGCTGTAGCTGACTAATGCGCATTTGTTGCGCGTCAGCTATCTCACAAGCTGCGCCGATGATGTCATCCTTCGATGAACGTTCGGTAATGTTCATTTGTCTAGTTGCGATTGGTGCGGGCAGAAGGCTGCGCCGCTGACCATATATTACACGCTACCCGCTCGCCTACGGGCGATTGTCGCATTGCTTAATATAAGAATATATTATATTTCAGGATATGAACTAGGCTAGGTGTACTACCGTTGATCTGTACTATAGCGCAAGTGTACTGTAGTGCGCCCGTACTGTAGTGCATTTGTACCCATATGCTTTTATGCGTTTATGCGCACATCCGCATAGTAGTACATTTGTACCATAATACGCCTGTACTACAGAAACGGCAAAAACCCAAGCGTTTCCGTGACACCAATATACCCTAAACCACCTTCATTCCGGTACAGAAAACACCCTAAACCGAACCCTCGCAAGAACTTTGCAGTTTCCTAAACCGACACCTCGCAAGAACTGACCTAAACCGACACCTCGCAAGAACTTCAGCGCAAAACCAAAGCTGAAAACTTTTTCGAAAATTCTTGGCGAGCAGTTGCTTCAGCAATATCGCGGAAAGGAAATTTGCCTGAATAATTTGGCAGACCGGTTTCGGTCATAAGTTTGCTCAACTGCCCATTGCGCAGCATGAAGATACCGGGCGTTTTGGATCGCATGTTCCGGTTTTCATCAATCATTTCGCGGTTCATGTAGAAGTACCGCGTTGAGGTTTTATTTCGAGAGCGATTGCTCTTGACTGTTTTGTTGCCAGCCGATGATTCACCGCGCAAACCGGACAGGATCTGCGTGTACTGACCGGGCGACATGTTGCCGTACATGTTGCGCCGAACAAATTGAGATCCCGTCGGGACCATGATTCGGTTTGGAGCAAGGATTGGACCACCGTTATCAGGATCAACGGTGTATCCCAATGCCCGCTGGAATCTAGTGCGGTAATGAATGCCGCCATAGATCTGTGGGAGTAGATACCGGCTTGGTGAATTTCCCTTTGGTACGTCGTCGCGGATAAAAACTTTGGCCTGCAAGTTTTCAGGTTCCGCTTTTTTGTACAAAAACGAGTTGTAAGTCAGTGGGACAGGATTGTTGAATCGACTTTTTGCTTGCTCTTTCAGTTCTTGCGTGGCCGCGTAAGCAGCAGCATTCAAAGCAATGGCACCAGCACGCGGAATCTGCACCTTTTGCAGTTCGGTAATGCTGCCAATAATCTTTTCAACGTCAAACTCGATCTCGATCATGCTGCCTCCGACATGGCGTCAGCATAAAAAAAATCGCCCCGGTAAGCACGCGCTTACTGCAGGGGCGACCCAATCGCAAACAGAGTATAGCACCTAGTGGGTGACGTGGTGCTGGATGCCTCGGTAAGTCAAGTCTGCATTGACAGGAGGCGTGTGCTGGGCATCGGTGTATGGGATGCCTCGGTACGCCTTAGCAAGAAGCATTTGCGCTGCATGCAGGCGTTGTTGACGTTGGATCTGATCTTTGACCAGTTGCAGTGGGTTGAGGTTGGACATGGCCGCTCCGGCAGTGCCCGCAATCCCGTTCCATACTGCGGGCGTTCTGCGACCCTGATGGGTCGAACGTGATATCACGCTAGATCTGCTTTTATTTGAATGGCAAGGTGTCGGTATCCATCACAGTGATGTGGACGCCGGGATCTTCGTTCTGACTGCAGAAGCGTTTGTACACAGACAGGCTGTACACGTAGCTGTCATCTTTGATGACGCCTGCGTAAGTGAGGCTGTCTAAGACTGCCCGCACGCATTTATCAAGGTCAGGGCGAGTGGTTTTGTATTTGGGCGCATTGGCCTTGATCTGACCGTTAGTGGTGAAGTGCGCTTTGGGTCTGGGAAAGCAGAACACCAGCGCAACACCAACAGGGCGATCAATGGGTGATGGCACGCCTTGTTGCTTGGCGTCAGCAATGATCAGTTCCCGCCAAGGCTTAAGTGCCTTGCTGGATTCAATCATGCGGCCATTGCCGACGTAGCGCTTGCTGCCTTGCGGAGCAGGGACACCAACGGTTTTCCAGCTGTAGCTGCTGTTCATTGCTCCCGGAGGCGAAGGCGTGATTTGCCCTTGATCATCTGCCAACAATATTCATCGTCTTGCATGATGTATTCATGCGTGAAGAGATTCGTGCCGCATGAACGGCATTTGAGTTGGCGGAGCGTGTGGTGGGCGTAGGGAAAGGTTTCAACAACGCGAAAGGTGGTGCCTTCACAGCTTGAGCAGGTGTGCTTCATGAGTTTTTTGACGAGGCGGAAATAGGTGATCTGCTCTTCGTCGAGTTCCCAAATGCTCCATTGATGGGAGCAGGAATTGCAACGAAAGCGGCGATAACGAGTGCCATCAGACTGGTTGTTGCTGCCCAGACCTTGAGTTGAGGTGTGTGAGCACTTTGGGCATGTACGACGGATTTTCGACCTTTTCAAAGTGATGTTCGTTGGCTGGGTGACCAAATTTGACGGACTTGTAAATGGCACTAGCGCAGACGTGAAAGGCTTTGCCGGCTTCGACGTAAGAGGCATATGTCTTTCGTGTTTCAATGCATCGCACCGGTTGTGGAGGTAAGCGACCGGGGCGGTATGGGTAATTTTTGACGATGTATTCAGTCAACTGCTGATCTTCAAGGACGAGGTAAAGGTCGATGAAAGGTATGCCGCCAAAGCTGTGAGGACGCTTGCGAGCGAAATCACGTAGGTGTTTGGCGGTGATGTATTTGGTGGCGTTCTGTTTCTTTGTGACTCGGTAAAAGTCGAGACCGTGATAGCGCGTCCAAGTGCTGACCGTTGCAAAAGGAACACCCAACTTTTTAGAAAGCATCCCAACGGTGTAGACACCGTGTTGGACATTTGCCGAAAAACCAAGCTTTTGCAGCTTGGAGCGGATTGAATGCTGGGTGCGCTTTTGCACTCCTAGTTGATTGAGTTGTTGGTTGAACGCACGAATCAACTGAGTGATTGGCATGGTTTCTGCCATATCACAGAGGATCTGAATTTCACGGTCGCTCCAGTTTCTGTAATTAGTTCTGATGAGTTTCTTTTGACAGTCGAGAGAGCAAGTTGCTCTTGGGCGTCGATGTCTTGATTGTTCTGGGAGGATGAACTTTGAGCCGCATTGTGAGCAGAACCGATATTGACGTTTGCGTGGTGACATTCCTCAGGGTGTGGTTGATTCAAAAACGTCGGATGGTGTGCGTGCCATGAGGCGTATGCAGTTGATGATGCTGTAAACATCAAGAAGATCGACATCTTTGTGATCCACAGCCTTTTCGAGGATGAAGGAGAGTTCCTCCAAGGTGGCTCTGACTTGATTGTTGGTGACATGGTGTTTGGTTTTTAGGAGGCGATTGTTTGTTTTGAGAGTGAGCAGTTCGATTGGTCCGATGGAAGGGTTCATGCCCTAACAGTCCAGAAAGGGTTGCCTTGTTTTTGAGTTGCAGAACCAACAGCGCGTGCTGTCTCTTCTAGTTCTTTAAGGTTTTCACGTGCTGCAACAACGTCATTGCAATCGTCGTAATTCCAAGTGAGACGGCCAGCGTTGAAGATGTAGTTGGTGTCCTCAAAGTGGTAGGTGTTTTCAGACTCAGTTTTCAGGTGGTCTAAGTCACCGTTTTCAACGTGATGCGTGAGAAGTGCCTGAACAGCTTTGATGTCAGCTTGAAGGGCACGCTCCTGTGACTTTAGTTGTGCCAATTCGCGCAACAGTTGTTCGGCAGTGTTCTGATAGGAATCCATCTTGAAGAGTGAAGTGAGTGAAAAGAGCGATCAGGAGTGCAATGGTCAGAAAAAGAGTCGGGCGCATGGCTCGTCAGGAATGGGATCTTTGGTGTCTTCCCAAACGATGCGTTCGTGATCGTCTGGATAGAGACGCCAGACGCGAGCCTTGGCATCAACAAAGCTGTACGCGGTGACAAAATCACGCACGCCAGTATTTGAAATGTGGAAGTAGAAGTCTTTGGTTTTCATGGAGGAGAGGCGGGCGATTGGGTGCCTCTGCCAAAGACTATACCAGTACCACTACGGGTTGAGAAGGGAGAACGCCTGAATTCGTTGTGTCCAATGAGACTCGTGTCTCTTCAGGTCTTTCCCGAATGACGCCACCGGGTGAGCAGGCTGATCAGGGAAGGCGTACAGGGCAAGGAACCTGTCCACCTTGATGCCGTAGTTCTCAGCCAAGCAAATGCGGTATGCCTGCATCTGGCACATCGCCTCATCGCTGATCTGCTTGGTCGGCTTGGCCTTGCCTTCAGCCTTGGTCTTGAGATCAAGCAAGACGAACTCACCGTTCAGCTTGACCAAAGCGTCCAAAGTACCGGCGAATGGTACTGCTCCTTCATCGCTGCAGACCTGATGCTCAGTGCAGACCACGTGATCGAGGTGCTGCCAGAGCGGTGATGCTTTGATGCGTTCGCACCAAGGTGCAATGGCCTCGGGCGGTTCTGGAGCGTTGTGATGCAGGAATGTCTCAAACCAATCGTGGATTAGCGAGCCACGGCGAGCAGCTTGATCACGGGTTTCATCAGGATCACCACCTTCAGCGATGATCTTTTGTTTCCACCTGCGCAAAGCGTGCTTTGTATTCTCAGATTGCGTCGCAGATAAGATTGACGTGATTGAGGTGTATTTGAGGTCTGGACGCGCCTCGTTCCAGTAGTAGCGCGGTTGCCCTACAGGGTTTCGCTGGATTAGCGGAAGACGCTGCAAAGGCACCCGACCGTTAGTGCTTTCTGTGATGGTAACGAGTTTCACAGAATGAAGTCATCCTGCTGATTCTCTTCAACTTCACGAAGAAGGTTTTTGTAGACGGGTTCTTTGCCTATGTAGCCTTGCGCGACGCAATAACGGCGGTAATCAGCAAAGTTCATCTGCGTACCGGGAGGTGGAGTGTCGAGATCCTCAAGGGTCCAGTAACCCTTTGCAATGCCATCACGAAGCAGCTTGATGGCGGCGGTGGTGTCAAAAGTGCGTTTCATAAAACCCAAGGGTGAAATTCATGGCCATAACGCCAAGGAAGATCGAAGCCATGTGGCTCAATCTTTTTAATGCCGGGATGGTTTTGAGGAATCAAATGAAATGGCTCCTTGCCACCATCTGCTCTGTGATTCAATTTGTAGTTGGTGCCTTGAGTGACGATTGGCAGATGCCAAATCTTCTCTTTTTGTACATTGATGTAAAGCATTAGGTCATTGAATCCCCAGCAGTAGATCAAATCAGTGATGTAAGGCAGGCCATGTTCTTTTCGTTCATGTATGCCGTGTTTAACCAACCCATCAAGCTTGATTAAAGGCAACCAATAACCACGCTTGTATTGCCAGTCATCGTGATTGCCGCCACGTTTTTTGAATTCAAACAATGCAGCAATTTCGCCGTTTGGCTTTTTTGCAGCAAAATCAATTAGGCAATGGGAATCATCACTAAACACATCAACGTTGCAGCGAAAATGTTGAGCAAGAATGTAGCGAGCACGGTGTTCATTCTCTGCGTCAGTTTTTGATCGAGAAGTAACCTTGCCGTTCTTTGGCAGATGTTGACGATTTTTGTAATCGCTCATCTGCGTATTCAAAAAGAACATTAAAACTCCGTTTCTTTATATGAACCCATCGACGAAAGGTTTCCCCACGCTTTTGCCTTGATTGCAGCGCGTTGTTCATCAGCACCATGCGGGTGCTTGGCGTAACGACTGGAACGCGGTGAATTGGGATCCTCCTCACCAGCGTTGGGACAGAACGTCCAGTACAGGCCATCGGAATCAAACCGACCGATGGGATGGCCGTAGGAGGCGTTAGGCGGCGGAGAGTTGCCTTTGGTGGCCGTGAAGGCTCCTTTGCCGGACTTGGGATCAGCGACCGCCCAGACGGTCATCCCGGCGTACTCAGGGGCGTAGAGCTTCATCAGTCGTACACCATGATTCCGCCCACCATGCGCGGACCAGCAGGGACGTGGTCTTCGAGGTGGACGGCGTAATGCTCATCCCGTAGCCAGCGAAAAGCGTCAGGAAGGGGCGCACACCACTCGTCCTGAACCTTGGCCTGCTTGACCCGTTCAACCGCCCTCTTGGCCGCTTCTAGGAGCCTCTCCGGGGTTTCTGTCTTCAGTGCTTCACGCCACTGCGCGAAAGCCTTCGACTTGCTCTGGCCAATGGCCTTGATCGGAGCACGCTGGTACTCGTTCCAGAAAGCTAAGAACCCGTCCGAGTAGTCCGGTTTTTCACGAGATTTACGCGATTTTCCAACCGTATATATATGTGTTTTAGAAATATCTTCTTTATTAGAAGAAGAAGAGTTAGAGGCTTCGCTCCCTTCGGTTCGCTCCGCCAGCGTAACGGGCGTGTCAAGCGCTTGCTCGATTAAAAGGGCGCAAAACGTAGCTGTGGGAAGGGATCTGGGTTTTGTGACAAGAAGTTTCTCGGCTGTGAACGCGTCCAAAGTCAGCTTGATGACCATTGATGCGTCTGATCCTGTGGTTACTCCGGGTTCCATGAAGTGCGTAAAAGCGACCGCAGGGTATGCGGCATTTCCGGTTCCGTCAAGTAACTTCCGGTATCGCTCAACACCGTCTTAACAAACTTGTCTGAGACGCAACTCAATCCTTGTTTTTGGGTTATGGTGTTCTGGTACTACATAGCTATCCATGGCTATCCAACTCACCGCAAAAGCGTCCAGCACCAAGACCGTGATGTTGCAGATCGATCCTGATCTCTACGCACGTATTAAGGCTGCGGCCAAGCAGTACAACCTGCCCGCTTCTGCCGCCATGCGTCAGATCCTTGAGCAAGGCATCGAGCAAATCGAAGCGAACGTCGGCTGATGCTTAGTACTCCCGTCTTTCCCAATCTGGCGGGAGTCATCACTCTCTCTGACGTAAAGCAGAAGGGTTCTGGCTCCTACGCCGCCGACTACGTGCCTTGGGCAAAAGTCATGATGCTTCTCAACGAGAAAGCAAATGGCTGGCTGCCTGAGTTGATCAAGGATCACAACGGCGAACTTGTTCACAAGGCTCCCAACGGCACCGGCTACCTCTGCATTCAGTTCGTCAACGGCAACTACGGCACACCTGTGTGGACGTACGCCGTCATGGACAACCGCAACACTGCGATTGCCTACGAAAAGATCAGCGCCCGTGATCTTGCTGACAGCCATCGCCGTGGCATCTGCTCTGCGGCTGCGGCGTTCTTCTCGCTCGGCTACGAGTTGTGGGCGCGTGACGAAATCACTGCTAACACTCCTGAGAAAGTTGAGACTCAACCTGAGATTCAACTTCAACAGGCTGAAGCAAAGCCTCCCACCAAGGCGGCCAAAAAAAAGGAGCGGTCGCCTGAACCGCCCACAAGTTCCTCCGCAACCGAAACGGTAGTCAGCGATGAACTGATTGCCAAGTGCATGGAACTGATCCAAGAGCGCCTTGATCGCACCGCACAGGTTGCATGGATTGCCGACAAGGCAACAAAATGGAACCTTGATGGTGATGGGAGCAAGCTGAAGCAGATGTCAGTTGATCAGCTGCAAGCTTGCATCGATGAACTGTCTGCCAAACCAGCTTTGAAGCAGTGATGGCTATTCCTGCGGGCAACAAGTACAAGGTGCAAGTGCTTCTTGACCCGAAGGCATACGAGGCCATGCAGCGCGAGATCATTCAGCGCTACGACACACCGCACCGAGTCACGGAATCTTCCTTGGCCAACGAGATCATCAAATCTCACTACGCAATCCTTGAGTACAACCATGAGTGATTTCCAATCGGCGTTTGACGCCAAATTCACGTTGTTTGACGTGAAGGAAAAGAAGTCGGAGCGTGCTCCCGACAAAACCGGCTCCATTGAGATCGAACTGGACCAAGCCATGAAGCTGGCCGAATGGCTGACTTCTCAACCCGGTGAAGACGGTTACGGCGGCACCACCGTCATCAAGATTCCCGTTTCAGCTTGGAATGCTCAGTCCAAAGGCGGCACCAGCTACATCAACGGCAAAGTGTGGGCAAAGAAGTCTGAAGGCGTCAGCGTCCCGAACGTGGTCTTTTGATGGACAGGGAAAAACTCGTTGCTGCAATGCAGCAGGAAATCAAAGAGATCGTTGCTTTGCAGTCCATGCTCAAAAACCTGCGAAAGGCCGAAGAGCGTGGCTATCAAGAAAGCGATCAACGGCGGATTGATGCCATCGCCGATCTGTTCGCGGCCAGCAACGAGTCCCTGATGTCCAACTACTTCAAAATAAAAGATGAACAAGATCGCTAACTTCGCGGAATTGTTCCCAGATTGGCAAGAGCCAAATCGCGGTCCGGGTATCTCCTACTGCGTAGCACCCAATGCACGGATGTTCGACTATGAACTACTTCTTGCCGGTGAGCGGAGCCTGCGCGGTTGCATCCGTGCTATTGACAAGAAAGATGCTGCACGCATTCTCAGCAACCGCCATCCCAACTGCTCAATCGTTCAGATCGGTTCGGGACGCAGAATTGCTCCTAAATCAAAGAAGGCTTGATCCATGCTGAATGGTCAACGCTATGTGCCGGATCAACTCAAGCCTTTGATGCCACCACCGCCACCAATTCACCCAAACCCTTCAATTGATCGTGAATTGATGCGTGAGTACGCAATCAAGCGTTATCGGGCAAAACTTCAAATCGATTTTGACGACTGAACATGACGATCAAATTTGACTTAGCCGACCTTGAAGAGTCGGTTGCTTTTTTCCTTCAAGTGCATCCGCACAAGCCGGGCGCACAGGACACCTTCGCCATGGAGAACCGCACCTATTTACTGGATGCGTTGTACGACATGGACGGCAGAGGCAAGCCTGAGCACCCACAGCACCACACCTACACAGGTCTTTACCAGAAGTACGTAAAGGGAGCATGACGGCCTTCCATCGTCTTCCTCGCTACCGTTCAAGTAGGTGGCTTCCGGTCATGGCACCCAACGCCGATTTTCAATTCACCGAAGGCCACGTTCGGATCCTGCTCTGGATGTGCGACTCACATCAGGAGTGGATTGACAATGCCAGCGCTGAACTAATGCGCAACGGCGAAAAGCCATCTGACAACTTGATGCGCTGCCGTGAAGGAATTGCCGATTTGAAATGTTGGGCGTATCGCTTGCTTGAGGTTATTGAAGCGACGCCCTTCGACGATGATGATGAGCAGGACGACGACGACGAGCCGGACGATGACGATCTATCGGAACTGGCGGATTTCATCCACAATCTCGAAACCCAATGGCACGGTGATCGAGGTACTGGAAGACGGTCCGCACATCCTGTACAGAAGCTGCAAAGGTGGCTTATGTCGCTATTCGGACGACCTGTGGATGGCTGAGATTTATTGCGAGCATTTAGCAGGCAATACGACTACGGATCGCCCATAAGAATTGCGTCCTGCAACAATTCATCTTCCAGTTCTGGTTTGCCGAGGTTGCGTGCAGCTTCACCGGCAAGCCATTTTGTCATGGTGCGTTGCTGATGCAGTGCTGTGTTGAGCAGCAGGGCAGCGTTGTACAGACCATGTAGATCGCCGTTCTTGCACCACTCTTCAAGCATTTTGGCCGTAGCAGCCTCTGAAAACATGCTCTCAGTGGTCCGCTCAATGGGATGCGATTCCATGTTTTGCCTTAGCGGCATTCACCGCCATACTCTCGGTATCAAAGCAGTCTGGTAGATAAAAAACAGTGTTTTGCTTTATATACCACGCAGACCAGTAACCCATGACACCATAGGTCACCCACACGGCACCAAAGCCGTCCGTCTGAAAAGCACCGGGCATCATCTTCTCTTCTACTTTTTCAATGTCGATCTGCCTAAAATTCAGGCAAAACCGGAGCCGTCATGCGGGCGTGGATCGACGAGACAAGTCTGATCCCTAAGCGTGAAACCCGAGCGAGATTCCGATTAAAAATATTTGAAGCTTTTGAGTGTAAATGCGCCTATTGCGGTGAACACGCAGATTCGTTAGACCACGTGGTTCCTAGGCATCGCGGTGGACAAACCGTGATAGAGAACCTAGTGCCAGCGTGCCTGCGCTGCAATGGATCCAAAGGATCAACAGAATGGACGCTTTGGTATAGAGAACAAAATTTTTATACATTGCAACGCGAAATTAGTATTTGGGAATGGATTTATCAGTTCAGGGATGGACTTTAGAACCTGATACTGTTTTATCGTTGTTATAATGTCCTGTTACCGCGTAACTTTTAATTGGACGTTCACTCATTTCAAAGAAAATAATCTGTCCAATTTTTAGACCCGGATACAACGGGAGAGAATGCATTTTGCGTGCATTCTGCAGTTCAAGTGTCAACTTGCTGCCGTGCCATCCGGGGTCGCACCAGCCCGCGAGCATGTGACTGTATCCTGCCCTTGCTCTGCTGCTTTTCAGCGCAAACTGACCGGAAACATGCTCCGGCAGATCAAAGGTTTCTTGAGTCTCAGCTAAGACAAATTCACCGGGACGCATCCAGTACGGATCCTCTGCGGTGTAACCCCGAATGCTGATCTTGCGCAGATCAACGTTCATGGCGTCCTCGATCATCAAATGATCGCCAAGCAGCACATCAATTGACGCAGGATTTAGAAGTTCCTCATTGAAGGGAATGACCATGCCATGCCCTTCGCAGAGGTTGCGGATCTGCCAATCACAAAGAACCGACACTCAGTAATTCCATCTGATACGTGGTTTGCCCAGTCTCATCCCCAGATGCACGAACCCTTTGGGTGCGCCATATCCAAGGCTGTAAGACCAAGTTTGATCAACATACTCCTGTACTGCGTAGATATCGACGCCAGCGATGTAAAAGTCAACAGCGCCAACGCCATCCATGTTGTACAGGTGTTCCGACTGTGTAGAGCCGCCAACGCGACGATTCACAGCAGGCGGACGATAGCCGCTCGTAATTACAATTGGCTTACCGCCAAAATGTGTCCGCACTTTTTCTAAGTACTTGCACAATTCCAAGGCGGTATCACATTGCTGTTGCTTGACGAAACGACGCTCTTCTTCCATCAGCGTCAATTCGCCATAAGTGATATTTGGTGTAACCCTGAACGTAAAAGGCTTATCAGGAGTGAACAAGCTTGCAGGCGACTGCTCTGAATCCTGTTTGCCAGCCTGACTCCAAGTCTTAAACCATTCCTGATCGCGGTTCAAAATTGCAGGTGATTTCTTGAGGATTGCTTCCTCTAGTTCCGTGATGGCAGCAGCTTGATGTGGCAGCGCCTTGTAGTAACGGAACAGATCATGCAGCCGAAGGCGGTTCTGGGTCATCGTCCCAAGGTGAAGAAATAGACATTGGTCCACCCAGCAAACGGCTGTCACCGGTCTGCTCAGGTGTTGGTTCTTCGTGTTTGATTTCTGGATGGCGTTTCTGCCGCTCCAGTTCCAGATCAATGATCTCGGCTACACGCTCAACCTCCGCATCAATCTTGTGCGGCAAGGTGGCATGAAACTTTCGTGCCTGAATGACGCGATTAACAACATCCCAATTGGAACGGGTGCTGAATCGATAAAGCCAGCGCCCGTCCGCAGGGATGCCGTCTACTTTTTTGGCTTGAGCGATTTGATAGCGGTCAGCACAAGCTGAATCACGCTATTCGACTTCAAAGGTGACATGCCGATGATTTCAGACGCCGCACCAATCAGCACCCAAAACCAAGCTTCGTTGAGAAATTCCATAAGAGTATGGTGACCTAGATCAGCCTAGTGCTATTTACGACCCTGTTCCAGAGAGCGGATCCTAATTTCGTGATCGTCCAGTCTTTCTTTATGGTCTGATCGCAAAGCTGTAATTTGCTCCAAAATCAAAGCCATACGTGTATCCATCACGCTGGCTCGCTTGTCGATCCTCCAAAGCGCACTGACACCGGCAATGATTGCAGCCGTTACCAATGGCGTCAGAAAAGGATCCACGGCTTTCTCCTGATGCTGTCAGTTTATCGAAGGTGGGCGCCATGGATCTGGCTGTCCTTTCAGGATAGCAACTGCCCTTTTGTAATAATCACAATCCTTTTTATTTGCTGCTTCCAGTGCTGCCTTGATCTTTCGCCAGTTCTCTAAAGTTTCAGCATCCATCACGAAGTTGCTGTTGCAGATATTCTCGCAACGCTCTGTCGTTTGGTGTTTTGGGATTCTTTAGATCCAGTTCAAAAATGCGATCACGCAATTGCTGTTTGCGGGCTTGGCAGAACTGTTCTTTGACTTCGGCAGATTTGGCGTAGCGCGAGTCGATGGTGACCGTTGTCGCCACAACAGTGGTTAGCAGTGCTAGCAGACCACCGAGCAGCGACAAACGGTTGTCCATCTATTTCCCTTGACCCCGTGTCTTCTTACGCCCGTGATTTGCAAGGCTGTGCTTTCCTTGCCCTTGGCGTGTCTTTTTCGGTGGTCCGACTTTATGGGATACCCGCCCCAGCGCCGTCTTCGACTTGACTGCCATTAGTCAGCCTCAGGCCAACGGGTGATGAACGGCTCAGTATTAGCCACCATTTCACCGTCGTCATTCATGACCTGCGCCGAATTGGTCAGCAGTGCCACCAGTTCTTCCGTAGTGGTGCAGGCGTTAATTTCAGCCTCGCGGGTGCCGCTGGTGGTGCGGACTGCAGCGCGGTAAGTGGCAACAGCAGCAGGGATTTCAGCGGTGGGATCCTCAGCCTTGCGCGTGACATACCAGTCAGTAGGTGCCAGCAGGCTGCCTGCAATCTCTTTCTGCTTGGCGATCCACTCAGTCTTCAGACCTTTGTTGATGATCTGAACGCCGTCAGCATCCAGCACGGGGTCGCCGTCTTCATCAACAGCAGGCTCATCCTCAAGCCGCTTAGGGAGATCGTGGTCCCAGTAAAAGCGGGTATCAACTGGGGCAGGGTCAGGCTCCCAAGTGATGCCGATTGCAGTTTTATCAGCCTCGCTTGCAAGGCGAAGCCAGTTAGCAGGGAACTGGGTCCCATCAGCATCAGTAAAAGGGCGACCCGGATAGAGGCGACGCCCGTCAGGCAGAACAAACATCAGATGCTCCGGGGAAATTCAAGCGGGCGAAACTTCCAAAAACCCTACTAGCGATCTCATCATAAGCATGGGCGGCAAGTTCGTCTGTCGCGTGGTAGCTGGTCACTTCTTTGCCGTCGATTCGGATCCTGCAGCGCCATAAGCCGGACTGCGCGTGCAATGACACACCCTTGAATCTGCCTCGCGGTTTTCTATTGGCGTTATTTTGCGACCTTGTTGCTAACCGCAAATTGGCTGGCTGGTGAAACGCGGAATCTCCATCCGCATGGTCCACGATTAAATTGCCCAGTTGTTCTCCAGTAGACAAAAACATATAAATTCTGTATGTGTAAAAGAATTTACCGCCAATGGACACACGCCAGCGTCCGTCAGGTCGCTGTGTTCCGGCTACCTGATCTTTTTTGACGTGATTTTTACGGTCATGCTTCCAGCGCAAAAGGCTTGGACTTGTTAAATCGACATAAAGATAATCGGCTACTTCTGCGGGTATAGGTGAAAAAAGTTGAGCCAAAGCCGAATTGCCATTGACAATAGCCTAGCCACAAAACGGGTATGGCGCAATGAAGGCTATCTTGCAGTGGCGGGCGAAACACCGGAGCCGCCGAAGGGATTTTCGGCAAAGGCGGCGTAAATAAAAGTTGTACCACTTTGGTTGTGGTCGCCACCAGATGTACCTCTCAATTTAAAACCGTTGGACAGCATATCAATGTCGAGAAGGTTCGTTTCTGCTTGGCTCGCATTAGGTTTGAGGTAAGCCTCTGCTGGGTTATAGGTAGATCGT
>Ga0208644_1002362_pt1 | contig 15107 bp, 20 predicted proteins | sample VirMetDEL_Nov_18_FD_184517 | JGI IMG/M metagenome (GOLD analysis project Ga0208644, IMG submission 184517) | Aqueous microbial communities from the Delaware River and Bay under freshwater to marine salinity gradient to study organic matter... | ecosystem: Environmental > Aquatic > Marine >... | reverse complement strand
CGGTGGCCGACTTTGCTAAGCGGGTGCTCGGTTTGGAGCTCATGCCGTGGCAAGTGTTAGCGCTCACCGGCCAATTGCAGCACGACGACACCGGCCGGCTTCACCACCGGGAGAGTTTGGTATCCACGGCGCGGCAGCAAGGTAAAACGACGGCGTTTAGTGCGCTTGTCGGTTGGTGGCTTGTGGAACGTGCCCGGTTCGCCGGCCCGCAATACGTGGTTAGTACCGCCCACAAACTTGACCGGGCTACCGCCGTTTTCCAACAGCTAGCCCCGGTGCTCGAAACCCATTACGGGGCAAAAGTGGCGTGGAGCTACGGCCGCAACGTGGTGACAATGCCCGACGGGTCAACGTGGCACGTGAACGCCGCAACCCCAACCAACGCCCACGGCGGCACCTATGACCTTGTGGTAGCCGACGAAATTTGGAGCATTGGCCCGGACGTAATCTTTGACGCCTACCGGCCCGCCATGATCGCCCGGCCGTCCCCGTTGCTTTCTATGTGGTCCACCGCCGGCGACGAGGGGTCAAAAGCCATGATGCAGCTACGTGAGCAAGGTATGCGAATTATTGAAGCCGGCAAACCCGGCAAATTGTATTTCGCGGAATGGTCACCGCCGCCCGGGGTCAATCTTGGTGACCCGGCGCAATGGGGATGGGCAAACCCGGCGCTCGGCATCACCATTACCCCGGACGCGTTGCAAGCGATGGCAGACACCCCCGACCGGCAAGCGTTCCTAAGGGCCCATTGCAACACGTGGGTAGCGGCGGTAGGGGCATGGCTTCCGCCGGGCTTGTGGGCCGAACTAGCCACCAATGAGCCGATGCCGGCCGGCGGCATCCTCGCGGTTGACAGTTCGCTAGACGACTTGCGGTATGTCGGGGTTAGAGCCGTGCAACACGACGACGGCAGCGTGCAAGTGTGCACCGAATTTGTGGTTGACACCGCGGCCGCAATGTGGGAGCAAGTAGCCCGCGTATGCGAAGAGCCAACCACGCAGCTTGCCATAACGCCGGGGCTTTCGGAATTCACCCCGGCAAATTTGGCCCGCCGCATGGTGGTTGTCGGACAACAAGAAATGGCGCGTTACACCCCGATTGTAAAAAACATGATTAGTGAGCGGCGGGTACGGCACCCGGATGAGCTCGCCCTAAACGAACATATGACGCGGGCCGTGGCCGGCCGGTCCGGTAATAGCATCACTTTGACAAGCCAAAAAAGCCCGGGGCCTATCGAATTGGCCCGGTGCACCGTTTGGGCCGTCGGGCTCGCCGCCAAACCGGTGATAACTAAACGGGCAATGATGGGTTCCGCAAAACGCTAATTGTAATTTCACGCGTGTTACGCTTGACGCCGTGGGCATTTTCCGCGCTAAACCGGAACCGGCGTTTGGTCATTCCGTAACGGCGGCCGCCGGCGGCGCGGGCAGGCCCGGCCCGCAATACACTTACACCGTCGGGGCGGGTGTGTTGCGGGCGCTCTCAATCCCGACGATTTCCCGGGCCCGCGACCTAATCGTTTCTATGGTGTCCGGGCTTGACCTACGGGCCTACACCCTCGAATGGGACGGCGAACGGTACCAACGCACCTACGTACCCGGTGAATCATGGTTCACGCGGCCCGACCCGCGGGTAACCCGCAACTTTTTTATGGCGGCCGTCACGCAAGATTTAATCATGCATGGCCGGGCTTTCGCCTACGTGGTTTCGCGCTATTCGACCGGGTTCCCGGCAGCGTTCCAACATTTGCCGTACGACAACATTTCGACCCCCGACCAAGCCGGCCCGGAATGGTTCGGGCCCGCCGAAGAGGTACTTTTTAACGGTGTCGAAATGCCCATTGACAACGTGGTGCAATTCCTAAGCCCCGTTAACGGGTTGCTATGGCAAGGCGAACGTGCCATTGACATTGCGTACCGTCTAGACGAGGCCGCCAAACGGTTTGCGTCCACGGAAATTGCGGCCGGCTACTTGCAGCAACTTGACCCGTCCGAGCCGATGACCGGCGACGAGCTCACCGAACTAGCGTCCGCGTGGGCCGATGCTCGCCGCTCAAAATCCGTGGGTGCGCTCAACAATGCCGTTGAGTACCGCGAATTTAAGAGCAACCCAAGCGTGTTGCAGCTCACCGAGGGCCGCCAGTACGCCGCCCGGGAGCTCGCCCGCGTCGCAAACGTACCGTTTTGGCTTGTCGGCGTGGAAACCGGCGGCATGACCTACCAAAACGTGCAAGAGGCCCGCAAAGATCTTTACCAATTTGGGGCCAAGCCGTTTATTGACGCCATCCAAGAAACGTTTAGTTTGGACACGATCACGGCCCGCGGCAAACACGTGGAGCTAGACGTATCCGCATACCTAATCGAAAACGCCATGTCCGACGTTGAGACAATCCGGGAGGTAAACCCCAATGCTTAGATTTGTTGCCGAGAACGTGACGCTTGACGCGTCCGCCGATGACACCCCAAGCCGCCGCATTACCGGCATTGCGGCCCCGTACAACGTGGAAGCCACCGTTATGGGCGGGCAGCGTGTCCGTATCGAGCCCGGCGCGTTGCCGACCGACGGCCCCGACCCGCGCCTTTTGGAAGAGCACGACACCGGCCGCATTGTTGGCAAAGTCGTGGCGCGAGAGTCCACCGATGACGGCATGTTGTTTACCGCCGAAATTGCCCGCACCCGGGCCGGCGACGACATTGTTGAGCTTTTGAGAATGGGGGCTATTGACAGCGTGTCCGTTGGTATCCAACCAACCGAACACGAATTTGACGGCCCCGTAATGGTCGTGAAAGCCGCCCAATGGGATGAGCTTTCGCTTGTCTACCGTCCCGCTTTCGCCGGTGCGGTAATCACTAAGGTTGCGGCATCGTCACCCGATGACGCCGAACCCGACACCGAACCAACCCCAACCGAAGAGGAAACAAACCCCATGTCCGAAATTGATAACACCGTTTCGGTGGAAGAGGCAGCCCCCGCGGTTGTCGCTACCGCCCCCGTCCCGGCCGCGCCCCGCAACTTTGCGATGCCGTCGGCCGCCGAATACGTGTCCGCGTTTGTGCGCGGTGGCGCTACGTGGCAGGACTTTGCGTCCAAGCTCCGCGCCGCGGCCCCCGACGTTGTGACCACCGACCTTGACGGCGTGCTTCCGACGCCGATTGTCACCCCAGTCTACAACGGGCTGCGCGGCTTGCGCCCGGTCGTGGACGCCATCGGCCCCAAGGCCATGCCCGCAGCGGGCAAGGTCTTTATTCGCCCCAAGGTGACCACCCACACCACCATTGGTGCGAGCAACGGCGAGAACGTCGCGCTTGACGACGGAACCTTTGTCGTTGACGACTTGCAGGTGACCAAGGGCGTCTACGGGGGCTATGTCACCGTGTCAGAAGAGTCAATCGATTGGAGCTCCCCCGAGGTGCTCGCGCTCATTCTTGACGACATGGCCCGCCAGTACGCCAAGCAGACCGACAACGTTTGCGCCGACAACCTTGTTGCCGGTGCCACCAACACCACCAACTTTACGGTTGCGAGCATCGCCGACCCCGCAGAATGGGCCCGTTGGGTCTACGTCGCCGCCGAGGAAATCCTCTCGGCCACCGACTACCTGCCCACGCACCTTTTCCTCTCCCCGAACATGTGGCGGCAGCTCGGACTGTTGGTGGACACCGCCGACCGTCCGCTTTTCCCGCAGGCCGGCCCCATGAACAGCTTCGGGAGCATGAGCCCGACCGGTTCGCCGGCCGCCGCGTTCGGCATGACCGTGGTGGTGGACAGCAACTTTGCCAACGACACCGTGATTGTCGGACAGCCCGACGGGTTCGAGATTTTTGAGCAGCAAAAGGGCGCGATTTCGACGAGCGAGGCAAGCACGCTTTCCCGTACGCTCGCGTTCCGCGGATACCTTGCCACGCTTATGATTGACGCCGGCAAGTTCCGCAAGGCCGCGTTCGTCTGATACCTACCCCCTAGGCCCCAAAGGTTTGCACCATGTCCGTTTACACCGTCACCCACGTAACCCGTGTTGACGGCTACGGCGTGGTGCAAACCTTGGAGCCGAACGACATAGCGGTAGGGCAATCGGTCACCGTTGCCGGGCTCACTAACAGCACCCTAAACGGCACGTTTACCGTCGTTTCGGTTGAGAGCTACGCGCTCGAAGAGGTCACCGACAGCGGCGACCTAGTGTTTGACTACGACTTTTACTATCCGAACCAACTTATTTACGCCGACGCGGGCGACGACATCGCCCGAACCGCGGACAGCGGAACCGTCACCTACGGGCTTACGTGCACGTGGATTGACGCCGACGACGTAATTGAGTGGCTAGGCATTGAGTCCGCTACCGCTAACGACACCGCGTTTATTACCACTTGCGTGGAAGCCGCTAACGCGTTTGCGTACCGACGCCGGCAGGCCGCCGGGTATTTCGACAGCTTGTCCACGGTGCCCGGTGCCGACGTAAAACTTGGGACCGTGCTTTACGCCGCAAGCCAGTACCGCACCCGCGGCAGCATTGACGGCTACCAGTCGTTCGAGAGCATGAGCGTGGGCGCGAACACCATCGGGCTAGGGCAAGTTATGCAGCTTTTGGGCACCAACCGCCCACAAGTGGGCTAATGGCTGCCACCGGCACGCTCGCGGCCGCTATCGCAAGCATTAAAACGGTGCTCACCGGTTTAGGGCTTAAACCCGTAACCGACCCGCGTAACGCCCGGCCGCTCACCGTTTTTATTGAGCTGCCTACCGCGCAAATGTTTAACGGCAATATTCCGGACGCCACCGTTGTGCTCCGGGTACTGGCCCCACCGCCCGGCAACCAAGACGCCACCGACTACCTACTTTCCGTCGCGGACACAATTATTGGTAGTTCCCTCGCGGTGGTGTCGGCAGCGCCTAGCATTGCGCTTATCGGTGAGCAAAGTTTGCCGGCATATGACCTAACAACCCGCCTAGCCATCGAAAGGGCTTAACAATGGCAACCGTTACCAACTTGACCAACCCGTATTTCGAGATTGACGGAACCGACTACACCGATCAATGTTCGACTTGCTCCGTGGTTTCCACTATCGAAGCGCTCGAAAGCACGACATTTGGCGACACCGCCCGGAACTACACCGCCGGTTTGCAGGCGAACGAAATCACCGCCACGCTCATGCTCGCCTACGGCGCCGCGGAAATCGAAGCCGACCTTGCCGCTCTCATCGGCACCACGTTTAACGTGATTGTCGGCGCGACCGGCTCAACCCCCGCCGCCGATAACCCGGTTTACACGCTCACCGGGTGCTATTTGGAGAGCTACACCGGCATTAACGGCGATTTCGGCACCCTCTCCACCGTCGATCTGACGTTCCGCGGGGGTGCGCTCACCCGGGCAATCGCCCCGTAACCCTAGAAAGGCCCCGACATGCAACTTACCCTTAGGGTCATCACCGACCCCGAGCCGTACACGGTCACCACCAACCTTTTTACGGTGGTCGCGTGGGAACGCAAATTTAAGGCCAAAGCCTCGCAAATGGCTACGGCCATGGGTTTGGAAGATTTGGCGTACCTTGCGTATGAGGCAAGCAAGCAACATGGGCACGTGGTCCCCGCCGTGTTCGACGATTTCCTAAAAAAAATTAGCAACGTGGAGGTTGTCGGGGGCGAGGACGTAACCCCTACCGACGGGGGACACGACGCCGACAGCTAGCCGAATTGCTAGTTGCTTGCGCGTGGTGGCCCCCGGACATACCGTTTGACACCAAAGATTTGGAAACCGTCGCAGCGGTTTTAGACGAGCAGAATAGGCAACGGCGTGGCAAGTAGAACTAACCCGGTGGACATGGGGACGCTAGCAAGCGTCCAAATGTACGGGTTAGACGAGATGCTTAAACAGCTCCGCCAAATTGACCCGGCGTTACGCAAAGCCACGCTTGCCAAAATGCGTATTGCTGCCGAGCCGATGGTTCGAGAGGCCCGAGCGCTCATCCCCGAGCAATCGGGGCTTGACAATTGGGGCACGTGGCCCCGCCGCACCGGTGGCTACAACCGGCGCAAAATCCAAAGCTCAATAAAAGTGAGCTATAAGGGTGGACGTATCCGCGACAAAAAGCGTGACACGTTCCCGCTTTTCACAATGGTCATGCGTGACGCCGGCGGCAGCGTCTACGACCGGGCCGGCCGCAAGTTCCCGGGCCGGCGAAGCGAGGGCAAAGCCCGCGGCCGTGCCATGGTTGAGAAGCTACGCAAAGAGCACGGCGACGCGTCCCGGGCTATGTGGCGTGCCGCGGAGGAACATATGCCGGCCGTGCAGCAAGGTATCGAAGATGCCATAGCCGAAATGGAATACGCTATTAACAAACGCGTAGAGAGAATTAGGTAAAACCGTTGGCTATCCGGGTTCCCATCGTTAGCGAATTTAACCGCAAGGGTATCGACCGGGCCATTGCCGACTTTAAGCAGCTCGAAACGAAAACGGCTAAGGCCGGGTTCGTCATGCAAAAAGCGTTTGTGCCGGCCGTGGCCGCGCTCGGCGGTTTGGCCGCCGCAGCCGTCCCCGCCGTAAACGCCGCGTCGGATCTATCCGAAAGCATGTCTAAGGTCGGTGTCATTTTCGGCGAGGGTGCCGACGAGGTAACTAAGTTTGCGGACACCGCCGCCGACAAGCTCGGACAATCCAAGCAAGCCGTGCTAGACGCCGCCGGCACGTTCGGCACGTTCGGCAAAGCCGCCGGCCTATCCGGTGAAGAGCTCGCCGGTTTCTCTAACGATTTCACGACGCTTGCCACCGACCTAGCGTCGTTTAACAACACCACCCCCGAAGAGGCCGTTAACGCCATCGGCGCGGCGCTACGCGGCGAAGCGGAACCAATGCGCCGGTTCGGTGTCCTACTGAACGACGCCACCCTTAAAGCCGAAGCGATGACGCTCGGTATCTATGACGGGTCCGGGGCGCTCACCGACCAACAAAAGATTTTGGCGGCGCAATCCGCGATTTTTAAGCAAACCGGCGACGCGCAAGGGGACTTTGCCCGCACTAGCGACGGGCTAGCGAACCAAACCCGCCGGCTGCAAGCCCAATTTGCCGATGTCCAAGCCGAGCTAGGCATGGCGCTTTTGCCGGTCATTGAGGCAATTTTGCCGTTGCTCTCGAACATGGCCGATTTTGTGGCTAACAACACCGACGTTGTGCTTGTGCTCGCCGGCGTACTGGCCGGGCTTGCTACCACCGTTATTGCGGTTAACGCAGCAATGAAAGTGTACGCGGCCTACCAAGCGCTTGCGACGGCCGCCACGTGGTTGTTTAATACGGCGCTATTGGCTAACCCAATTACGTGGATTGTGCTAGCCATCGCCGGGCTTGTGGCCGGGCTTATCTTGCTCGAAAAGAAATTTGGCATTGTCACCGAAGCCGTTAAAGCGTTGTTTAAGGTGCTCGAAAAAATCGGGGACGCTATCGGGTGGGTTGCCAAAAAGTTGGGGCTTGCGTCCGACGAAACCGAAGAGCTCGCTAAACAAACCGAAAATTTAGAAACGGCATCGGACAACGCGGCGGGCAGCATGGCCGTGGTGACCGAAGAGGCGCAACGCCAGTATGACGAAATGGCCGCCGCCCGCTACGAGGCCCATAGTCTTGGCGCGGAGCTCACGGTAGTAGCCGAAGCGTCCGACGACGCCGCCGAAGCGCAATCAAACCTTGCCACGCAAGTCAATAAGGTGTACCGCGACCTTTTCGAGCTTAACCCGCAGCTCGAACGGATGCTTAAAGCCATTGAGCAAGACGACGCCGTAGACGATTTCGCCGAAGCCGTCGCCGCGTTGCACGACCCGGCGCTTATCGCGTCCGGGGACTTGCAAGCAATCGAAGAGGCCACCGAGGACGTTTACGTACAGCTCGGCAAAGCAATCGAAGCGTTCGGCACCATTAGCCAAGCGTTGCAAGAACGGCTAACCATCATGGTGGACAGCGGGCAGGCCGACCGAGCCGCCGCCGCGCTCGAACGGCTCGCCGAAGCCCGCAAAAAAGTGGCCCAAGCCCCGCCGTCCACCTACGTGCCCGACCCCACGTTTGAGAGCAGCATTACCGGCGGCACAATGGCAAAACCCATTACAACCACCACCATTAGCGGCGGCACAATCATTACCCGGGACAACGCCACCGGTGCCGTAACGCAATCGGTAACCGTTAACGCCGCCGTGGTGCGCTCGGACGCCGAGCTAGGAAAAGTCGTTAACGACGCCCTCAACGCGTTTAACCGCACAAGCGGCCCCGCCAACTTTGCGTTACGCACCACCGCCGGGTCGTTCGGGTGACCCATGCCGGCCAACATTGTTGCTAGCGGGACGTACACGCTCGAAATTGACACCGGGGCACCGGTACGCGGCTTTCGGCTTGACGACGCCGTACGCGGCGTTTTAGACGGCACTACGTACGTTTTAGACGGGCTCACCGACTACGCCGACGTAACCGGCAGCACGACAAGCATTAGCGTGGCCCGCGGCCGCGAAAACACAAGCGACGCGTTCCCGGCCGGCATTTTGACGTTTCGGCTTGACGACACCGCCGCCGGCGGCGTGTTTAACCCGTTCGCGAATGACGGGCCGTACTACGACCCGTCGAACGACGAACCCGGCATTGCCCCTAACCGGGTAGTCAATCTTTACCGCGACAGCGAACTACTGTTTACCGGCCGCATTATTGACTACAACTACGATTTCGGGTTATCCGGGGACGACCGGGTAGCCGTCACCGCAGCGGACGATTTCTACCGGCTCGCGCAAACCACTACCGACGAGGTGCATATCGACCAAGAGCTAAGCGGCTCACGTGTCGAAACGGTGCTTGACCTATCCACCGTGAACTACCCGACCGGCGCGGCTCGCGACATTGCCACCGGCACCGTGGAGCTCGCCGGCCATTCCGGTGGCGGCGGCGGCGGCCACGAGGCCGACCTAGCGGTAGGCGACAACGTGCTTGACTACCTACGCCAAGTGCAAGAAGCCGAGCAAGGCCGGCTTTTTGTGAGCCGCACCGGGGTGTTGACGTTCCAAAACCGTATTGGTGCCACGCTTTCGGGCGAAATCGCCCACTTTCGGGATGACGGCACGGACTACCCGTACCGGTCGCTCAAAATCGATTTTGAGTCCGACAAAATCGTAAACCTTGCGTACGTCACCACGATTAACAACAAATCGGGCAGCGCCCAAGACACCGACAGTCAAAACAAATATTTTGTGCAGGCCCGCGCCGCGCTCAACACGTTGCTAAACACCAACGCCGACGCCACCGCCCTAGCCGAATACTTGCTTAACCCCGAACCCGAACCGACGTTTAACGCCGTGTCGGTCGCTTTCAGCGATCTCACCCCGGCGCAACGCGACACGCTCGCAACCGCCGACATAGGCGACACCATCGCAATAAGCAAAACGTTTGTGAACGGCGAAAGTGTGACCACGCTCACCCAAGAGCTCGCTATCGAGGGCATACGCCACGAGCTCGCGGTACGCGCCGGCCACCTAATGACCTTTTACACAAGCCCCACAACCATTGTGTTTGAGCTTTTGCTAGACGACCCCACGTATGGCACGCTTGACGGCTCAAACGTTCTAGGATAGGTGACCTATGGGAGCCAACGCCCAAACATCAGTTCCCGCGTTTACCGCCGGCCAAGTTCTCACCGCCGCGCAAATGACGCAAGTTAATACCGGCATCCCGGTGTTTGCGTCGTCTACCGAGCGTGACGCCGCGTTTGGCGGTACGGGTGAAAAAACGCTTGCCGAGGGCCAATACGCGTTTTTAGAGGACACTAACGAAACGCAAGTGTATGACGGCAGTTCGTGGGCCGCGATTACTGGCGGCGCAATTAACCTTGTGGCAACCGCTACACCGTCTGCCGTGTCATCGGCAAGCATTGACAATTGCTTTACCGCGGATTACGCCAACTATCTGATTTTGTATCAGAATACGGCGGCGTCCGCGGCCAACAACAACTTGACGATTAAGTTGCGGGCAAGTTCGACGGACACGAGCGCAAACTATTACTACGTCAAAGTCAGTTCCTTCACTACCGTGGGTTCCCAAGTCAACGATGCCGGAACCGACGAGTTCGAGTTTTTAAGAATTAACACCACCTACCCGCTCAACAGTTGGGGAACCATCACGCTCTTTGGACCGGCAGTTGCCGCCCAAACTCTTTACAGCGCATACGGCGGCGACTCGCCCGCCAGCGGTAGCCCCACAATCGTTTTACGCAACTACAATATTGCCGGGTACCAGTCAGATTCGACAGCGTTTGACGGTTTCACCTTGCTCGCCGCGTCCGGCACTTTCTCCGGCAAAGTTCTCGTTTATGGGATCGCTAACTCATGAGTAATCAGAAATTAGAGGTGAACGCCGCAACCGGCGAAGCCGTCACCCGCGACATGACACCGGAAGAACAAGCCGACCACGACGCACGCGAGGCCGCGTGGATTGCGGGCGAACCGGCCCGCGAGCGTGCCGAGGTCGAAGCGGCACGCCGCGCCGACTATGAAGCCATTAGCGACCCGTTGTTTTTCGAGTGGCAACGCGGCGACGGCACCGAGCAAGCATGGTTAGACGCCGTAGCCGCCGTAAAAGCCGCCCACCCATACCCGCCGGCCCCGTGAGCGCGTGGTTTGTGTTCGCCGGCTTAACGGCCCTAGTCGTGCTTATCGGTTTGTTCGAGGCTTAACCATTGTTGTGGCCGCAGCCGTGCTACCGGCCCTACCCGCGGGTTGCGCCTATGACGGTGACTACCGGTACCCATGCCAAAACCCCGATAATTGGGGAACGGAAGATTGCAGCCTGCCCAAGTGCGCGGTTTGGGGTACGTGCCCGCAATATTTGGTTCCGTCATGCGGGGCCGCGTTAGGTTCCGATTGTCGGGGTATGTGACATGCCACGCGAGCGTTACACCGGCGACGAGCTCAAAGCCCGGCTTATTTTCGCCGTCGGGCTCGGGCTCACGTTTAGTTTCGTGCTCGCGCTCGCCGTCATTCTCTACGGCCTACTTTTCGTCACCCAACCCATAGAAAACCAAGCACCTAACGACGCCGCCGCGTGGGAACTACTTACCCCAATGATTTTGTTTCTTACCGGGGCGCTCTCGGGCGTGCTAGCAAGTAACGGACTGAAAGGCAAAAACCAAAATGACAATTGACAAGCTCATTAACCCGCTCAACCAAGCCGCCGGCGTCGTGTGCATCACGGTGCTTATGGCGCTCGAAACGGTGCCGGCCGAAGCCGGGCTTGCTATTTTCGGTGCGCTTGTCGGCGTGTCGGCCGGCAACGCCGCTAGCAAAAAGGCGGCCGGCTAATGGTCACGTTCCACAATTGGCAGCGCGACACCCCCCGCGAACCGTTCACCACGTGTAGCCCAAACCTACGGGCCGTGCTGCACTATTGCGGCGAGCGTTGGGGTTTAACAAATCTTGGATGCTATGGCCGCCGGCCGATTAGAGGCGGTACGTCTTGGAGCTCTCACGCGTTTGGGGCGGCGCAAGACATGAGCTACCGCAACGGGCCCGACCGGGCCGTTATTGAGTCCGAGGTAATCCCGTTTTTAGTTAACAACGCCGAAACGCTCGGGCTGCAACGCGTGCACGATTATTGGGCGCAACGCTATTGGCAGCTCGGCAAGGGTTGGGTCAACCGGCCGCCCGGTGCCCGTAACGACCATTTGCATATTGAGTGCACCCCCGAAACGTGGGCATGGGACACCGCGGTTGCCGACCGGCTCGGCGCACCACCCGCAGCGAAGCCGGCCCCGAAGCCGGCCGATAACGCTTACCCGGGGACGGTCACCAAGCGGGGCAGCAAAGCCACCGCCCGGGTGCGCCGCATCCAACAAGCGCTTACCGACCACGGGCACAACCCCGGACCGGTGGACGGCAAATTTGGCGCACAAACCGAAGCCGCGGTTAGGGGTTTCCAAGCCGGCTACGCGTTAACAATTGACGGTTTGGTTGGCCCTAAAACATGGGCGGCACTTTTCGAGGGTTGACGGCTAGCGGAAAATCCGTCATAGTGTCGGCAGGTACCTAACACGTGCCGACCCCGACGAAAGGAAAAACCGCTATGTTGCGAACCATCGCGCTAGCCATAACGTTTGTGTGGGGCTACCTTGCGCTCGGCGCAACCGAACCCGATTACCTAGCAAACGTCACCGAACCGGTACACCCGGTCTACGATGAGCTTCCGACGGCTACGGAAGAGGCCCCCGAGGGCAACGGCAGCACCCCCCGGCCGGCCCCCGTAGCCGTCACCACAACCGTTGTGTGGGCCGACAGCCGCCGGCAACCACAACCGCCCGCGGCAACCACCACAACCACGTTGCCGGGCATCATGCATCATTGCCCGCAATGGGAAGCCGAAGCCATCGCCCAAGGGTGGCCGCTTGACCAACTAGACAGGCTAGACCACGTAATTTGGCGTGAAAGCCGCTGCCTACCGGACGCCCACAACGGTGCCGACCCCACCCGGTACGGCTCCCGCGGGCTCACCCAAATAAACGGCTTTTGGGTTTACCGGCTCGAACTAGACGCCGACCGACTCTATGAGCCGGCCTACAACCTAAGGGTGGCGCTACTGGCGTATTCCGCTAGTGGGTGGTCACCGTGGGGATACACCGACTAACCAACCAAAAGAAAGCGAGACAGCATGACCCCGACCATGCCCGACCAACCGTCGATTTTTGACGGTTACTACGTGACAGCCGCCGACGACGGCCGGCTACTTAACCAGCTAGAACGCATTTTTTACCTAATGCGTGACGGACAGCCCCGCACCGTGGCCCAAATCCACGCCATCGTTGGCGGAACCCAAACCGGTGTTTCGGCCCGGTTGCGTGACCTACGCAAAGCCAAGTTTGGTGCCTATGAAATTGTGACCAATGACCACGGCGGCGGCCATTTCACCTACCGGCTTGTGGACGGCCACCGGCCGCTTATTGTAGACAAAGACGCCGGCCGCGACCGTAAACCGAAACTTGACTACAACGCCCGCAAGCTCATCGAAACGTTGTGGTGCTACGCACGACACGACGAGAGCTGCCCCAAATCGCCGTTCCAACCTTGCAAGTGTGGTTTAGACGGGTTAGAAAACGTCGCCGCAAAAGCGGGGTGTTGGTCGTGAACCTTGACGGCTACGTAACCGTAAACCAACGCCTACTTGCAGCGTTGGCCGACCATCCCGACATGAGAATTGTCGAAGAGCCCCACACCGTGCAAACGATCGGTGACCAAACGTTTATTGGTTGCTCGGTATGGGTGCACCTAAACCCGGACGACAGCCGCCCGGTGCGCGGCAGCGTCCTCGAACCCATCCCGGGCCGCACCCCATACACCCGCAACAGCGAACTAATGGTTGGCTACACAAGCGCCGTGGGCCGCGCCTTGGGCTACTTGGGGTACGGCATAGACAAATCATTAGCGAGCTCGGACGAGGTGGCCGCACGTGTCGGCACCGACCGAGAATTTGACGACGCAATGCCGGCCGTGAAACGCGAAACGCTCGGAAGCCGCGCTAAACCCCCCTCGAAGGCCGCACAAGCCGCGTTAGCACGCGGCGGGGACACCGACAGCGGCGAGCCGGCTAACGCCGTTTTAGACGCGTTCCCGGGGGCAACCGTGCAACGCCGGCAGGCCCCAACCCCCAAAATGGTGGCGTTCTACAAAAAATTGTGTGCCGAACGCGGCGTAAACCCGGACGAGGCCGCAATCGAAGATTTCGACGCGTGCAAAACCGCCATTGACCGAATGAAACAACAGCGCCTTGACTGAGAACGACTTTCTCAAAGCCGTCACCGACCTAGCCGCATGGTGCGGTTGGTACGTGTACCACGCAACGCCGGCCCTAACCCCAAACGGCAAATGGCGCACCCACTACCTAGGCAACGCCGGCTTCCCCGACCTTGTGCTAGTTCACCGAGACAAACCGCCCGGCGTGATCTTTGCCGAGCTCAAAACCGAACGCGGCAGGATAACCCCCGGGCAACGGGCATGGCTCAACATGCTTGACGACGCCGGCGCGTATGCCGTTACGTGGCGTCCCCAAGATTGGGACGAAATTACCGACATATTGAGAGGCCCAAACCCATGACCCCGCCCGAAGAGCTCATAAACAACGCGCTAGCGCTTTACGCCGACGAAGAAAAAGCGTTAGGCGTGCTCATCACCGTCGTCACGCTTATTGACCACCCGGACAGCGACAGCGCCGCCAAATGGGAAACGCTCGCCGGCAAGTTCTATGAAATTATCGAACATGCGCCGGCGTGGGTTGCCAAGTTCGAGGCGCTACGCCGAGAGTTCGGTAACAACAATGATTAGGCGCGGCCCACGGCCGGCCACCTACACGGTGGTTGATAACGACATTTTGCGTAATCACGCGTTGAGCTTTAAGGCCCGCGGAATTCTCGCCTACCTACTGTCAATGCCCGACCATTGGGTTTGCCGGGTCAATCACCTAGCAAGCGTCGGCCCCGACGGACGCGACGCGATACGCACCGGCCTAAAAGAGCTCGAAACGTACGGCTACCTAACACGCCACAAAGAGCGCGACGAGCTCGGCAGGGTACGCACCGTCACGGTTGTGCATGACTACCCGGTAAAAGTTGTGGATAAGTCCGCTACCGGGGACGGATTACCCGACGCCGGTAAACCCATACGCTTAGTAATTACTGATTACCAATTACGTAGTGAAAAAAAAAGAGACATAGTTACAGAGAAGCCACCACGCTTGTGCACAACGTGTAGCGGCGTGGGGTGGACAGCGTACGGCGACGACGTAGAACGGTGCGGTTGCAACCCCAAGGTCGGTGAACAATGAGCGGCGGCCAACAAAACGTTTACGGAACAAAGCGTTGGCGTGAACTACGCAAGCAAGTGATTGCCGAAGAGCCGCTATGCCATTGGTGCAAACGCCGGCCGTCTACACAAGCCGACCACGTTGTAGAACTACACCGGGCCCCCGAGCTGGCCTATGAGCGTGGAAACCTTGTCGGCTCGTGCGCCGGATGCAACTCGAAGCGTGGCAGCACGTACCAAGCGAAGCGCGACAAACGCAGGCGCGACACCGATAACACCGTCCCGTTTTTGGATTGCGAGAGCACCCCTAC
>Ga0208644_1002360_pt1 | contig 15112 bp, 29 predicted proteins | sample VirMetDEL_Nov_18_FD_184517 | JGI IMG/M metagenome (GOLD analysis project Ga0208644, IMG submission 184517) | Aqueous microbial communities from the Delaware River and Bay under freshwater to marine salinity gradient to study organic matter... | ecosystem: Environmental > Aquatic > Marine >... | reverse complement strand
CTCTTTATATGCTTTCACAACTTCATCAATCTGTGGATGTCTGTGAACCCCTGTGACTTGAGCACAGTAGTGCGCTAACCATCTTGGTTCTTGTGAAGCATAATCAAAACTTCCCCATTTGGTGCCTTCTTCTGGTATAAATAACCCACGGATCATGCCTTTGATCTCAGGATCGCGGGCTGGAATCTGTTGAAGGTTCGGGTTGCTAGAAGAAAAACGCCCCGTAACCGTGCCCCCATCATCAGAACGAAGAGCATTGAAGTCACAATGAATACGTCCATTATGCGAATGATCGAGAATTGTCTCAACAAACGTTGTGTTAGCTTTGTTAAACTCGCGAAGCTTTACAACCTTCTGCGCTATTGGGTGCGTGTGATTCGAAAGAAACTGTTTTGTAAAGGAGGGAGCGCCCGTGCTTTCTGTCCGGCTGTAAGGCACTCCAATCGCGTCGAAAGCCTTTGCTATAGATGTCGCAACCCACGGCTCAATGAAGACGCCAGTCTCTTCCTTTATTTCTTTAAGTAGAATATCTTCCCGCCGCTTCAGGTCTTTCTTTACCTGCTCTGCCTTATCAATGTCGACGCGGACACCGCGTGTCTTCATCTCGAAAAGCACAGGTAGTAGGTCTGACTCCAGCTTAAATATAGAAGACACTTCCTCTTTAAGTATTTCTGGGCGAAGCCTATCCCACAGACGCAGCGTAACTGCCGCATCCTGCTCGGCATACTTGCCAACGAACCGTGCAGGTAGCCGCCACATCCCTGACTTGGGATTGACACCGTACATCGCAGCCGCAGCGCGCAGCGTCTTCTCATTCTTGAACTCGCCGAGATATTCACGAGCCAAAGAGTCGAGGTTATAGTACCTACGATTCTCGTTGAGAAGGGGCGCGGCTATCATTGTGTCGATTATCGGACCTTGAACCTCGATTCCTGCCCAGCGCATCCAGCCTAAGTCATACAGCGCATTGTGCATAATCTTCTCGACGTGCGGGGTAGCCATCTGTTTCTTCAGCCAGTTGACGACTGATTTTTCTGGCATGTTGCCGCCACCTTCGTGACGGACAGGGAAGTATCCAGTGAAATCACCCGCTGCTACAGCGTAGCCAATGACATAGCCGTCGTTGCGGCACCAGCCCGGACCAAGAGTGGTTAGATTTGGATCACACGTTTCCAAGTCAATTGATATGCGTTCACACCTTGTGAGGTCTGGAAAGGATGACGGAGGCGCCCAGTCATCTTCGTCAGTGAAGCCGAGAGCGGCCTCCTTGACATCGATGTCCAGCAGGTTCATCTGATACTCACTCATTGTCTTGCTCCAGTAACGATTCCCAGTTGTTGAACATAAATAAAGGAGTGTCCGGCCCCACATATGCCCCGAAAGTATTGTACTCTAAAAATTCCATAGCCTCGGATCTGGTCATGTCCTTGGCGAGAATGTCTATGCACATATCAACGTCGTATACCAAACGAAACTGCCCTGTTGCAATGTCGTGCGTTGCACCAATGATAGCCTCGTCCAGCCCGTCAGCCTTCATCATTTACTATCTCCCCGCCCAGCGCAGCATAACCAATAATGTCTACCCAAGAGTCGTCCTTGGTCATGTCCTCTGCCAATCGCGCTAGCTTCACCCCAATCATACAAGCAACTACCTGCTCGGCAGTAATAGAACGACCAAGAATGATACTCCAGATCGTGGCAATACGCTCGTGGTTGAACTTGGCGGGACCGTATTCCTTTGCCCTCGGACCGTTGATTAGTGCCTCTGCCCGATTAAGAAAGTCTTCTCTCGTAACCAGCTTTTCTTCTTTTTTGCTCATAGCTGAAATCCATATTGTGTCTGAGGTTCGATTAAGTGTAATGATTTTTTGGCGCGAGTAAGCCCAACGTAGAACGTCCTGATTTCGGAGTCCTGATCTAGGCTTTCAGCGCATGCTCTTGATGAATCTAAAAGAAGGGCGACGTTATCCGCCTCGCCACCTTTTGCTTTGTGGATCGTCGATATCTTGATCCTCGGGGTCCCCGTCAAAATAGACTCGCCCATACGGCGTACTGATGAAATATATATTCTCTCGTTCTCGCTCACCTTCAAGACTTCGTACCACGGAGTCTCCGGTGTCGCTGTCAGAGAACACAGGTCTTGAATATCTGTTAGCTTGTAAGTTTTTTCTGGGCCTAAGTTTGCGAGTATCTTCTTGCCAGCTTTGGTAATAACTGAGCTTGTCATTAGTGTTGAAAGCTTCTTCAGTTCTTGGGCAGACAGTTGTTGATCCTTGCATAGTTTTAACCATACCTCGATTCCAGTGAGAACATTTGGGGAAATGGACCAACCGGAGCCTTCACGCCAAAACAGGAATCCTTGTTCTTTGAGTGTGGTTGCAATTCTGTTAGCAATGAAATTGGTACGGGCTAAGATTAGCCACTCTCCGGTTGTTAAGTCCACATCTAGAATATCACGATGCCACACTACGGAGCCAGCTTCATCTGTAGGTTTCCAGAATTTTTTCTGTCTCGTACCTAATTGTTTTACAAGGGAATCTGCCATTCTGTGCACAGATATCGGCAAACGATATGACTTATCCAATAGGATCTTATTGTCCGATGCGTTGAGAAAATCTTTTACCTCTACACCCATCCAAGAATAGATGCATTGGTCATCATCGCCGGCATAGTAAACACGCTTCGAGTTGGGCTTCAGAACCTCATGCACCATTTTCCACTGCAAAGGTACGAGGTCTTGAGCTTCATCAACAATGAGTACATCAAGCGACGGGCAGTGCCCTTGCTCTATGAAGTCCTCGATCATATCTACAAAATCAAGCTTGTTTGTTTCTTTTTTATAGTCTCTGATAACTTGATCCACGAGCTTTAGCTGCTGAAAGTGCAGCCGCCTGTCAGCGGTTCTCGAGAACTCTTCTTCAATGGTACGCCCTGTAACACGCGCCATTTGCAGCATAGACAGGTAAGCATCGCCGCCCTTGCCCGGACTAAACAGTGCACCTTCCTGCATTGTCAGAGAAGCATTAGAGGAGAACTCAAGGCCAAGCAGCGCACCTATGCGAGAGTAATCAGATCCTCTGAGTACACGATTAGGTGACAGCCCTAGACATTGATAGGCAAAAGAATGCAGTGTGCGAAACCACACCATTTGATTTGCATCCATGTTCAGCTTTGCCGCTGCCCTCTCTCTAGCTTCTTCTGCCGCCTTACGAGAAAAAGATACGAACGCAATACGTTCAGGAGATGTCCCACTTTCTAGCTCCTCTTTAACTATGTTGATTAACCGTGTCGTCTTGCCCGTGCCCGGAGGTCCGAAGATGGTAGTCTCTGTTATAACATCCATTAGAATGGCACCCCATCACCTTCGACGTTGATCCTCGGAACCTGAACCTCTCTGTTAAAAGCAGGCACCCACCACACACGCAAAGGCTTTGAATCTCCTTTGGTTGTTTTGAAGCGTCTCTGACCATTAGCTACGCCGTCTTTGTTAAGCTCCTTTAGGCGCTCTTGTATTTGTCCACGGCTATAGCTGTCGAAGCGCTGATTGCGAAGGAACTTCATTAAGGCTTCAATCTTGAAGTAGGTTAAGCCTTCTTCTTCTTCCGTGTAAGGCTTGCCAAGACTGATCTCTTCAGCGGATTGCGCTTGCACCCGCCCATCACAGAACGCCTCGAGAAGATCCATGAACTGACCTTTGTAGGTTAGCTCTTCTGGAACCTCGATCTCACTCATGTCTTCCATCAGCATGCCAACAATAACCTGCCAGTCAGCCATCTTCATCATTGGCGGCATCTTGTGAATCTGTTCCATACACGCCTTTTGAAAACGCTGCGGTGTCTGGAGATCATCCGTATTCAATTCAACGCGCTGACCGCCAACGTCACAAAACCAAACAGGTGGCTCTGACTTAACAACGCAAAGCCCAGTGACATCTATATTACTAACGTGGCTTCCAATACCAAACTTCTTTGTCTTACACAGCGCCTTATTACAATAAGACTTGAGCGGCTCCTGATCACAGGGAAAGCCATACTCTTTCTTCTCATGCTGTTGTTGTATCGTTACAATCTCTGACGCGGGTAGCGCGGGGTTGGCAAACTTTGTGTTGATTTCTTCTAGCCTAGCTTTCCAGTTTTCAGGTTGCTCTTTCTTACAACCAACCGCCGCTGCAAACATAACTGTGTTACGGGTTCCCTCGGGGATCCCCTGCCCAAACATACAGCTTAGGCAGGGGGCCCAGTCCTTAAACTCGTCGACCTGTTCACCAAATGTCAAACCAACAAAAACATCTGGATCCACACTCCTCCGGTCTACAAGCTCAAGAAATTCGTCTAGGGACGCAGGCTCTCCGTCTTCTTTAACCGCGTAGCGGAGAGTTTGTTCCTCATCAAAGTACGGCAGGTTAATAAAGTTCCCCACATCACCACGCTCGACAAGAATCTGTTCTTGCTTTGGGAAAATCTCACAGCCGCCATAACCAAGTATGGCAGAAATCTCTGAAGCTTTATCACGGAACTCTCCTGCACTAATCCACTTTGTAAAGAAAAAGAATATGTGTGCACCCCCTGACTTCGAGCGACAAGTGACGCAAGGGATCTCCATGTTGCGGAGCTTGCGGTCAAGTGCCTCGATGTCCAGTGGGTACTTATCAATATCAAGAGCACCAAACTTACATTGGTTGTCCTCATTAATAGGTATAGATCCTACCCCATTCTTGCCCTCAAGATGGTGCTTGATTAACTCTAACGTAAGCGGTTGCCGCACAATGCGTGACTTGGCTTTTTGTTTCCCAGCTCTACGTTCATCTGATATCTGTGTCTGTCCATGCGCTGCACTGAATCCTGTAAATGCAGCCATGAACCGTTCTGCTTGGTTCATAACTATGCCCCTAGTTGGTTTTGTTGGGGGTAGGAGGACCGCGATCCACGGTCCTCCCCGCATTTACTAGAAAGGTATGTCGTCTCTCGGCTCAGAAGAAGCAGTGTTCATTTCTTCTGCTGTTCCGCCGGAGGTCTTGATCTCACCCTTCTGGAACTTCTCGTACTGTTTCTTTGCATGAAGCACAGCCGACTCAGGAACCTCTGAAATGTCGACCGAAGATACGGCGTAGTTGTACCACGAACCTTTGTCGTTGCTTTCTTGCACAGACTTTAAGCGCCAAGCAGTCATCCAGATTGGTGGATTGAACAAGCCTTTGGTCGGGTGCATAATCTGCATTCCGGCACGGCGCGTGTTCCACTGCTTCGCGATCTTCATCTGTGTCTTCTTCATGTCACAGATCAGTTCGGATGTGCGACCATCCTTACCAACTGTCAGCAACAAGAACTGAGCGGAGCGAACCAACTCATTGCCTGATGGAAGGATCTCGTTAGAGCCAACCCGCTCTGTGCGACGGAGGTCAGGGCTCATAGGATCGATCTCACCCATGTAGCCGCCACCGCTCTCACGCAGTTGAAACTCGAGGTACTTCATCTGGTACGCACACGGAATAACTACAACCCCTTCATCCGCTTCCCAGAACTCACCTGTCACGGTGTTGAAGATATCACCCGCTGAAATGCCTTTGATGAACTTAGCATCGTTCTTCATAAGCTGCGGAGACAGAGGCTGCACAATCCGCATAAACGGAATCTGCATATCCTCGGCACTAATGTTTTCTAAACCCTGACCAGCATTCTCGAATGCTTCGTCCATAAAACTAACCACCGCAGTGGACTTCTTCTCTACCATCGCTGTATCAGCCATCGTTCTAGTTCCTTTTAATCGTTGCTTCGGTTCCGACAAAGACACCAAAGGTATCAAAGTCGATCTCTTTTCCTGACTCAATGCGTCCCTTGACCCAAGCCTTTAATGTCTGGGGGTGAACGTGAGTCTTCTGCGCTGGCTCCAAGCCTTGGTTACGCAGATCATCAATAACAGCGCCAGCCAGATTGTCCTGACCAGTGTTGAAAGACACTGTTACATCATTCTTAATGATATCACCTTCCCCGATAGACCGTAGCCACGAGAAGGCTTCATCGCGTTTGTCTTCTGCAATACGCGCATGCACAAACTGGCGAAGAGAAACCTTGTTACCTTCAACAGTAACACTGTCCACACCCATCTCTTGCATAAGAGCGGGGATGTCCTCTTCGTTTAATTTTCTTTTCTTGTACTTGAGATCTTTGAGGTACTGCTCTGCATCAGCAATCTTGCTGTCCAGATCCATAGACTCTCTAATGAGGTGTGATAGGCGAGAGCCCCCCTCAGTAGTTACACTGTCGAACTTGTTGGCTTCGACTGCCTCATCCATTAGCGAAAAGATATCGCTCATCTTACTTCTCCATTGTGGTTACGTTTAAGTTTTACCCCTTCGGGTTTATAGACCCGTACCTACTACGGCAGGTACGGGGTAGTCAATACGGTTTATGCGGAGTTAGGTCTTTTTCTAGACTCTGGAAGTTCCGCATCGATCAGTGCCATACGAACTAAATGTGACACCTGCCCACTCAAACTGCGATCATTATTCTTGGAAAGCTTTCGTAACTTTTCATAAACGTCAGCGGTTATGGCAACCGATTTCCATTTTGTTGTATCCACTGTTTACCTCCAAACATTTGCTGTGTTAAGCTACATTACGTTATCTTATATTTACCGAGAAGGTCAAGTACATTATGAGACGAGCTAAGAAAATAAGTGATGGCCCCGATACGAACATTGCCAGTGGCAAACGATCTGAACTTCTTGCGGCTGAATTCTTAATTAGCCAAGGCTGCTACGTTTATACTCCCTTCATTGAGCAAGGCCCCGTCGATTTAATAGCCTTAGACAAGCAAGGTGTCTTTCATTACTTCGATGTTAAGACCTTGTCCCGCCGCAAAGACGACTCCGTTATCTCTCGTACTCTATCTGACCTCCAACAAAAACTAGGTATTCAACTTCTTTACGTCTGCCTAGACACGGGGCAGGTACAAAAATATCCACATCAATTCCCTCGCGAAGCACCTCTGAAAAACTCTGCTCAAAATGCTGCTAACCGCCGGTTCAACGGGGAGAAACCTGCAACCATTTCCGAGCTTCTTCACCCAAAGTCTTTGCCGACAGATCAATCTTCGCTCGAAGAGACTTGACGATGTGCTCGTCAATAGAGTTTCGGGTGACCAGATCAACATAGGTTACTGAATTCTTCTGCCCGATTCTATGACATCGATCCTCGGACTGTACTCTCGTCTCTAAGTTAAAGTCGTTTGCATAATAGATCACGTTCGTTGCTGCCGTCAGCGTCAGACCATAGCCTGCGGTCTGAGGGTTTGCCACGAAGAACCTCGCATCTCCGAACTGGAATGACGTTATAGCGTTTTGACGTTGTTCATCTGTCGTATCGCCGAAGTATGAGACAACCGATTCAGCGCCATAGGTTTTAGCTAAAGTAGCTACAATAGCTTTTATGTCATACCGAAACCGTGACCAGATGATAACCTTTCCATTCATCTCCTCAACCGTCTCTAGAAGGGCTGTGGTGCGGTTCGTGGGTACTTCGACTAGCTCTCCATCGTCGGTCATTAAGTGGCCGCACAGCAACTGCTGAAGGCGCAGCAACTGGGTCATCACCGCCGGGGCAGACACCAACTCACCGTCATCGAGCAATGCAATGGCTGCATTCTTCAACGACATATAATGTTTAAGCTGCTCGTCAGTCAGAGATACTTCTCGAACTGTGTATATTTTGTCTGGTAGATCAAGCGCATCCTCTTTCGTAACACGATACGAGAAAGTCTCCAGACGCTCTGCCAACTCCGTAAGATTTCTGTATCCCACGATCTGCTGAAAGCTATGGGAGCCCATCCGTTGAGTTCTTGTGATGGCATACCTGCCTTGAAACGAATAGTATGAGTCAAATCCAAGCAGTCGTTTGTCCATAAACTCACATTGCGAGTAAAGATCCATCGGCGATTTAGTAACTGGCGACCCCGTGAGTATACGGCGAAACGATGCACTCTTACCAATCGTAACGATCGCCTTAGTCCGCTTGGCTTTGGGGTTCTTAATAGTAGTTGACTCATCAACCGCAAATAAAAACGCCGATCCGCGAACAAACATCTCCAAGTATTTTCGTACCTTAGCTGTTGCAAACCCTTCAACATTAACAAGGAGGATGCGGAGCTTTTCACGCTGCGAAACACCTTCCGAGAGGTGGTCTTTTTGAGCCTTGTTTGGGTTCGGATTCCAGACATAAACCTCGTGGTCAATGTCCTCCGGAAGATGAGTTGGTATCTCAGATATCTCCCAGTTTCGGTATACACCCTTTGGGGCAACGATGATGGCTGTATCGATCTTGCCTTGCGAATAAAGCCACACCATGTTGTCGATGAGAACTTTGGATTTCCCACATCCCATTTCCATGAAATAGGCGTAGTTCGTTTTGTTGTACGACCTTTCAAGCGCAACGCGCTGATGCTCGTACGGCTTGGTTTTGAAATTGAATTCCACTTGCCCCTCACAATCTTCTTACTCTTCTGGGTATTCTAAATCTTCAGACATGAGTGCGAACTTCGCTGTCTCTAGATAGTAAAGAATGTCTGACACATCTTCTTTTGATGTGAGCATTTTGATGCTGCCATCAGATGCTCCCCCAAGAATAACCACATCCTCCAGTATCTTCCCCGCCACCTCGCAAAGGTCAGGGACGGAGACAAACTTTACCTCCATCCTTTTGGGGAAGTTAACCACGTTATCCTTGATACCATCAGTCATTGTTAGGGAGTTCCTCTAATAAACGGTTTGCTCTGTTACGCATATCAACATAAGTTTCTAAACGTTTCCGCGTTTTCTCTGCCTCGCGGATCAAGCCAGCAGCTTGCAACTCTACGAGCTCTTCGTCAAGTATCCTAATGATACGATTTATCCCCGCAGTATTCTGTTCCATGCCAACTCTAGCCTTTCATAATCTTCCGCAGTGTATGTGTCCGGATAATCATTCATGTATTCCATTTTTTCCAGCACAAGTTGGTCGATAATTGTCACTGCATCTGACCACAAAATATTTTTCTTGACCATTGCGTCAGCAAAAATCTGATCCTCTGTTGGTTCTAACCGCGTCTCGTACATATCCGACTCCCACTCAGATGGCATAGTATCATCCTTTATCTTATCAGATGGTGTGCTAGAGTCAATGATAGCTAGTTTGCACACAGAGCACTGCTTCTTGTATTTCGGTGCAACCTGATGCTCGATACTCCCGCCGCACTTGGGGCAACGATCTGAGTCCAACATCTCCTGCCACGATCCATCGCCTTGCACAATACTGTTCAATGTTTTGTCCCTTCATTTTCTTCTATAGTTTGAGCGCCTACATGTGTCGAGGCATGTATAAGTGCAGACGAAAGCATATAAGTTACATATGCCGAATCATTCTTGTTGTTATTAAGCATCAACACCATCCCTGATGTCATAAGAAGAAATGCAGCCATGTCCGGATCGAGCTCTAACTTTTTAAAATCCTCAATCAAAGTCTCGACTTTCTTTCCGGCCTCAACTTCGTTCTTAGATCCTTCTTTTTCAAACATAATCATTTTCTTTTCCTTTTCTGCTGAACGTGCCAAACTTTACCGTCTCGGCTTTTCTCTTCGCGTCCCTCTGAGCTTTCGTCAGCGGGGCATCACCCTGATTTAGGGAAGACACACCACCCATTCTCGAGACGACCTCTGTTGGTCTTTTAACTACCCTTCCCCAACAATCATCAAACTTCGCCATTGGATCATCAACAAAACCCATTGTTATATACCCCTCGTAATCGTGTGCTTCACTGTTTCAACAACCATTTTATGTCTGGTGTTCATAATCAGATTTGTTTTTCTTAGCCGGTTTTTTGCAAGCTCTGTCGCTCTGTGCTTAGTCTTAGCCCTTACCTTGTAGGTTTTTGTAAACCGCACAGTAAAAGCCACCTCGAACCTTCCTGTGTTTCTCGAAAAATATTTTTCCTCGTCATAGTCAGCGGTCTTTACACCCACCAAGAATTCCGAAATGTTCGGTACAGTATCAGGCTTCATCGTTCTCGAGCCTCTGCATCTGCGCCTCTTCCCAAATAGGCAAGTAATATTCACCGTGGATCTCGATCCACGAATCTTCGTCCAGATGGAGCGCGTCTTCTTCCATCTCCATCATCCAACTCTTTACCTTACCCATGTCATGTACCTCCATTGTTTTTGTATGTATCACAAAAAGTTCTAATCACTATCACACCCTTCACGTTGTTTTTCAAAGTGTAATAAGCTCGATAGTCTTCCGCTTGTGCTGCGGCCTTACAGACTTCTTCTCTGGGATATTTTTCTTTGCTTATCTTCTGATAGCACTTGTTAACAGGAGCACCACCAAAGCTGGTGACGATGCACAACACCATTAGATACTCCCACATCACTTGTCCTCCCAGCTTGTTCCGCCGTTGTACTTATAACCATGCTTTTGAAACCCCATAGAGATATGGTTCATGTGTTTCAGCCGCTCCCTGACAGCGCGCTGCGCCGGGGTCTGAATGTCTCCTCGAACCTGAACTCTGTGTTTTGGTGGTACGATCTCAGGAATTTCCAAAGCCGCCTTCAACTCCTCCTTGCTAACCATCAGTCATCCCCCATCATAATAATCTCAGACACCTCATCCAGTGTGCCTTCAACAAACCATCCACCGTCATTATGGTGACCGTCAGAAATGCGTGTGACTTCGCGCTCAACTTGCCCACGCCTGACGTTCTGTGTGTAAACAGTGAATGATGTTCCAGTCATAAACATCTCTCCATCAGGGCGCAGTGTCGTATCACACAACTTCGTTAGAAAAAATGCCTTCATTACTTTTGCTCCTTTTTTAAATCTCGCTCGAAAACGAACTCTCTATGGTAGGCCAGATACTCCCGCGTCCGCTCAGACTTGATTGGGACAGTAGCCTTTTGATCGACACCTAGCTGCGACAACAGCGCACCATTGATACCCTGCTTCGGACTAAGCATCATTACACCCTCATCATTAAAGGATATGTAACCTTTGTCAAACAAAGCGTCTGCATTCGGTGCAAGTAAAAAGCCATTATCACGATCTGTCTTTTCAAACCTAGTCTCGCAAGCTGCGTATGGCTTGATGTGGCTGGCTATCAAAAACCGCGTATCAGATATCTTGGTCAGCGGACAAATAGCCGTGTACCTTGGATCGTTTAATAGCTGATATTTAAATGCACTCCTGTCGCTAGCCTCGTGCGGGTTGCGCCGCTGGTATTGGATCGTTTCTTCTTCATCAAAACCAGTTAACGGTTCCTCTTCTTCAATCGGCTCATTAAATTCAAATGACCCCCAGTTCTGAGGGATGCTGGCGTAGTCAATCAGTTCAGTGAGGTCTGGTGTTCCATTAATGAAAGGCTCACTGCCAAAGATGGCAATCCAATTTAAAATCAGTCTCGCACCAAGCGGGGTACACATGACAGTCTTTCCCTCTTTCTTCTTGTCGTAGTCAGGAAAAGCCGCGTTGTAAATTCTGCGCTCCCGCGCCGTAATTTTACGATTTCGGTCATGCATCTCCGCGCTTATCTGCCGCGCCAGTTCGGAACCCATGCTGTTGTGTATTACATTTGGAATTTTGTTAATCACTTCAGTGCGCTTGAAAACAAACCTTCTTGCGTTGCTTCGTGCCACATGGCTGATGCTATTTAAAGCCTCAGCAAGGAACTCACCACAAGCGATGTCCTCGTCTGTCACGCCCGCGACCATGTCCTGCGCCTCGACAGCTATAGCGGTGGCTAACATTACCTTTTGGTGGTGGTCTTTTTTCATCTCCCGCGCTTCATATTGTCTAATTGCTTCTTTTACACCGTTGGGATTTTTTTTCTCGTTCAATGTCAGGGGTTTGCCTGTTAGGCTCAGTTTTTTTGGTTTTCCACACTCTGCCTCTGCCATAGCAAGCCCCCTTTGCAATGCTCGAACTCGTTCTGCCCTTTGCTCCGCATTTAACCTATCCATCATCCCCAATCCTTCCTGTCTTCCTCTTCATTATAGCCTTTGGTGTAAGCAACAATCTCATCGACTGTCATATCTTTCAGCTCGATCCTCGAACCTTTGCCTGTCCCCTCTGGGTACCAGTGGGGGTCGAAGCTGCGACCATAATACCTGTCCGCCGAACCTCGATCCCTTGGGCTGCCGTGCGCCCTGCTAAAACTTTGCGACATAACTCAATCCCTCCAATTGAAAAGCCTTCATTTCCTGATATTCACGCCACTTCGCATCGATCTCCTCTTGTGACACCTCCTCGAATATCGCATCTCCGAATGCCTTCATCGTCCGCCGAACCTCTTCATCGACATGAATTAAACGATCATCCTTCATCGCCCACCCCTTGAAAATAAACTGTTAACTCTTCGTCATCATCGATGTCCTCATCGATGACCTGATATATAATATCCTTGCCATGCACGAGATCGTGAATGGCCTTAATCAACTCAGCCTTAGTCATCGTCCATCTCCTGAAATGTTTTAGGCGTTCTGTCGTATTTAGGTTCTTCGTTAGAATAAATCTCAGTAAATACGCGCTTGTCTTTTAGTTCGTCATAGGTGGCCTTGGTCACCTCGTAGTAAAAACCAGCCCCATAGGCCATAGTGTCATTCCAGTACATACCTTCGCGCAGCCCCTCAGAGTCATGCTCATCCAGCCCATACCAGTCCTTGGCGAGTTCTTCCATTACCTGATCAGGATCACCTGCGGTTGCGAACAGGAAGGTTTGCTCAACCTCGAACTCACCATGCTGCTCGTCTATGTTTCCGATATAATATTTCATGCCATCACTCCATTTTTTTCCTCGATTGCATTCATCAATTCCCACAAGGCTTTTCCAACAAACTTGTCGGACACTGTCCAGCGGTCGATGCCGCCATCCAGATTGATGCCAGCCACCTCGCACCATTGTTTGCTTAGGTCTATGCCCCTGCCCTTGAGCAGGGTTGACAGGTAATAGCGGCTGACAAACTGACCATATTCTTCCGCCAGATAGGCAGTGGTCTTGTTGTCGGACTCGCGCATATGCTTTGCAGCCATCGAGTCCATATCATAAAACTCAATCAGCGGATCATCGGTGACACCGCCATCCTCATCAGGGTCGCCATAGGTCAGGCAATGATCCAGCCCATAGCTGTCGCCAGCGAACACTGCCCGAACACACCACCGGATACCTGACTCCGGATCAATATCTTTATATGTAATAGACATCAGCAAAACACCTCCTTACCAAATACACCTAGCTGGATGATTAAGTCATAATCATAGGCATCCAGTTGACCTATGTCCTCGAACACCTGCACCTGACGTTTGCCGTCAAGCAGTGTGATGCCATCGAGGATCACATCAAATGCGTTGCGATACCACCGCACTGGCTCATAGTCCTCGACATGAATGACGACCTCAAAGTTCTTGTCCACAATTTCATAGCCAGACTTTAGGTCATTGCCTTTCGTATGTATGCCCTCGATCCAGTGGTTGCTGCCGCCCTCGAGCGCACCAATCCAAATGCATCCGGCAATGTCCGCCCACTCTTCGCGAGTGGGGGCATGAATGATAGTCACTGTCGGTAACTTACTCATCTGTCGCCCCTTTCCCAAGCTGGCTTTTCATTGCGATCTTCATCGCTAACTTCAACGATGTTTAGTGTGTGCTGCTCGTAACGCTCTTCATGATCATCACGAGTAACAGTAAAAATTTCATGCGCCAGTTCATAGGCAGCATCCTTATCAACCGCATTGACGCGAATTGTCTTGGTGACAATGGCCTCAATCTGCACATCATAGGTTTTGGTTTTCATTCTATTACCCACCCTTCCTCAATTAACTGCAATGCAATGTCGTTAGCAAACCGATGGTCAATGACCAACGCATCACCCATACGAATATGAAAATCCTCAGTGCCTTCACACGCCTGATCCAAATTGTCCTTGGCTGCACCATTCAATGGCTGGCACAAGAATATAGAACCGTGGTTCTCGAACCTGTAATCAACTTGCTGCATTACTTCATCCCCCTTGCTTTCATCCCATAATAACCTAGCTTTGCTTTGCGGATCATCTCGACCACCTCTTCATAGGTCTGCTTGACAGCAAAACCATTGACCGACGCATAATCCTGATAATAACTTTCAACAGCATTGACGTGTCTTCTGATCTTGCCAGACATCACCGAAAACTTTGAGTCGCAAAGATAGTACGAACCACCATCACGCAACTCCAATTCCAGTTCGATCATCTTATCCATTCTTCTTACCTCCACATTTGATAGGCTTGGACATAACTTCCTTTAACCAAGCACGATTGTTGATAGCCAGATGCAAGACCCGCGCACCTAATGACGGCTTGCGTAATCCTACTGTGTAAACCTTTGTTTCCATGTCGTTGCCCCTTGAACCTCGAACCTCGCACCTTTATAGTTAGGTGACTGTATGGGATTACCGTATCAGATAAATCCCATATGTCAAAGCATAAAAATGCAGGGCATATAGTGTTTTCTACGGGTTGTGATGAAATTAAAAAAAAAATTGAAATTAAGTGATACAACGGTACAAATGATACAACCCTTACTGGATAAGGGTTACAGCTGTACCACTTCTGTATCACTGTAACACTTTTTAAGTGCTATTGCCCTACGCGAGAAGATTTTTTCGGTTTTAAAAAACAGAAAGGCAAAAAAAACATTATGGACACTGACGATAGTTTGCCCAGAAATAAGGGGGGCAGACCCGCCGGCCTGACAAATAGGCAGCGAGAGTTTGCAAAGTTTTACGTTGATGGTCGCTGGTCGAATGCTGAATGCGCTCGAAAGGCTGGCTATGCTGAAGGCAGCGCGGCTCAACACGCAGCCAAGCTGCTTGACGGCAAGTCTTTTCCCGAAGTGCCGGAACTTATCAAAGAACTTAGACAGGCTCGAGAACGCAAATACGGCGTGACCCTGATCAATCAGTTGAAGCGGTTCGATGAACTGTCTCGATCGGCTGAAGAGGCTGGACAGTTTTCCGCTGCCATCAATGCTGAGAAGATACGCTCGAGCCTTGGCGGGTTGACCATCGATCGGCGCGAGTCCACGCACGTCCACCAGCTTGATAATATGTCGCGTGAGGAT
>Ga0208644_1002350_pt1 | contig 15145 bp, 31 predicted proteins | sample VirMetDEL_Nov_18_FD_184517 | JGI IMG/M metagenome (GOLD analysis project Ga0208644, IMG submission 184517) | Aqueous microbial communities from the Delaware River and Bay under freshwater to marine salinity gradient to study organic matter... | ecosystem: Environmental > Aquatic > Marine >... | reverse complement strand
ACACACACATGTTTCACAGACCCCAAATACCACAATTACCCGATGCAAATACCACAATTGCATCAAGAGCTTGTATCATGATCGTTGGTACATCCTGGTTCTTGCATTAGGTATCCTAAATTGCTTGGGGGGTTTGAGATTTAGAGATACATATATAAGTTAGGTTAGAGTGGACAGGTTATGAGCCGTAGCAGCCCAGAAAAAACAGTAGAAATAAAACGCCATTTGAAAGCATTAGGAATGAAAGTATCTGGTTCAAGACAAGAATGTCTAGCTAGATTACAGGAGGTGATTGAATGAAATATAAATTGACATTAGCATTAGAAACAAATCAAGATAGTACTTGGAATGAAACATTAAGACGTGAATTTGTTGGTAGTTATTTAGTGGGCGTTATCAGTTCCGGTGGCGTATTACTTAACATCGAAGAAGTTGAGGAGGTGATTGAATGAGTAATTATAAATTTGTTAATAATTGTAAAATATGCGGTGAACAATATTATGCCAATTCCAAATATAATGGTAGACACTATCATGATGTGTATGGATTATGTGTGAAATGCATTCATTTGTGGGAGGAATAAGGATGAGTCAAATGATAATTATATTCGAGGATAGTGATTGTGAACTTCTAATTGATTTAGAGGCTATGAAAGGGTTCAAGGTGTTTCATAATGAAAGATAAGTGTCTTTGTTGGCGTACTCAACTTGAAAGAGATATGATGATAGATGGTGCGGGATTATGCAAGCATTGTGAACGGAGGATGCCTTGAATGTACTGTAATAATAAAGATCATACTGAAGGTAAATGGCGCGTTGGTTTAGTTACCTGGAAATGCTGCTATCAATGCCGTATCAAGTGGAGGGTTAAAGAATGACTTTTAGAAACGGATCTTATGAAGCTAAAGGATTTGATAATTGGATGACTCCAATTGATTTACTAAATAAAGTAGAAAATGAGTTCGGTGAATTATTTGATCCATGTCCTAAAAATTATGATTATTCATTTGATGGATTAGAAATATCCTGGCCTAGAGATAAAACTTGTTTTGTAAATCCTCCATATAGTAAAATCAAAGATTGGGTCAAAAAATGTCATAATGAATGGATTTTAGGTTCTGAAATAGTTTTACTTATTCCGGCTAGAACTGATACTAGATATTTTCATAATCATATTAATGATAATGCGGAAATTAGGTTTATCAAAGGCCGTGTCAAGTTTGTTCATCCAGACGGTAGAAATTCAAAAGCTGCTCCTTTCCCTTCAATACTTTGTATATTTAGGAGGGTTAAAGAATGAAACCTATCGCAGTAATTGATTTATTCTGCGGTATGGGTGGATTCTCTCAAGGTGCTATTGAAGCGGGTGCTAAAGTGGTATTAGCCGTTGATTTATGGGAAGAAGCCCTTAACGTACATCTTCATAACCATCCTGGTACACCTATTAAACGAATGTCTTTAGGTCAAAAGTATCATTTTTCATTATTCAAGCGTGAGGTTGAGAAATGGCGTAAATTAGGTTATCATGTTCATATTCATGGTTCTCCGCCATGTCAAGCCCTTTCAAATGCTTCAAGTCGAAACCCCGAAGAAGGAATGCCTTTAGTTATCTGGTTCTTAGATTGTGTTAAATTCTCTAAACCGGATTCATGGAGTATGGAGAATGTTGTTCCAGTTCGTAAAAAATTACCAGAGGGGACACCTTCGGTTGTTTTGAATAGTGCTGATTTTGGAGTATCTCAAACTAGAAGGAGATGTTTCGCTGGTGAAGGTTGGGAAGCCATACCGACACATAATAAAGAATCCTGGTTATCTGTTATTGATGCTTTACCACATCTTAAAGATGAATTAGCAACACATATTAATTTAGATGGTGCGAGTGATTCTAATTCAAGAAGGGCTAAATCTGCCGACTTTGATATAAACTCAACTTCTGGTACTTTGAGAAATAATAAACCTACATTAAGAGAAATTAAACTTAATATGATAGGTAGCGGTTCATCAACTTCAATGAGGGCTACTAGTTACGAAAGAGAAATTACCAGACCATCTCAATGCATTAATAATAACACACCTTCATTAAGAGAAATTAAACTTGAAGCATTAGGTTCAAATTCTAACAGAAAACAAGATAGAACGGTTCAAGAGCCTTCTAAGACTATTTGCGGTTCTGGTAATCAAACCGGAGCTAGAATATTCGACCATAGATTAGTTATTCCAATTCAAAGAAAAGTCGGAGTATTGAAGGCAACGGGTAGAATATTGAAACCTATTTGGCGTGAGATAGATGAACCTATTCAAACAATAACTACCAGAAGTGAAAATATAGGGGTTCAAGAAAAAGATTCGGAATTAAAACCAAGAAAGATAAGATCATTAACAATTCAAGAAACTTTGACTCTTCAAGGGTTTGACCCTAATTATGATATGACTCAAGCCAGAACACAAAAGAACCGATGGACTATGATAGGTAATGCGGTAGTTCCAGCAGTAGCTAAGGCTGTAATAGGAGGAATAAAACAATGAAAGACATACGAAAAGAAATAAACGAAATGAAAAAAGACATAAAGCAATTGAAAAGAGACATTGACCGTATAGAATCGGCTAGTATTAGGGATAACAATGAAGTATCTCGACTCAAGCGGAGGGTTAGCGGCCTAGTTCGGAACTTATCCGATAGGTTAGATGTTAGAGAATATTTATTAGACGGTGAATAAGATGATTTGTGCATATTGTGGAAAAGAAATTACCTGGGGCGAATGGTTGTTCAGAGGACATATTAACGCTAGATGTGAAAATAAAGAGGTAGAAGAAGAATGAGTTTAACCCCGCGTGAAAAACTCTTGATAATGTATAGAGAGAGTAACCGCGCGGAGCGTTTGAAGATAGCAGGTAAATTAGGTTTTACAGGTAAACCAGAATCAAAGTTGAGGTCGTTAAGACGATTATTAAAAACAGAATTAACTCAGACACAAAAATTCAATGTAACTTCATATTTCAAACCTTATGTAACACAAGAAAACTTTGAAGAATCTTGGGAAGGTGAAACACCGCCTTTCACATTAGAGGGTCGTTTCGTTATTTCTGCTTATGGTATAGGCATATTTCTCGACCAATCTTCTCAATCTTGGGAGGTTCGCGATTTACATATTACCCCGAAATTCTCTCAAGGTTCTCAATCATCAAATAACATAAGAACGGTATTCACAATATTTCAAGAAACTATTGACGAACTTTTCACAAACCCTCAAGGAGCGTACGAGGTGTTTGGAATATCTTTCAATAAACGCGGTTTTAAGCCATTATTACGCGAAGCGGAAACACAATTGAACGAAGAGTTTCAAGTTCCTGGAGGAATTACCGAACCTATTGGAGCGTTTTTACGCCCTACATCGGTTAGAATTGTAAATAAGAAACCTAAACCATTTACTAACGCTCGACAATTCCCTAAGAGAAAAAGAAAAGAACGTGAGAATTATATTAATAGAGCATTCGGGCAATTGACAAAAAAAGGAGGTAGATTAAATGAGTTCAAAACATTGGATTAGAGCCAGCGGAGCAGCTAAACCTTACGAGGGTAAAGTATTCGTATATGACATTGAAACATGGGGTCTTAATTCTCAAGCCTTCGCTTTTGGATGTTCCAGGAACATAAATACGGGTGAAGAAGAAATCTTCTATTCCCCAGAATTAGCAAGATCATATTTTGAAGAGAATGCTCCTTGTATAGTCTATGCCCATAATTCCTTCGGATATGATCTATTCTCAATATTAAACCTAGAAGAAGCCTATCAAGCTCGTAAGATTGCTCAAGGGACTAATATTTATGAAATCAGGCATAATAAAGTCAAGTATAGAGATAGTAAGCATTTATTCCCAATGAAATTAAGTGCATTGGGTGATTCATTCAAAATGCCAAAAGGTGAAACTCCAATTGATTTTATAGAAGGTAATGTAAGAGAAATTAATCAACAAGATATTGAATATTGTTTGTTGGATTGTCGAATATTAGCTAGGGGTATAATTGACATCCATGATTTTTATGCTTCATCAATGGGTATGTCAAGACATGACACAGCCCTTCCCTTAACTATTGCCTCTATTTCTTATCGTATCTGGTGCGCGACATCATGGCCGGAGCATTGGGGATGGATAGACAAGAAAAGCGGTAAAAGACAAAACGCAGCCAAAACCGACCCTTATTTTAACGATACTCTAAAAGAGGCTTATTGGGGCGGTCGTACTCAATTAATCAATGCGATACCAGGTCAAGAAGTCGAGAACGTACTAGAATATGACGTAAACTCAATGTACCCTTTTGTTATGTCTCATCCGAATAACCTTTATCCAGATTTAACTAAATGTTGGCGGGTTGGTGCTACTGAAACGGCTTTATTGAATATAATTAACAATTCTGAATATGTTTGTTGGGCTAATTTAGAAATGTACGCTCCCGAAGGAGTGCATAAATTCCTTCCCGTATTAGGTGATGACGGAAGGCTTGATTTTAATCGTTCTGAGTTTTCTGGTTGGTTATGTGAACCAGAGATTCGTTTAGCTTTGAAAGAAGGTTGGATAATCAAAGAAATTCACGAATTAAACAAATCAAAAGGTATTCGACCATTCATGGCTTATATCAACGGATTGTATAATTTAAGAAAAGAATACAAGGCTCAAGGTGATTCTAGGGAATTACTTGTAAAGATGGGCATGAATTCATTATATGGCAGGTACGGACTTTCCCCGAAACCGACCAGGATTGAAAACCCCGAAGATATTGAAAAAGCCCAAAAGAAGAAGGATTATAATGAGCGTTATGAATTATGTTTCTATGATAGAAAAAATATGAGGTATCCTTACTTACTCGATCATCATTCAACTTCCGGTTCAAACTCATCTCAATGGTTTGGGTTCTCGGCTTTTGTTTGTTCATATGCTCGGTGCGTATTAGCTGAAGCGATTATCGCGGGCGGTGAACACGCGCTTTATTGTGATACGGATAGCGTTCATATTAAAGAAGAAGGAAAGGAACGATTTGAGGAACTTATTTCATTAGGTAATGAATTAGGTCAATGGAAACTTGAAACGCCTGTAACTATCGCTAAAGCGGTATATTTTCGTAAAAAAGCATATACATGGTGGAAGGCTGACGGAACGAAAACGAAAGTTAAAGCAAAAGGTGTTCAAGTTAGAAACGATAAAGGGGAATATCTCGAACATGCCGGAGACATGAGGAAACTTCAACGAAGCCGAACAACTGTAAAATTATTCAGCGCATTAAGAAGAGGTTTGATACCTGGTACGGAACTTATCACAGAAAAAAGAGACTCTATATTTTATGAAGGTGATTAGTATAGTTGAAAATAAGAAACGGTATAGAGTATTAGTAAAAGCAAACACGGAACGTATTTTATTTGAAACGGGTGAACTATCAGCGCGTGATGTAATTTACAAGCTAGAACGTGAGTATAGTCTAATGTTAATGCCTCAAACGCTTCACCAGATACTAAGAAGTCATCCCAGGATTGAAAGAGTAAAAACTCAAACGGGAACGAATTATAGATTGATTGAAACATAATCTTCTAAAACCCTAGAGGGAGTTGAAACGTCGTGGTCGGGTTGGCTGATATTGAATTTCGTAACGCTCTTGATGATCTTTTAACGGCTGCTACCGAACCTTCAGAGCGTTTAATGAATAACGTATTTGTCACATCTAACATATCTCCTTTACATAGCCAGCCCGCCACATTCGGATTCGGTGCGGGTTTATTTGTTTACTATTATAATGAATTTAGAAATCAAGGGCATGACATTGAAACTTCATTTGCTGGCGCGCAAGCTGAAGTTTTAGGACATCCATTAATTCAAGAATTTCTTGCGTCTATGGCAACTCAAAACATCAACCGAGGTGTAACCAATGGAGTATGATGATAATCATTCTTATACACATCACCGTTCAAAAACGGTTCAAGATTGGGTTAATTCTTCACCCTTGCGGGCTACCTGGTGGGGTAGGTCTTGCCCTGTTTGTGGTGATAAAACATTATGTTTCAAATTAGCTAGAGATAAACTAACAGTAACTAAAGTTAGATGTTTTGAATGTGATTGGAGTACGGAATAATATGAGTAACAGAATAAAAGATGAAAACGGAAATGAATACCAGGTAATAAGACATGACGAGAACCATATTTATGCAATTAATATAAAATTGATAACAATAAATAATGAAGAGGAATGAGTTTAATGGGTATTTACACAACTAAGAAAGTTGATGAAGAAGGAAATGCCTATTGGGAATCAACTGATGGTTCTACCCACAAAACTCGAAAAGCCGCATGGCAACATTCTAAAAGTTTAGAACCTGTTGAAACTGAAAGTGAAACTAAAAGTGAAAGTTATGAAAAAGAAATTATTGAAGAGGTTCAATCAGATTCTCCGGCGTGGACTTCATTCGATTTTGGTTCAAACCCTGGAGATACGGTTGAGGTTATTCCTTCTACTCTCAAGAAAATAAGAGGTTCTAACCCAGATGGTTCAAAGAAATCTAAAAAGCAGCAAGAGATTGATAGACAAAATAATTTAGCTATTCTAAAACTTGGTTATAGAACAGGCGACCATATGATGACCAGATATAGAAGGGCATTATTAGAAGATCCTCAAGCCGAAGCAATCAAGCATACGAATGAAGATTATGAATGGATTTCTGAAATTACTGATGCAGCACTTCAAGAGAATGGCATAATGATCGGTGAAATAGTAGGCAAAACGACATACGCGGCTATCGCTAACGGTTATTGGTTCTATGTACCTATTTCCCGTATTCATGCCGAATCAGATAAAAACCCGTTCAAAGGTAGATTGGCGGGAGTAGGTAGATTGATAGAAAAATTACCCTTTTTAGGTAAAAGAATAAAAGCGAAGCGTTTAGAGAAGTCTTTACAGAGTATAGACGGTGGACTTGATGCCTAAAATTAGAAATCCATACACAGGAAAGATGCAAACTGTATCATCTAAAGTTAAAGTCGGTAAACCTGGTTCAGCTCGCCAACGTAGTTATTGCGCGAGAACTGCTAAGATTCGCGGCGGTTGGAAATCTAATGTCCGTTCAAAGAATTTAATCCAGAGAAGGCGTTGGAAGTGTTCTTATATTCCTGGAGAAAGGAGGTTATAACATGACAAAACCGAAGAGACAAACACTTAGAATTATATCTAATTCTTACTTAAATGATATGAGTAAAAAACAAAGAGATGAATATAGAAATAGAAGAGGTAAATCAAATCATTATTCAGAAAAAGAAGCGGATAAAATAATTAATAGATCTAAACGAAAATATAATTTTGTTCATATGATTAGAAATGCTACCGGAACTGATGGTACATATATTAGAAATGTAAGAGTTAATAGATTTGAAAGTAAGACCGTAAGAGTATTTCATAGAGTTTACTTTTTAATCTTTGATTGGTGATTATATGTCAATGTTAGATAATTTATTTTTACCAGATAAGAAGCGTCTAACATCTCAATTAGTTGGGAGGCCAGGAAGCGGTAAATCTTATTTCCTTTCTAAATGTCTTGACGCATTTTTGAAAACTAACAAAGATGAAAATCTCAGAGTTTTGTATATTTGTCCTAAGCATGAATTTTATTATCCAAAGACAAGACCGACTACTTTATTTCAATTACAAAAATCATTAAGAAAAAATAGACTTACAATATTTTACCCAGACCCCGTATTCTTTGAGGCTGAAGCTGATGCTGCAATAGATATGGTATTCGGATTAAGAGAGGCTAATGGTGAAGATTTCAAAGCCGTGATAATTATTGATGATGCTCAAGTAATACTCGATTCAAGAAAAGCCGCTTCTCCTTCATCAAAAAGGTTGGTTCTTACAGGTCGGTCAAAAGGCATAAGAGCCGTTCTGGTTGCTCATTCTCCGGTATTGAATAAACTAATGGAGGGTTCAACAGAACACTTAATCACGTTTAGTTTACCTTATGCAAATATTTATTCTGATGCGAAGAAAAGATTCGGAGTTGATCTTGAATCTTCACAAATTGAAATAGCTAAGACACCTTATTCATTCGCTTGGTATGATTTAGTCAAGGGTACTAGAACTTTGATGAATCCGATCGAGTGAATGAATCTTTTTACATTCCTGGCAATAATAACCAATTCCTTTGAATGGTAGTCTTGAGGTTGGTCTTTCATCGCCTTCCTCTCTTTTTCTAATACAGAGTCGAGAGACTTTTTCACCACACTCGCAACGGATGTTATGATTGGCCATACACATACGTGTATGCTAGGGTTTAAGATGGTTTGTGATACAATGAAGTATTTATTAACCCATAAGCTAAGGGCGGCTTACATGATTTTGAATAATGTATTAGCGGGAGTCGGAATTTCATTCGGCTACCTGGGATTAGTAGCGGTTTCAAACGGACTAGCTACATACGTGCTTAACGGTAAAACGCTTGACGAGTTCGTTGCATCTAGGGGGCTATAAGTAATGTTGCCTTTACCTAAGTTTTCAGCTATGGGGATCGTCGATTATCTGGCTCTAGGTCTTGGGGTTGCTATCGGTGCGGCTTTGTTTACTGCTCCAATGCAATCAGTTCAAGACGCGATTTCGAGGAAATAAGGAGGTTAAAAGATGTCTGTAAGATATACATTAGTAGAATCCAACACAACTGATATTCCTGGTGCGGCTGCTGCTACATTTAATCGCGGTTTCAATATTCCTGGCGGAGCTGTGGATGAGGTGATTATGAGAATTACCACAACTAACACAACAAACGCTATTCTAGCGGATTTCGGAAATATCATTCAGTCACTAAGATTAGTTCTTAACGGTTCAACTGTGTTCGATTTTCGTTCTGGTTACTCACTAGCTTCAAATAACGCTGCTTCTCAGTTCGGATATTTCCTAAACTCTTTAGGTTCTGGTCGTGCTGTTGAAGTACCAGGCGATTTAACTAAAGAGGCATATTTCCGTATTCCTATTGGAAGAAATATTCCTAGCGGTGTTTCACGATTAGAATACACATTGTCATACTCCGCTACTGCTGCGGCTGTTGCTTCTGGTACTTGTCAATTCTGGATTAGATACAACAACAACATGACTACAACTACCACAGTTAGTGCAGCTACTTCATTTACACACAGCGCATCCGAGGAACAGGTTGTTGTAAGACTACCTCAAGGTGTACCTGGAACTGTTGCTGGATTAATGATTCAGAATGACTCGGCTGCTGATGAAATAACAGGAGTAAGAGTTGTTTCACAATCTGACTTTAGTCTTGATGTTGATATGTTCCGTGCGTTCAATGGCGATCTTTACAACGGTATAGTTTACGCTGATGATGACGCGAGCGCAACAGCACAACAATACGCCGTTCAATGTGCTGGTGGATTATTCTTGCCTCTATTCGGTTTGAGTATGGAAGATGACATTAGACTTCAAGTTAATTCTAGTGCCGCAACTACCAGAACTTACACACCTGTTATCGTAGCTCCTATCAATGGTGCTTCTGAATCACAAGGTAGACAAACACAACCAGTTGTAACAAATACCAACCAAGCTGTTTTGGCGGCAACTACTGAGACAGTCTAAGCATGACGGGAGGGATTAAGATGAGTGAGAGGGGAATTAAAACCCCTTTCACTTACTCCCTTCTTGATGAGGTGATATAATGGGTAGAATGCTAAGGGTTACTTGTAACGAGGGAATAGTTGAAGAAATTGATCTAGGTATAGTTGGCCCAGGTAAGATATTCCTGTATAATACAGGTACTTTAGATATTCGAGTAGCATACGATAGGTTCGATGTCGGTACGACAGGAGTTAATTATTTCACTTTACTCGGTGGTTCTCAATATGTTTTTGATTGCGGTCCTGGAATCGGATTCGTTTCACAAAATCAACAGCTATATTTTGTGAGTCCGGTAGGCGACCAGGTTCTTGAAGTATGGGTGGCTGACAATCAATGAGTTCGATTAACTCCCGTGTGCCTCCTTTACGATTAGCTGCTGTTGATTCTCCAGCTGATGGTGAAGTAGCGGCTTATCAATCCTCATCTGGCCAATTTGAATGGGTGGCTAATGGTAGCGGGGGCGGTGGAACTGTTACATCCGTAGAATTAACTGAAACAGGTTCAGCATTAACCATTACTGGTTCACCAATTACGGGCGCGGGTACGATTAATATAGCGGGAGCAGGTACTTCTTCACAAGTTATTCTTGGCGATTTAACTTTAGGAACTTTAACGAGTGGTACGGTAACAGATGTAACCGCTTCTAGTCCACTTAGTTCAACGGGTGGTGCTACTCCGGCAATTTCTATTACTCAATCAGGTACGGCTACTGACGGTTATTTGAGTAGTACAGATTGGAATACTTTCAATAATAAAGGAGACGGAACGGTTACATCTGTAACCGCTTCTATTCCACTTAGTTCAACGGGTGGTGCTACTCCGGCAATTTCTATTACTCAATCAGATGCGACTACTGACGGTTATTTGAGTAGTACAGATTGGAATACTTTCAATAATAAAGGAGACGGAACGGTTACATCTGTAACCGCTACTAGTCCACTTAGTTCAACGGGTGGAGCAACACCAGATTTAAGTTTAGACGCAAGCGGAGTAACTGCTGGAAGTTATACAAACGCTGACATCACCGTTGATTCTACTGGCCGTATTACAGCCGCTTCAAATGGGAGTAGCGGCGGCGGTGGAACGGTAACTTCAGTCGGATTGTCGGCTCCAGCCGCCTTTAGCGTCAGCGGCTCTCCAGTAACGGGTTCCGGAACTTTGGCTTTGTCTGGTGCGGGAACTTCTTCACAAGTTATTTTAGGAGATGGAACTTTAGGAACTTATACTGAAGGGACAATCGGAGGCAGTATTTCTAATACACAAGTGGCAAGAGGGTCAGCCACATCAGATGAAATTGAAGGCGATAACGGTTTATTATTTGACGGAACTTCTTTAACAATTAATACGTTAAGCGCAAACGATCCAGTATTAAATATGTCAAGTAATGCAAAATCAATAGCATTAGAAGTTAATACTTCACAGAAACTAACCGTAAAAGGAGGGTCTAACTCATTTATTTTTGATGCCTCTAGTGCTACGGGTGGAATAACCTGGCCGGATGGAACTACTCAAGATAGTGCCAATAATAATGAAGGTACTGTAAAAGGTGATGGTGTTGCAGGTCAAGTAGCTTTCTGGATTGATACCGATACAATTGATGGTTCAATAGGATTAACTTATGATTCAACAACGGGTAACTTAACCGTTGGTGGTTATGTTGAATCTGGTACTAAGTTCACAACTCCTTCCGGTACTAATCTTGAATTATCTCCAGGAGGGGCTTCAAGCGGTTCAATTGTAATTGCTGACGGTGCTAACGGTCAAATAAGTTTGAATCCTAATGGTACGGGTACGGTTAAAATTGACGGAGTCGAAATTGATAATTCAGCTATCGCTACGGGTTATGTTTTGAAAGCAACTTCGACAACTGCGGCGGGCTGGGCTGCTGAAAGTGGTGGCGGTGGAGGCGCTCCGACAGGCGCGGAATATGTCACATTGGCGACTAATGGTAGCCTAACTAATGAAAGAGTATTAACAAACGGTCAAGGTATGAACATAATTGATGGCGGTGCGGGAAATAACGTAACCGTTCAATCTCAGGTGTTTAATGCGCCTAGATCAAAAGAAGCGGGTGATCAATGGGTAGTAACCAAAATGCCCCCTTATAATTTAGGGACTACAAATGTCACTCTAGGAACTTCAACATCTTACGATAGACCCTCTTTTTACACTTTTATCGCACCCGCATCAGGTGAAATAGACGAATTATCAATTTATATTGTTTCGGCGGCTGCAAGTACGTGTAATGCTCTTTTGGGAGTATATACAACAACTGATGATGGCTGGCCTGATGAATTAATGGGATATGCTACCTTCGATGTTACTACATCAGGAACAAAAACAAGCAGTTCTTTTACCTTTGCTAATGGTTATACTGCTATAAGAACAGATGCAGGTGAAACATATTGGTTAGCTTTTGTTAGAGATACGACAGCAATTACATTTGCTGTATCTACTCCTCATACAACTTATAGCCCACAAATGGTATGGATTACTGGTTCACCTAACCCAATATCTTCTTCGTATGGTTTTCAATATGTGATTTCAAATAACGCATTACCAACCACGCCAAACCAAATCAATTGGATTGGGGCGAGCACTGAAATTTATGCACACACGGCTATTGGGTATGCCCCATGAGGTGATTAAAAATGGATAGAGCAGTTAGAACATACGGTAAAAACGGAGAAGAATTATCATTATCTTATGCTGATATGGATTGGGGGACGTTTAGAAGGTACAGAGATCAAGAATTATCGGAACTTGATAAATACGCTTTATCCGATAGAAATATGTCTCAAGAAATGATTGATTATAGACAATTCTTGAGAGATTTACCTTCTAATTATCCTGGAGAATTAGCTAATGATGCCTGTGATGCCTGGAATGCTTATACTAAACCGCCGGAGTTGAGTTAATGACCGTAAAAGAAAACTTAAACAGAATAATTAGACTTGAAGATGATGTAGATGAAGTTAAAGAAAGAGTTTACAATTTAGAAACTTCTCATAATGAATTAATTACCAGATTGGACACACTCGCAAGAGTTGGGAAATTGATCGCGGTTATGGTTGCGGCGACATTAGGTTTTGACTTAGGAATGGAGGATATGATATGAGTGAAAAAGAATTTTTAGTTTTAGCTATAATCGGATTTTTTATATTAAAAGGGAGTAATTAAGATGCCTGTGGATAAAGTAAGAGGCGGTTACAGAGTCCGTTCTTATGTCTCTGGTAAATTACTCAAGCGAGTATATAAGAAAAAGGCAGCAGCTCAACGGGCTGCCGCTACATCTAAAAGAAGGAGTATGCGTAAGAGAAGCACAGGCTCAAGGCGAGCGAAGAAAAAGAGGGGATATTAAATGCCAAAAACAAGAACTTACTTTCAAGGAGGTCGCAAAATGAATTGGAAAACAGGAAAAGAAAACCCTGTGAACATGATTACAGTTTTTTGGCCTAAAAAATACGGTAATAAAACCAAAGTATATAGATATAAAAAACCAAAAAGGTGAATTAAATGTACGCTAAAGGAGGAATGTTACCAGGATATGAAAAGTCCGTCCCTACACAGACGACAATGAAAGCGACTCGATCATCTTCTATCGGTGGTAGTCAATCTCAATATAATACAATAGGTGAAGTTGTCGCAGCATACAATTCAAATAAAATTTCATACTCAACAGCTTACAGAATTTTAAGTACACAATTCTCATTATCTGACAATGATATTAATGACGTTTTAATTGCTGAAAATCGGCCTCCTGGTACGCCTGGGGGTGGCGGCGGTGGAGGCGACTTCGGAGGTTCAGAAGAACCAGAACTTGAAGAACAGGGTTCAAGTGAAGAGGTTAGTCAAGGTTTAAGCGATAATACCAGATTTTTATTAATTGGGTTAATTGTAACGGGATTATTTATCAAAAGGGTGATGTAATGGCTAGAGATATTATAGACGAAATAAGAGGTTTAGATATTGCATATCTTTTCGGAAAAATACCACGTTCAAAATATATTAAAACTAGAAATAAATTAAAATTACAATACAGGAAAAAGTGATTGAATGGCGAGAAAATGGATAAGAGACGGTATTTATAAAAAGAAATCAGACGCTATTAAAGCAGCTAAAAGAGGTAAATCACAGGGTGGTTCATATAGAGTAACAAAAGCCTCAAAGACTGATTATACAAAAGGAAAAGGTTACAAGGTATCAAGGCTATGGGTAAATGGTAAACCATATAGGAAAAAGAAGTGAATAAAAATGGTTCTCCCTTTACTCGGTGTTGCTCTGGGCGGTGTGGCTATTGCCGGTTTAGGTTTGGCAGTTGTTAGTACCGTTAATCCAGATGAGACAATAGGCGATAAGTTAGAGACTACATTAATTCGAGTTGGTTATGTCTCAGAAGGTATATTGAAAGGTTCAATTGTAGCAGTACCTTCTTCACTTCTGGTTCTGTTATTATTTAATCAAGCAATTAAAATTCAAAAGAGGGTGAAGTAATGGTTTTACCTATCGCATCAGCTATAATTACAATTGGCGGTGTATGGTATAGAAGAGATTCAAGCGGTACAGTTCAGCAAATAACTTCGGATGTAGCCCAGGAATTAATTGAACAAGGTACGCCTATCGTTGAATCTGTAACTGAATTTTTTGGTGAAATAGGAGATCAATTATCCGAGGGTGCTTTAGATTTAATCAGAGGTGCGGGTGTTGCTGTCCTGGATGCTACTCAAGCCACTTACACATTAGCGGCTTCAATAGTTGCGCCTAGAAGAGTTGAAGCCGTCGCCGTTGGATGGACTATGTTGATTTATGCTCTTACTGGTTTCACTATTTACAATAAGATGAAAGAAAATTAACCCCTTAAGAGATATACCCTTAAGGGGCTTGTGTCATTCCGTATAGATGCTAAGGCTTTATGCCTTAACAGTCCATAGCCATGCGTTATTATATTCTGGGTTCTTCTCTACTGTGAGAGTTCCACCAGACTCAGACGCTTTAGAAAAGATTTCATCATTTGAGTTACCAGGGAAAGCTCTTGCGATTGCGCGTCCTAATCTTGCACCATCGGTTTGCTCCGGCTTAACTTCAAACTGTGAATCCTCGTATGGTTTTATCCATACAGTACAAGCGGTAGCGGTATTTGAGTCAATTAATGTTATACATTGTTTTTCTTCGTTTAATACTGCTGCCGTAAAGACAAATTCAAAACGTCCATCTACTTTCATAGCTGCACGTGCTGAAATAAAAGTCAATTCTTCTTGTTCTTCATTACTTGTTTCTGAATTACTGTTACTAAAGTCCATGTTTATCCTACCTCCTATTACAAAGCCTCGGAGTTATGTATCACTTATGAATGTATCTCAAACCCCCCAAGCAATTTAGGATACCTAATGCAAGAACCAGGATGTACCAACGATCATGATACAAGCTCTTGATGCAATTGTGGTATTTGCATCGGGTAATTGTGGTATTTGGGGTCTGTGAAACATGTGTGTGT